>Ga0181352_1000367_pt1 | contig 19572 bp, 34 predicted proteins | sample Fa13VDMLBSN_FD_130103 | JGI IMG/M metagenome (GOLD analysis project Ga0181352, IMG submission 130103) | Freshwater viral communities from Lake Michigan, USA - Fa13.VD.MLB.S.N | ecosystem: Environmental > Aquatic > Freshwater > Lake | place: USA: Michigan | collected 2013-09-23 | reverse complement strand
TGACTTTTGAAAAAGGTAAGGTATACTTAGACCGTATCGATAACCAGTATGTCTTCATCGAGAAACGTGGAAACGTGACTGTCTTTGAGGACATACTGGGTCGGACGTGCAGGAATAGTAATGGTCGTTACAGGTGGGACGACAAAGATGACAACATGGATATAATTGGAGAATTGAATGAGTATTACAAGGATTGACCCACCTATTCCGTTGATGACTCCAAAGGGTCGTGCACTTGCGCACTTCTTGATTGATACTGGTGTCGAAAACGACTTACAGTGGGTGTGCTTTCAAGATGATACTGGCGAGTGCTGGACCTGGGAAAATGCCTATATAAGAGCCAGAGTTAATCGTACTGCAGGTAGGAAAAAGATTAGCGAGATCAAAGAATGAGTTATTCAGTTTTCGATTCTAGTAATAAAAAAGATCATACAACAGTAAAGGCATTTTTTGATCAGACACCTACTGTTGCGCGCTATGACAAGCAGAAGTATGCTTGGATCGACAAGTTGACTGATCGTCAGCTAGGTTTCTTCTGGCGTCCAGAGGAAGTAGACATTTACAAGGATGCCAAAGACTTTAAGGATTTAACTATCTATGAGCAACATATTTTTACATCCAATCTCAAACGTCAGATTCTCCTTGACTCCGTCCAAGGACGAGCGCCTACTGCTGCGTTTGGACCGATATGCTCGTTACCAGAACTCGAAACGTGGATCACAACATGGGCATTCTCAGAAACAATCCACTCCCGCAGTTATACTCACATTATCCGAAACATCTATCCAAACCCATCAAAAATCTTTGATGAAATGATGGACATTAAAGAGATTGTTGATTGTGCTGGTGATATTAGTAAGTATTATGATGATCTCATCAAAATGAATAATGATCTAGAACGAAGCGGTGTTTTCAATTATTCTCCGTATGAACATAAGAAAGCTTTGTGGCTTGCTCTTATGTCAGTGAATATTCTTGAAGGAGTTAGATTTTATGTCTCGTTTGCTTGCTCGTGGGCATTCGCTGAAGTCAAAAAGATGGAAGGCAATGCAAAGATCATCAAGTTCATTGCACGTGACGAAAACTTACATCTTGCTGGAACACAACAGCTACTCAAAGCGTTATCTAAAGAGGATGAAGACTTCGCCAGAATTGCAGAAGAAACAAAAGATGATTGCATTCGACTTTTCACCGATGCTGTTGAGCAGGAGAAAGCATGGGCGAATTATCTATTCAAAGACGGCTCGATGATTGGATTGAATGAAACTCTTATCAGTGATTATATTGAATGGATTGCTGGAAAGCGTATGCAAGCAGTTGGTCTTAACTCTCCATATAAGGGCGGAAGCAATCCTTTGCCTTGGACACAGAAGTGGATTAGTGGATCAGAAGTTCAAGTAGCACCACAAGAAACAGAAATCACCAGCTACGTTGTTGGTGGTGTTAAGAAAGATGTAACAACAGAAACATTTAAAGGATTTAGTCTATGAAAAAATTATTTTATACGTTGTTTTTCGCAATTTTTGCGAATTTTGTAAGTACTGCAAATGCTCAAAACATAACTGGAGCGGGTGCAACTTTTCCTTTTCCAGTTTATTCAAAGTGGGCTGACGCATATCAAAAGCAAACTGGAATACAAATAAACTATCAAAGCGTGGGTTCTGGTGCTGGCATCAAGCAGATTCAGTCCAAGACTGTAACGTTTGGTGCATCTGATATGCCATTATCTCAAGAACAGCTTGATAAAGATGGCATGTTTCAGTTTCCAACTGTGATTGGTGGAAACGTTGTCGTTTATAATCTTGAGGGGGTAAACAATCTCGTTCTTGATGGACCTACTATTGCAAACATTTATCTTGGTAAGATTACTAAATGGAATGATGATGCAATTAAGAAGTTGAACCCATCTTTAAACCTTCCAAATACAAACATATCTGTCATTCGTCGTTCTGATGGTTCAGGAACAACGTTTATCTTTGCTCGTTATCTTGCTTCGGTTTCTGAAGAATGGAAGACGAAAGTTGGTGTTGGCACAGCATTGGAATGGCCTGTTGGTGTTGGTGCAAGAGGAAATGAAGGTGTGGCAGGTAATGTGTCACAGACTAAGAATTCAATTGGATATGTTGAGTATGCATATGCAAAGCAGAATAAACTTAGTTATTCATCAATTAAGATAAATGATAAAGTTGTTAGAGCAGGAAAAGAATCGTTTCAGACAAATGATTGGCCTATTGCTGCCCCAACATATATAATCATGCATAAGAAACCAATTAATGAATCATCACATAAAGGTGCACTTGCATTTTTCAAGTGGGCTTATGAAAATGGTGATTCTATGGCAGATGAACTAGATTATGTTCCTCTCAGCCGTGAAGAGAAGACTAAAATAATGGAAATGTGGAATAATGTTAAATAATTTCATTATATTAAAAAGGGATTTATTATGATTTCTTTTGTAATACCTTGTTATAATGAAGAGAAATATATTAAAGATTGCATTCGTTCAATAAAAGAAGAGGCATTTTCGTGCCTCTTTGATTACGAAATTATTGTTGTAGATAATAACTGTACAGATAACACAGCTTCAATTGCAAAACAAGAAGGTGCGATTGTAGTTTCTGAGAAGCAAAAAGGTGTAGTATTTGCCAGACAAAAAGGTTACGAAATTGCAATGTATGATCTCATTGCAAACATCGATGCTGATTCAAGATTGTGTAAAAATTGGGTTAAGATAGCATTAAATAGAATAAACAAACCAGATGTAGTAGCTATTACTGGTCCTCTTGTATATGATGATGTTTCTAAAACAATGAATGTCATGACTAAGTTTTACTATTATCTTGCATGGTTCAGTAATAACTATATCGGTGTTTTCCTTCAAGGAGGCAATGCTCTCATCAAGAAGTCTGCACTAGACAAAGTAAATGGATATGATACATCTATTGCTTTCTATGGCGAAGATACTATGACAGCAAAAAGACTACAACAGTTTGGTAAAATCAAATTTGTTATGGATCTTAAATTGCATTCTTCTCCAAGAAGATTAAAAGATCAGGGTGTATTAAAGACGACTTGGTTATATCTTTCTAATTATTTTTCTGTGACGTTCAAAAATAAATCCACTACAAACGACTACAAGGATTTTAGATGAAGTCATACAGATCAGTATTCATTTCAGATATTCATCTTGGCACTAGTATGAGCCAAGCAGATAAATTGCTAGATTTTTTAAAAACTTTTGAATGCGAAAAAATATATCTTGTTGGTGATATAGTTGATTGTTGGGCTATGGCAGGTAACAAATATTGGCCACAAGAGCATAATGACGTAGTACAGAAATTATTGAGAAGGGCTCGTAAAGGTACAGAAGTATGCTATATACCAGGAAATCATGATGAGTTAATGAGAGATTATTGTGATGCTGAATTTGGAAATATTTGGCTACTTAAAGAAACGCATCACATAACTGTTGACAATAGAGTACTATTAGTAACTCATGGAGATCAGTTTGACGTTGTAATCAGTCATGCTAAGTGGCTAGCCAAAATTGGTTCGTGGGCTTATGATGTTAGTATTATCTTGAATATTATTTTGAATAAACTTCGTTCGTATTTCGGTATGGAATATTGGTCGTTATCGTCTTATCTAAAACAAACTGTCAAAGAATCAGTTAGCTTTATTGGTAATTACGAAACCACATTATCAGATTATGTAAAATCTAAAAATATGCATGGGATAATTTGCGGTCATATACATCACGCAAATATAAGAGATATTGATGGTATAACTTATATGAATTGTGGTGATTGGGTAGAATCCTGTACTGCTATTGTTGAACATCATAATGGAACTTTTGAAATAATAGATTGGAAAACAAATGAAAAATCGTTAACTTGAATTATAGAGGAAAGAATAATGGAATTTGAATGCCAAGAATGTGGTGCACAATTTAATGTACAACACGAAGAAATTAACGAGCCAGAGTATTGTCCATTTTGTAGTGAAAAAATAGTTTATGAAGAAGATGAGGAAGAACCAGATTGGGACGAATGAATAAGTAGAGGGAACAAATATTGGAGTTCTCTTTATGTCGTATGAAAACCCCTGGCTGTACAATGGTCAAGTTGTAGATTCTGAATTACTTGACGAATATATCGGTTTCGTTTATAATATAACCAACCTAACGAACAATCGCAAATACATCGGTAAGAAATTACTAAAGAGATCCAAGACAAAACAAGTCAAGGGTAAGAAGAAACGTATGCTCGTCGAGTCAGACTGGAAACAATATTACGGATCTAACAAAGAACTGAATGCTGACGTAGAACAGCTCGGTCCAGATAAATTCAAAAGAACAATAATTCGCCTCTGTAAAACCAAAGGAGAATGCAATTACTGGGAAGCAAAGTATCAGTTTTTGCTTGACGTTTTGGAGAAAGAAGGTTATTATAATAGCTGGATATCAGTGAAGGTTCACAAGAAACATGTGCCCACGTAGCCCAATGGCAGAGGCAAGAGACTTAAAATCTCTAAAGTGTCGGTTCGAGTCCGACCGTGGGTACCAATTTAAAAGAGTGAAGCATGGCAAGAGAATTTAATATCGACGAAGTCCGCGAGTTTATCTCTAACAGTTCAGAGGCAACTTGCATTTATATTGGTGCTGATAGCGAACGATACCGCAAGGATGAAGTATTCTTTGCTGACTATACGGTAGCGATTGTCATTCACCATGATGGCAAGCATGGCTGTAAGATCTTTGGTAAGGTAGACACTGAGCGCGACTTCGATAATCGACACGATCGTCCAGCCATGCGTCTCATGAATGAAGTATATCGAGCATCACAGATGTATCTCGATCTTGCTGAAGTGATTGGCGAGCGCCACTGTGAAGTTCATCTTGATATAAATCCAGATGTAGTTCATGGTTCATCATGTGTAATTCAACAAGCTATTGGTTATGTGCGCGGTGTATGCAATGTAGTACCTTTGGTTAAACCAGAAGCATTCGCAGCTTCTTACGCAGCAGACAGACTAAAAGAAATTCTAGCCCAAGCGGCATAAGGAGGTAACATGTTCTATACAGATAAGGTAGAAAAGACTAGTCTTCAGTACGACGAAGGTTTGCGTCGGTTCATGCTAAGTGTCTATAATCAAATGACGCTAGCGCTGGCGCTTAGTGGTTTGTTTGCAATCATGATTAACATGAGTCCAATCGCAATGCAACTCATTTGGGGAACACCATTCAAGTGGGTGGCTATTTTTATGCCACTAGCGATGTCGCTGGCATATGCTTTTTTCCAAGCTAAGATGTCATTGGCAATGACTCGAGCTTACTTTTATACATTCGCCGCGACGATGGGAATTAGTTTGAGTTTCATTTTTATGATCTTCAAGCTCGGTAGCATTGTCAATGTGTTCTTCATTACAGCTGCAACGTTCGGCGCTGCTTCGATTTATGGATATGTTACAAAGCGTGATCTGACTAAGATTGGCTCATTCTTGATGATGGGCATGATTGGTTTGGTTATTGCTGGTCTAGTTAATCTTTTCCTACAAAGCTCAATGATGACTTTAGTTATCAGCTGTATCTCTGTTCTGATCTTTACTGGTCTTACAGCGTACGACACGCAGGAACTCAAGCAAGTATATGACGAGCTGTATGATGAAGAAATGGAAAAAGCTGGCGTGACTGGCGCGCTGAATCTTTATATCAACTTCATCAATATCTACGTCAGCCTTCTCCAAATCATGGGCGAAAAGAAAGAGTAAATGGATTTTTTTAATCCACAACTGATACAGCATACCCCACCAGCTATCGTTACTATCGTTGATGATTCTGGTGGGGAATTCTACGAATACATGCTTCGTATGAATAAATACCGTACAAGTGGTGCGCAAGTAGCTTTAATAAAATGTCGCTCTGCTTGTACGATGGCGCTGAGTTTACCTAATGTTTGCGTATACCCACATTCGGTATTAAAATTTCATGCTGCTTATTACGAGGATTCAAAGCATATTGCCGAACGAGAAACAAAGATCTTGTTCAATATGTATCCCGTAGCAGTTCAACAAAAACTTGGTTCTCTCGAAAGAGAGTTTAAAACGCTAACTGGGAAACAACTTATCCAGTTAGGTATACGCTCGTGTAGCTTAGTGGCCAAAGCCGACCGCTCATAACGGTCTTATCGGGGGTTCGAGTCCCTCCGCGAGCACCATTTCAACAGGAGGTTATATTATGCCACATCCACATAAGAATCGTCCACGCAGAGGTCGCCGCAAGGTTGGTTCCAAAAAGCGTAAGTCGAGGCGCTTGAAGGGGAAGCGTAAGGGCAAGAAGTGAGATATCTAGCATTACTAGGCGCGATCCTGTTATCGGGTTGTGCTACAACAGAATCCCAGAGCCTAACAAGCTCTGGGAAAGTAGTTAATAGAGCCTACCACGGAACAGCTAGCTGGTATCAGTGCTGCAAACGCACAGCCAGCGGTGAAAGATTCGATCCTAATAAATACACAGTGGCGCATCGTACTCTACCTTTTGGAACGATGCTAAGATTGACGAACGTAAAAAATGGTAACAGTATTGAAGTTATCGTGAATGATAGAGGTCCGTTCGTCAAAGATAAAGAAATTGACGTTTCTCGTGGAACAGCTCAGGCACTAGGTTTTTTCCATAGTGGTACAGCAAAGTTGCTGATAGAGGTTCTCGATAAGCGTCAATGACGAAAGGAGAACGGTATGTACAAGGCAATTTTAACTGCAGCTGTTGCGCTAGCAATTTACATTGCGCCGACAACATCTGCTGCAGCGCGACCAACTTCTACAACTGCAGAACAAACACAAGTAAAAAAGAAGCCTGTAAAGAAGAAGGCTAAGAAGAAAGTTAACAGACAAACGGTAGCTGTAGCACAACCTACACCAGCGCCGACAGCTTCTACATATAACTACGAATTTAACTACGATGAATCATCTGCACATGTTTTTTGGCAAAGAGAAAGAGATCGCCAACAATCAGCTGCTATGGCTAGTATTGCGCCAAAGCAACTTACTGTTGATCAAAAGCGCAAATTGATTGCTAAAAATTGCAATTTATTCAACTGTGGTCAGGCATCTAAGGTTGTTGCTGAAGCTAAAAAGTGGGAAGGTAAGCATGCGCGCTCGAACAGAGCAGAGCTTGCTAATCTTATGAGGGATGGTAACAACCAGCAACCTGTGGACCCTGTCCGTATCCCATGGTGCGCTGGTTTCGTCAACGCTATCCTCGCGCGCACGGGGCATGAAACCACCGACAGTTTGATGGCTCGTAGCTTTTTGAGCTGGGGAGCAAAAACAAAAGATCCAAAGGAAGGTGACATCGTCGTTCTCACTCGTGGCAGAAGCCAAGTAGCGGGACATGTTGGTTTCTTCCAAGGATATGAGTGGTATGGTAGCGAACTATACGTAAAAGTTCTTGGTGGGAATCAAAACAAAGCTGTTAACATAGCTTACTTTCCTGCGAGAAAAGTTCTTGGATACAGAACAGCACAGAGCTAAAAGATATGTACTGATTCAACGAAAGACGAGTCAGTATATTTTACTTGACTCTTTACAGAATCAGGTTATACTAATAACTGCGAATCGCAAATTAGCTATGGATAAATTGAGGATATACAATGAACGTGAAGATCGACAAGCCTGAAGTTCCTAGTATCGAAGATCATCACTACTATATGTTTTATAAAGATTTCAACGCTGACTCTACAGCGGATGCGATCGCATTCATTCTCGAACGTAACCTTATGAAGAAGAAACCTTCTTGGATGAAGTTTATCATCAACTCTCCTGGCGGCGATGTCGCCTCAGCATTTGCTCTTATCGACACAATGAAAGGTTCCAAGGTTCCTATATACACATATGGGCTTGGTGAAATTGCCAGCTGTGGTTTAATGACTTTTATTGCTGGTCAAAAGGGTAAGAGATTTATTACTCGAAATACAGCAATCCTATCACATCAGTATAGCTGGGGTTCATGGGGCAAAGACCATGAGCTGATGGCTCGAGTAAAAGAGTTCAATAACACACAGACGCGCATCATTGAACACTATAAGCGTTGTACTGGGTTGTCTGAAAAAGAAATTCGTAAATACTTGCTTCCGCCAGAAGATGTCTGGCTAACTGCGAAGGAAGCAGTTAAATATGGTATCGCAGATGAAATCGTGGAGTTTTATTAATGAGTACACCAGCAAGTTATGGTAATGTAATTACTGAAGTTCAAATGAACCAAGATGAAATTGATTATGTGCAAAATATAATCAAGAATATGCCAGAAAATGGTTTGTTTGTAGAATGGGGTAGTGGTGGTTCTACATGCGCTTGGCTAGATGTTCTTGGTGAAAATCAAAAGCTAGTTAGTATTGAACATAATGAAAGTTGGTATAATCGCGTAACAAGAGGCGTAAAAAATCACTTTGGTGATCTAGGCGATAAATTTCGCTTCCTTCATATCCCCGAACAACATATCGAGCATGGCTACGGCAATCCATTGGAAGAACATCCTATGGGTACAGACAAGTATCTTTTGCCGCCAGTAGAAAATCTTTTTGATGCAGATGTTTTCTTTATCGATGGAATTGCTCGCGCAACTTGTGCACTTGTGGTGCTTTTAAAGCATACCAAGAAGGATCCCGTTATTTTTATTCATGACTACGTAGGTAGGGAAAAGTGGTATGACTGGGCTACACAATTCTATGATGTTGAAATCGTCGGCGATCTCGAAAAGAAGTCGACACTTGCTCGCTTGCATGTTAAAAAAGATTGATTACGCATTTTGGGTAGAATGGGCGTCAACAGCAATACTAATTATCGGTGTTGCGTTGACTGCCTGGAATATCTATCCCTTGAACGTATACTTTTCTTTAGCTGGTAATTTCGGGTGGGCAGTTATTGGTGTAATGTGGCGTAAATGGTCGCTAATAACTATTCAAATTGTTGTAACAGTAATTTATGTCGCAGGATTGATAACTAATACGTAGTAGGATTTAAGATGAAAAAAGTTTCCTGCGTGATGCCAACTTATCGTAGATTTAATTGCGTTGAGAGATCTATTGCATTTTTCCTCGCGCAGGAAACAGAACTTGATACTGAATTAATTATAATGAATACAGATGTTGATCATCCACTGGAATTAGATGATACTTTTAGTGATATTGAAAAGAACAAAATTATAATTTTCAATAACAATATAGACTATCTTACAAAAGATCATTACGCTAGTACTGGCTCTATTCGCCGCGATGCATTTACACACGCTACTGGAGAATTATACATAACTTGGGATGATGATGATATCTTTCTTCCATGGAATATTCAACAATGTTACGATGGCTTAAAACGTACAGGATTGAAAGCGTGGAAACCAAGTAAAAGTTTTTCTTGGATGGGCGGTAATGAGTTTCCAGAAATCGCAGGTAATTATATGGAAGCCACCGTTATGTTATATTCTGATGAAGTTAATTTTAGATTAGAATCTGGACCCGAAAGTCTTTCTTGGTTTGATAAATTAAAAGATCAAAAGCAACTAATTGAAGACGAAGAAAGTATTCCAGCATATTGCTTTTATTGGAAAGATGATAAACAAATCGGTGGTCACAAACAAAGTGGAACTTTGGGTCATCCTAACAATTTTCAGCTTCATATGCAAACGACAGTTGATTATGCAAAAAGAAAATTGTCTCGCAGATATCTAAAAGATTATAAAGAAGTACTAACAAAATTTGATTCATTATTATCTAATCATTCGAATAAACATCTTGTAAACAAGTACGTAAAACAGGGTTACTACGATGTATGAGATTTACACAAAACCAGCATGCGTTAGATGCGAAGAAGTAAAGGCTCTCTTTATTTCTAAGGGTATCTTCTATAAAGAGTATGTAGTTGGAAAAGATTTTTCAACAGCAGAAATAAAAGAGAAATTTCCGAAAGCTAACTTCTACCCAGTTATACTAAAAGATGGCAAGAGAATTACAACAATAGATGAATTGAGAGATAACATTGAGTCAGAAGTCATTATTCGTTTCGATAGCAAACTATAAAGACCCAGAAACAATCTTTACAGTTAAAAATTTGCTAGATAAAGCATCTGGCGAATTAAAGATTCGTATTTGCGTTTTTTCACAAATTGATTTACAGGATAATTCGTTTGACGAGTTAGACGATATTCCTGAAGTTCATCATGTTCGTATCGACTTTAGGAAAGCTCGAGGAGTTTGCTGGGCGCGGAAAATTTGTCAGTCATATTATGGCGGCGAAGATTATTATATGCAAATCGATTCTCATATCTTATTTGAAGATAACTGGGATAAAATTTTAATAAAAGATCATGAAGATGCATTGAAGTATGGTAGGAAAGCAATTATAACTGCATACCCGCCAGCTTATGAATTTGATCAAAAAGGTAATAGAATCATACCGAATAAAATAGCCACACGTTTTGATATGAATGTGGTGAATATAATCCCATCAGCTGCAGCCAAATTTTCAGAAGATATGGAATTCCCAGAACAGGAATTTTTCATTGCGGGTGGATTTTTATTTACGACTGGTAGCTTTGTAGCAGACGTTCCTTATGATGAAGAAATATTTTTCTTGGGTGAAGAAATTACTTTAGCTATTCGTGCTTATACAGCGGGATACTTTATTTTCGCGCCGACTAAATTTGTTTGTGCACATCTTTATCAAGTAGCCCAACCTAAAGATCAAAAGCGACCTTTGTTTTGGGATAGGACTGAAGAAAGAACTAGAAAAATTGCTTGGCACTTACGCGAGAAAACGAGTAGATTAAAAGTTCAACATATATGTAGAGGTGAGTGGTTTGGTCTGTATGGGATTCAAGATCAAAAACTTTATCTAGAATTTTACGGTAGACTTAGAGCTTATGATCCTCGTATCGACTTACAGAAGGTGGTTTTATGAACAACGAGATTACATTTTTTTCTACAGACTTTTTAAAATCTTTGCCGATAGTTCCAGGTAAAATGGAACGAAAGTGGATGGACAATAAGAGGGATCTCTATAAAGATTTGTCCTTTACGATGGCAAATCAATCTGGTTGGGAATTTAGAGCGCCAAGAGATTTTACTGTAGAATGGAATGGCGGTAGTAATTCTACAGATCTAAGAGTTCATTCCGACGTTAGAGATGCGCATCTTTTTTACACAGGAATGGGTGAAGGTATCTGTAGCATTAGAGCAGGATATATAGTAAGAACGCCCGAAGATTATTCTATTCTATGTACAGGAGCTCCTAACTTTTTTAAAGATGGGGCGACTCAATTAACTTCTTTAATTGAAACAAACTGGGCGCATATGTCTTTTTTCATTAACTGGAAAATGACTAGACCAGGTAGTGTTACTTTTTATAAAAATGAACCGATCGGGTTCGTAACTGTTTTACCGCATCGTCAGCTTGATAATTTTCATATGAATATTGAAACATTGATGGCTGATCCTGAGTTATATGAAAGGTGGCAAAATTGGAACGAAACGCCTCTTGAATTTGATCCTTATAAAGAGGGAATAGAAGATAGTTTAACTCTAGGTAAAACAAACAAATTTCATAAGCTGAACAGAGAATTAAAAGTTATTGACAAGATAAACTGATTGAGGTATAATATGAGTGATCTAGAAAATTTAGTTATGTATGACATGTACATTAATGGTTATGATCCGCACAACCAAAACGACATTCAAAAATATTGGGAAGAGAGGCTCTCATGAAGGTCACAATCTATACAAAAGCAAATTGTGTATACTGTGATTATGCAAGGAATTTACTTGAACATAACAAAATCGATTATAACAAGTTAACTCTCGACGAAGATTTTACTAGAGAAAATTTGTTAGAACTATTTCCATCGGCTAGATCGTTTCCTGTTATTGTAGTCGATGGTTTCAATATCGGTGGTTACGACGAGCTAAAAATGATCTTAGAACAGAAAACTGAAAATAGAAAGCTATTAAACGAAGGAGCTTAATATGGTTATGAAGTATGAAAGAGATGCGTTGATGAATGATCTGAAGCTGCATCCTGTTGAAGTTAGATTTAAGAAGGTCAACGGCGAATCTCGCACTATGCGTTGCACTCTTATGAAGGAACATATTCCTGTCAATGATTCTCAGTTTGAGCAGTTGGAGGAACAGCACAAGAAACCTGAAAATCTCAACACGATTGTTGTTTGGGATCTCCGTAACAATGGCTGGCGTTCTTTTCGAGTTGAATCTGTAGAATACGCGCAGATCGTTGACGGCTATTGATATAAATAAAGTGCCACCAGTTCTTGGTGGCATTCTTTTTCCCTTATAATAGGAGTTCAAATGAGATGGCAGAGTACTGGGGATATCACACTATTCTAGATGCTTCTGGTTGCGATCCAGAGTCGATTACCTCTTATGATAACATCTATAACTTTGTCAAAGATCTTGTAAAAGAAATTGACATGGTTGCTTATGGTGAACCACAGATCGTTAACTTTGGATCTGGCAACAAAGCAGGTTATACCCTAGTTCAGCTAATTGAGACTAGCAACATCTGCGCTCATTTCGTCCCTGATGATCTCAAGGGCGGCAACGGTATGTATCTTGATGTATTTTCTTGCAAACCATATGACCCAGAAACAGTCGTAAAGGTTGCTGAAAAGTGGTTCAAGTTTGGAAAGTATAAGACAGCATTTGTCGAAAGGCAAGCATGATTGTAGGATTTACTTGTAGCGCATTCGACTTACTCCATCCTGGACATGTCGCAATGCTGCGTGAATGTGCTAGTCAGTGTGATTATCTAATCGTAGGTCTTCACACTGACCCATCAATTGATCGAGCTGGTAAAAACAAACCAATTCAATCAGTTTACGAAAGATACCTTCAGCTCGAAGGCTGCAAGTTTGTAGATAAAATTATCCCATACGAAACAGAAACTGATCTAATCAATTTACTTGCTGTTGAAAAAATTGATGTTCGTTTTGTTGGTGAAGAGTACAGTGATACATACTTAACAGGTCAGGATATCTGTGAAAAGCGTGGTATCGAAATCATCTATAATAATAGAAAACACAAGTATAGCTCTACTGAGTTGAGGAGTCGTATGCGATGACATTTAGTGAATCATTTTTCCAAGAAGTACAGCTTATTGCACAGCAGATGAATATTACTGCAGTTGAAAGGTTAGCCGATGCACTCGTTACAGTCAGAGATGTCAGTGAAGGACGCGTATTTATTTTGGGAGTCGGCGGCTCCGCTGGCAATGCCTCTCATATGGTCAACGATTTACGTAAGCTCTGTGGCATCGAATGTTATGCACCTACAGATAACGCATCAGAAATTACTGCGCGAACAAATGACGAAGGATTCGATACAATATTTGAAGAATATCTGCGAGTCAGCAGGTTTAACTACAAAGACGCTCTGTTCATTCTCTCGGTAGGCGGTGGCAACGAAGAAAAAAATGTTTCTGTTGGTTTGATCAAGGCTATTAAGTATGCTCGTTCTAAAGATGGAACAGTGCTTGGTATTGTAGGTCGTAACGATGGCTATACATACAAGATGGCAGACGTTTGTGTATGTGTCCCGCCAATCGTTCCCGAGCGTATCACTCCCCATAGCGAAGCATTCCAGGCAGTTATCTGGCATAGTCTCGTCTCTAATCCGAAACTTCAAATCAAAAAGACAAAGTGGTAAATCGAGCAGTATTTTTCGATCGTGATGGTGTCTTAAACGAGTTAGCTCTTCATGATGGAGAGATGACAGCGCCATGGTCTGTGGATGAGTTTCGTTTCACACCAGACGCGAAACAAGCTGTTGACATTATTAAAAATATAGGCTATAATGCTTATGTGGTCACAAACCAGCCAGATGTTAACGATGGCAAACTTCCTGTAGAAGATCTTCGTCTAATGACGAGAATGCTAAAAAACTGGCTAGGCATTGAAGAAGTTATCTGCGCGTTTGATAGAGGCGCAAAGTTCTATAAACCAAACAACGGCATGATCGAGTTTCTAATAAAAAAACATAAACTCGATCGCAGAGAATGCTGGATCATTGGTGACCGCTGGAAAGATATTGTTGCTGGACGCCGCAGCCATCTGAATACGATATTCATCGGTGACATATATATTTCACCACCAGAATACGAACACATCGTTCCTGACTATATCCGCTCGAATGTACTAGAAGCATGTTTGCTAATTGAGGAGATTGAATTATATGGTTAAGTTGTTTTCTGATGGCGCAGACTTTGATGGTATCGCCGAAGCTGCCAAGAACGAAAAGATTGTTGGATTTACTACAAACCCAACTCTTATGAAGCAAGCTGGTGTTGATGACTACGAAGGATTTGCCCGCGCCGCTATTATGTATCTTGCTAATACTCGACCTGGTACTTCATTGAGTCTAGAAGTATTTGCTGACGATCTTCCTACAATGACAAAACAAGCATTGAAGATCGATGAGTGGGGTAAAGAATATGGCTATGATGTTTATGTAAAAATTCCTGTCACCACAACCACTGGTATTTCTACTGCGCCAGCATATAAGATGCTCTCTGATAGTGGCGTCAAGTGCAATGTGACTGCGGTGTTTACTCAGCAGCAAATTATGGAAGTTGTGGATAACCTAAATCATTTCGTACCAAGCATTGTTTCTATCTTCGCTGGTCGCATCGCCGATGCTGGTATGGATCCAGAAGAAATGATTAAGTTCGCAACTGGATACTATCAGCGTTATAAGAACAGCAATACAAAGCTCGAGTTCCTTTGGGCTTCTTGTCGCGAGCCTTTCAATTATATCCAAGCTGATCGTAGTGGTTGCGATATTATCACTATGCCACCAGCAATGATAGATAAGATGAAGACGTTTGGTAAAAACTTGAATCAGTATTCGCTTGAAACTGTGCAGATGTTTTACAATGATGCTGCCAGTTCTGGATTTAAAATTAACTGCTAAGGAGATAAATTATGAGTAATGTTGGAGTTCGTGTTCCAGATTGCACGTTTAGAGTTCGCGTTCGTGATGAAAGTCAGTCTTTAATTTCTACAAATCCTTACAGGTGGGAAACTTTATCAACCGCAGATTTTTTTGGCGGTAAGAGAGTGATTCTTTTCTCACTTCCTGGCGCGTTTACACCTACTTGCTCTACTTATCAGCTTCCTGGTTTTGAACGTTCATACAGTCGTTTTGTAAACGACTTTGGTATCGATGCGATTTATTGTATGTCTGTAAACGATTCGTTCGTAATGAATGCTTGGGTCAAGCATCAAAATATTCAAAATATTCAAGTTATTCCCGATGGCAACGGTCAGTTTACATTTGAGATGGGAATGCTTGTTGACAAGTTGAACCTTGGTTTCGGTCAGCGTTCATGGCGCTATGCTGCTATTGTTAATGATGGTATTATTGAAGCATGGTTCGAAGAGCCAGGTATTTGTGATGACTGCGAAACCGATCCGTATGGTGAAACTTCGCCAGAAAATATTCTAAAGTATCTTGAAACTACGGCTGTTGAAAAGGAACGTGGTAAGTGAGTGGATTCGAAGAGAATGAAATTTCCAAAAATGCGAATGGCGGTACTGAGATCGCCAAACGCAAATTAGCTTCTATTATTGATCCTGCACTTCTTGATAACTTTCAGATCATCTGCTCGCGCCCGCGAGAGTTGCAGGAAGATAAGATTCGAGTGTTCTGGTGTCACGACTTGCCCGAAGATCCAGAGTCAAACAAGTTCCGCGATCAGAAGTTCAAAGATAGTTTTCACAAGTTTATTTTCATTAGCAACTGGCAGTATCAGCGTTATCAGTTGATCCATGGTATCCCTTACGACTTTAAGTCTATTGTTCTTGAAACTGGTATTGAGCCAGCGCCAGAGACTTGCTTCGAAAAGCCTGAGGGACCGATCCGTTTAGTGTATACTTCTACACCGCAGCGTGGTTTGGAAATCCTTGTACCAGTGTTTGAAAAGCTGGCTGAGATACATGATGACATTCATCTCGATGTTTTCTCGAGCTTCAAGATCTATGGCTGGGATGATGCAGATAAGCAGTTCGAGCCACTGTATGAAAAGATCCGTCAGCATCCCAAGATGACATATCATGGCTTCGTACCGAATGATGTGCTGAAGGATCACCTGAACAAGTCACATATCTTTGCGTATCCCAGCATTTGGTATGAGACCAGCTGCCGCGCAATGCTAGAAGCTATGTCAGCTGGTCTTGTTTGTGTACACTCAAATCTTGCTGCCCTACCAGAAACTTCTGGTTCTCTTAATGTAATGTATCAGCTAGATATTGATAACATGAGCAATCACGCAAATATGTTCGCAACGTATTTGAATGCTGCAGTAAATATGGTACGTGATAATATGCATCAAGACATGGTTACGTTTAATAAGTACTTCGTTGATCGAAGGTACAACATTCAGCTGATCAAGTCTCAGTGGGAACGCACATTGAAAGAGTTGCTCGCGCAATATCCCACAGTTGAAAGCCGAGCTATCCCTAAAGATCAATTCGTTTATAGGACTGAATAATGATTATTTCCAAAACACCGCTGCGTATTAGTTTCTTCTCTGGCGGTAGCGACATGCCATCGTTCTATGAAAAGGAAAAGGGCGCGGCGCTGTCTTGTACTATTGACAAGTTTATCTATGTCTGTGTTCATAAGACTCCACATCTGGGCGTCAAAATCATGTACGACACTATTGAAGAGACCCCAGATGTGGAGCAGATGCAGCATTTGATTACGAAGGAAGCGTTGAAGTATTTTAATGTTTCAAAAGAAGTTACTATCGCCTCGATCTCTGACATTTTGTCGAAGGGGTCGGGTCTTGGTTCTTCGTCAGCGTTCACTGTTGGTCTAGTCAACTCTCTTGCCAGCACCAAGTGGGAGGTTGCGTCAAAGCGTTATCTTGCTGACATTGCTTGTCATATTGAAATGGATAAGTGCGGCTATCCTGTTGGTAAGCAGGATCAGTTTGCAGCCGCGTATGGTGGCATGAACATCTTCGAGTTTATGAGAGATGGTGATGTGAATGTTCGCGAGATTCGTATTGGTCATGAAGCATTCAATAAATTAGAAGAAAATTTGCTTTTGGTGTACAGTGGTCGCGGGAGGTCAGCTAACAGCATCCTTCAGAAGCAACAAGCTGCCATGGGTGATAAAGATAAATTTAATCTTGTGCGCAGCTCTCGTGATAAAGCATACCAAGGAGTTAAGTTGCTTATGAAAGGCGACACTGATTCGTTCGGCGCGCTGCTCCACGAAGCATGGATGGAAAAGAAAGGTCTTGTTAAAGAGATTACGCAAGATTACTTCGATACAATCTATAGTAAAGCTATAGATGCGGGATCTCTTGGAGGGAAGTTACTCGGTGCTGGTGGCGGCGGATTCTTTTTATTTTATGTAACAAAAGATCGTCGCGAAGAAGTTATTGAAGCTATTACAAAAGAAACAGAATGCCGTGTCTACGACTTTAAGTTCTACTTCCATGGTAGTAGAATCGCAGCTCATTGTTAACCTAAATAAACAAGTTGACAAATTATAACATGTCCCGTATAATAAAGGTAGGATGAATGGATAACGTAATCCAGTTTCCAAAGAAGCGTGATGATCTCGGTGCAGCTCCTGTTGAGATGGAAGATGTTGAAAATAAAATCCTCAATTTACGACACCATCATATTAATGAAACTCTTTCTACGATCATTCCTAGTTTGTTCGCGTCTATGGAATCTTCTGGGTTTATTCTCGAAGATCCTGACGTTAGCGACGACGATATCAAGGATGGTGCGTTTGTTGTTGAAGCAATCAGATCGCTACTTTGCAAACACTATGGTATCTCTCACCCATTCCAAGAAATTGCAGACAAGGTGTTTGCAATGGTAAAGGACGGCGACGACATGAAGTTCGTCGTAGTAGACAAGCTCAATATAAAGTTCAATCAGGACAAGTAAGGCTCTTACATTATGATTATCGTTGACTTGAGTCAAGTCATGCTTTCTAACCTCATGATGCAGTTGGGTAACCATACCAATGCCGAGATTGAGGAAGGCATGGTTCGACACATGGTGCTAAACTCTTTGCGTTCTTATAAGCAGAAGTTTGGCGCTGAGTTCGGTGAGATGGTAATTGCGTGCGACAATACCAACTACTGGCGTAAACAAATCTTCCCCTACTACAAGGCTAATCGAAAGAAAAATCAGGAAACTTCCGAGCTAGATTGGAAGCAGATCTTCGAGTGCTTGAATAAGATTCGAGCAGAGCTGAAAGAATTTTTCCCCTACAGAGTTATCGATATTGAGTCTGCAGAAGCGGACGATATCATCTATACTCTCACGAACTTCGTCGACGTTCCGATGAACGAGGAGTTTCTTATTTTGTCGGGCGATAAGGATTTCATTCAGCTGCATCGCTCTGATGTGAAGCAATACGACCCAGTTCGTAAAAAGTGGATTAAACATGATAATCCTAAGTTATATCTGCAGGAACATATTTTAAAGGGAGACTCGGGAGATGGCGTTCCTAACATACTGTCTGCTGACAATTGTTTTGTTCTTGGCGACAGACAACGCCCACTAACCGCGAAACGTATCGAATCCCTAATCGGTAAGAACGCGGAAAATATAGATAGTGAGTACCTGCGCAATTATCTTCGTAATCAGCAGCTGATTGACTTGACTTTTGTGCCGAAGGAAATACAATTGAAGGTATTAGCGTCTTACGAGAGCCAGAGCGAAAAGGGTCGCGAAAAGATGTTTAATTACTTCATTTCAAATAAATTGAAACATTTGATGGAACATATCGGAGAATTTTAATGGCTACTCGTGTTGGTATTGCTGAGTTTCTTGAGAAGGTATCAAAGCTCAAGAAGCGCGAAGAAAAGATTGAAGCATTGCGTTTTAACGATTCATTTCAAATTAGAACAATTTTACAGGGCGCATTTGATCCTCGTATCAAGTGGGCTCTTCCAGAAGGCATTCCCCCATATACGCCTTCTACTTTAGTAGACCAAGAAAATGTGTTGATTAGCGATTGTCGTAAGTTAGTATACTTTATTGAAGGTGGGGCTAATCTAAAGCCTCTAAAGCGCGAAACGATGTTTATCGAATTGCTTGAAGCTGTTGCCCCAGCTGATGCTAAGTTGCTTTGCTCCATCAAGGATAAGAAATTACCGTGGAAGGGAATCACGGCTGATATTGTTCGGGAAGCATTCCCAGGTCTTTTGCCAGAGGAGAGTAAGGCATAAATGGGCAAGTCTAAAAACAGCAAGTACTACAACTATCATCTAGATCGTGAATATGATGATGGTGACTACGACACTCGATCAAATCGTAATCGTTCAAAAGAAAAGCGTTTAGATCGAGCTCTGCGAACTAAGAACATTCAGGATCTTGTAAATATCGAAGACGAAGGACTAGACCCAGAAGATTTTGACTTTGATATGGAATTAGAAATTCAACACTTGATAGAAGAGCGTAAATAACATGCCGACTTACGCATTCCGCGATAACAACACTGGGGAAGAATGGCAGGACTTCATGAGCATTTCCGCTCTTGA
>Ga0181352_1000366_pt1 | contig 19663 bp, 26 predicted proteins | sample Fa13VDMLBSN_FD_130103 | JGI IMG/M metagenome (GOLD analysis project Ga0181352, IMG submission 130103) | Freshwater viral communities from Lake Michigan, USA - Fa13.VD.MLB.S.N | ecosystem: Environmental > Aquatic > Freshwater > Lake | place: USA: Michigan | collected 2013-09-23 | reverse complement strand
CGCGAGGCCGCGGTTCCGCTCGGCCTGCTTCGCCCAGTAGTCCTGCTCCGTGCGCTGGTTGGCCGCGTCCTGTCGCGCCTTGGCCTGTGGGTCGACGATGTTGGGCTGCGCCGCTCGCGACTTGCCCTGAGACGCGAGGAACGAGTCACCGGCATCGCCGCCCAGCAGCGCAGCGCGCCCTGGCTCGTCCTGCGCAACGCGCCGGCGCGCGAGGTATTCGCCGTAGGACAGGGAGGCTGGCGCCCCGGATGGCTGCCCATAGGCCGCATTGTCCACCTGCGTCGCCATGTCGTCGACGGTCCCGGCGTTCGCGCCGAGGTACTCCTGTAGATTCAGCCATCCCAAGCTCATGGTTGGCCTCCGGTGACGTTGGTGCGCGCCCATCCGCCAGTTGTGTCCTCGACAAACTCCACCAGCACATCGACAACGCCCGTGGTGAGGAGGCCGTAGGCCGACGTGACGCGAAGCTGTCCGACGTCGCCATCAACGGGCTCAAAGGCCAACCATGGCGCGGCGGTGTAGGGGCTCGTCGAGTTGCTGGCGTTGCTGGCGGACAAGACGCACATGCCAGCGACGGGGTATCGCGGCGCACGCACGAGCTGCCCTGCGGAGCCGATGGGCATGGTGAAGCGCAGCCATGCCTGGTCGCGTCGCGGCAGCGAGCGCAGCTCGTCATCGACACCGCGGAATGCCTCGTTGAGTGGGCGCTGTGTGTCCTTTGTGGACTGGAGGTCGTCTTGTCGCAGGACGGTGCGTGGAGTCGTCATCGCGCCACCCCGCGCTTCGAGACGTCGCGGTAGTCAACTTCAATGCCGACGAGGGCAAAGCCCTGCGACAACGTGGCGTGCTGCATCAGCACCTGCAGCGCATGGCCGCGCGAGGCCTCTTGGTCGACGGGCGCCACATACACCGTCGGCACTTGCTCGACAGGCCCAGTCCCGGCGCTCACCGACGACGACGGCAGCGCGTTGGGGTTGTCGCCATAGTTGAAGACGGTGATGGTGCTGGGCGGCCCCTGCGTCGTCGCGGTGGCGTTGGCGAACTCGAGGCGGCTGCGAATCCACTGCGCGGCTCCGAGCGCTGACGCGTCGAATGGGCGCCAAGACAGCGTCACGGTGATGACTGCGGCGGCCATCGTCGGCGCGCTGGCCGAAGTCATGTTTGGGTCCGAGAAATCAGCGGACGCGTACGTGCGGCGCTCATTGTGGACCCACGCACCGGAGGCGGTGCCCGTCTGCCAGACTCCGAGGGAAAGCAGGTGGTCGGCGTAGTTGGCTGTCCCGCAGATGTAGCCAATGGACCTGTCACCAGCGCACTGCTCGAAAAACCACGTGCTCCACACGCGCGTTCGAGTGTGAAACACAAAGGCGTTTCGACAGGCCACCGGGTCCGAGCCGCTTGGGTCCAACGTCGGCCGGAAGAAAATCACCACGCCATCGCGCTGGTTGCCGACGGCGAAGGCGTAGTCAGCCAGCGTCGACTGCAGCACCAGCTTCTGGGCTGCCAGCACCTGATTCTTGATGGGCAAGTCGATGTATTCGACACCGCCGTCAGTCACCTTGGCGATGCCCTGTGTGCCCCATGCATAGATGGCGTCGTCGACAACGGCGACGGACTCGCGCGACAGCAGCCGGAACGTCAAGTCAAACTCCGACGCCGTGAAGCTGCGGAAGTCGGTTCCGGTGACTCGCCAGAGGCCGTCTTCCTTGAAGACGAACAGCGAGTCTCGGTACGGGATGATGCGCAACACAGCAGCATCGCCGCGGCCGAGCTCGAAGCGGTTGACGACGGGGTGCGCGTACGGCTGCAGCGCCTTGGAGAAGGCGACGCCCGACGGAACGGGGTTGTTGGCGTTCTCCGTGCCGACGCGCCAAGCCGCAGCACGCGACACCGAAGCCGCAATCGACGACGACATGAGCCGTCCACGCAGCAGGATGCGCCCTGGCTGCCCGGCTTGCCCAGCCACGTAGTAGGCGTAGACGCTGGTGTTGCCCGCGTTGGCGTTGATGGTGCTGACGAGATACAGCGCGGTTTCGCGCTGATTCTCCGACGCGGCCCCCGTCGAGATGAGCGGGAACTGCACAGCGCTCCACGGCCCAGCCGTCTGCGCGGTGTACGTCACCCCGCCGACGGAAACGGTGTCGCCGTTGACGAGGCCAGTTCCACCAACGGAGATGAGCTGCAACTCTTGCGACGGATAGTCCTGCAGGTACGACAACCACAGGCAGTCGTTCCAGTTGGCGACGTCGGTGCAGGCGGGAGGCGGCTCATTGCTGTTGATGAACCCTCGGCCAGCAATGCCGTCCTCGCCGGTGAGGATGTTGGTGTACAGCGATGCGCCACGCAGAGCATCCGTCGCCACGTCGGTGAATTGCACGTAGCCTGCCGCGATGTCGGCGGCTGCGATTTTCTGCTGGTACACCAATGCCAACTCCGACGGCGGCTCACCAGCCGACGACGCCTGCCCAACGCTTCGGTAGACCTGCAGCCAGTATGCGTCGGCCGTGAGGTTGGTGGAGGCGGTGCCGTATTGCTTTGGCAGCGTCACGCGCACGACGACGTTGGCCGACGTGCCGCCCGTGTTGGCGATGACGGATGTGGACCCGGGCGCACCGAACTGCGCGCCGTTGACGCTTGGGTCTCCCAGCACGAAGACGGACGCGTACCGACACGAGGCATTGGCCGCGAGAAAACCAGTCACGCCGGTGACGGCGCTGTTGAGCTTGTCGATGCCCATTCCTCGAGGAATGCCGAGACGACGGATGGCGGGCGTGGCGTAGTCGAGGACGGCCGGCCCAGACTCACCGCCCGTCACCCACAGCGACAGCACGTCGCGACCATCTGAGCCAGTCGTCAACTTCGGACGGAAAGCCTCATCAGCCCCCCATGTCCCGCTGAACGCCGTGAAGGCGGACCCACGCAACCCGTAGCGCAACGACGTCGAGCCGTTGGTGTTGGGCCCCGTGGCCAGCAGAAGCGCGCCCACGCCAACGTCGCGCTCAAGAATGGGCGACGACAGGGCAGCCCAGACGGTGCCGCTGAAGCTGTTGAGGGTGTTGCTCGAAAAGCCGCGTCGCTTCTGGATGACGCCAGGGCTCGACAAGTCGCAGTTGGACGCGTTCGACAGCGACGCTTCATCCCGGCTCCACACGCCGGGCTCCGTCACCAGTCCTGACGTCAGGGCCAGCGCCTTGGTCCCCATTCACCACCCCCGCCAGAAGCCACGAGCTCGACGGTTGAACTTCGGCCGCACCTTCTGCGGCTCACCCTCGACACGCTCACCGATGGTGGTGGACAACTCCGCCTCCATCTTGTCGGCCGTGTCGGCCATGCGCTGCGACGCCTCTCGGTCTCCGATGGCGTCCATGACAGCAACCGCAGTGCGGTACGCCAACAGGGGCGAGACGAGGTCCGGCAGCGGGACGACGCAGGTGGTGCCAGCGGGGCAGATGTAGAGCCCTTCTGCGAGGTAGCGCGCCACCTCCGTCGCCGTGTTGCCAAACGTCGCATTGAATGACGTCGAGGCGAAGTTGGTGAGCGTCGTCGACCCACCGCCAGCGACAGCCATGGAGTCGCCGAGGCTGTCTCCGTTGCTGACGAGGATGACGTCCTGGGCTGCCGTCAGTGCGCCGCCAATGGCCGCGTGGCCGAGCTCGACGGTGGTGCCGCTCGAGATGGTGGTGACTGGCACGCACGACGACACCAGAGCCAGCGAGGACGCCGTGCGCACGTACGTCAGACGCAGCGTCGTCCCAGTCGTCGGCGGAGCTGGCACAAGGCGCAGAAACCCAGCCTGCACCACGAAAGCCATCTGCTGCTGCGAGACGGGCGCTCCGATGTACCAGTCGGACAAGTCTTCCGGCTCGAGCCGAGGCACTGAGACGTAGCCCGGTGCGCCGGCTGGGTTGCGGGCCGTCACGTCGCGCAGGTGTCCAGCGGCAACGCGCGGCGGCAGTCGGACGAACTCCGACGTCGCAGTCACGTCCAGCTGGTGAATGCCGTGCTCGTCGCGATGACGAGTCACGAAGGGCAGGAGACTGCCCTGCAGCGCAGCGTCTGCGTGCGCCAGCAAGTCGGCGTCCGCATAGCCCGCGACGGTGGCAGCAGTGGGCAACGACGCAACGCGCCTGACGTGAGCCAGAAGTTGCGTCGTCGTCCACGCCATCGCGTCACTCCTTCGACAGCAGCGCCTTCAGCTTCACCAACTCTTCAGGCGTGAGCTCCATCTCGGATTCCGCCTCCATGCCTTCGCCGCCCTCTGGCATCTCTTCGGGCGGAGGCTGCTTCGCAGCGGCCATCTCCTTCAGCCGCTCATCCATCACCGAGTCGGTGAGGGACGTCACCTTGCCAAGCGCCCTCTGAAAGCCCGGCCTCACGTTGCGCCTCCGGCGTTGACGTACTTGATGGTTCCCGTCAGTCCTCCGGCGCCGCCCACGAGACGGGCGTTGCTGTTGGCCACCGTCATGCCGGTGCCGCTGAGGGCGATGGTGATGGCGTTGCCGTGTCCACCGGGAATGATGGCCGCGACGTGGCAGCGCGCCGAAGCAGCGAATGCCGCGACGGTGATGGTAGCGGCTGAAACCGTCATCACCTTACCAGTTGCGCTGCCGTCGAGCGCGTACACGTGGCAGACGCCCGCGACGGACTCAGCCCGGATTGACTGATTCAGCGCGGGGTAGACGTTGATGGCGTTGGCGAGCGCCAGCGCGTCGGCCGTGTCGTTGCCCGAGATGTCGAAGTCACCGAGTCGCCCAGTGGCAGCGGACGTTGCGGTGAATTCGTACGTCGAGGAGCCAACGCGGATGTTGACGCGAGTGCCAGCGACGACGGAGGCCAGCGTCAGGCTGCCTGCGACGTTGGAGGCCCGCACGAAACCCTGCACGAGAGCGTTGACGCTCGCGTTGATGGCTGCCGCCACAAGGCCCTGCGTGTTGATGTCGGACGATGCGAAGGTGGCAGTCACCGTGACGCCGTTGATGATGCCGCCGACAGCGCTGGAGCCACCCGAAAGCACGAGGGTTGCGCCCGCGTTGCTGCCGATGGTGCCTTGATTGGCGTTGAGGGTGAGGGCGTCGATGGTGCCGACTCCCTGCCCGCTGAGCAGGTTGGCCAGCGCTTGCACGACTTCGCGATTGCCGCGCGAGTTGTTGCGGCCGAGGTCGAGCGGAACTCGGTGGTTGATGCCGACCTGCGTGAAGAAGCCTGCGTCGAAGAGGGCCATGGAGTCTCCTTGAAGGGGATGAGACCGGGCGACTCACGCCGCCCAGCCTCGGAGCCAACTCAGTACGTGATGCCCGACATCGAGACGACGTGACGCGGCATCTCGCAGAAGAGCGTCTGGTTGCTGAGGGTGCGCATCTCCGCGCCGGGCGACGTCGCCGACTGGAGGATGAGACGGTCTTCACCACCCTGCTGCTGGATGAAGGTCATGTCCACCGCTCCAATGCGCTTGACGCTGTCGGGGCAGAACATGTCGATGGCTCCGTCGTGCTGGTACGCGTGCGGCTGGAGACGCAGCGTGCCCGTCTGGACGGAGAACTCGAGGTACGAGAAGCCGTTCTTCCCCGTCTTCTCGGCCGCGCCGTAGCGACGCAGCGCCGCCTGGTCGGAGACGACGACGTTGAAGGCGCGGGGCGGAACCACGGCGCACACGGTGCTGTTCATCAGGCCGTAGCTCGAGGGCGCAGTCAGCGCGTCGATGAGCTTGGCCAACGACGGAGTGCCGACGGCGGTGACGGTGTTGCCGCTCCACAGCGTCTGCTGCGAGGGGTCGATGTTGAAGAGCGAGGCCGTGTTGTTCGCCCAGAACTTGAGGCCCGGCATCTCGCCCGTGTTCGCGGCCGCGGCGCTGATGCCCGCAGTCTCGAAGAAGAGGAAGTCGCCGGCGCCGATGAGCTGCAGGCCGCCCGCGGCGTCGGTGCCGTTGACGACGAGAGTGCGCGTCGACGGGGTGTAGCTGACGACGTCGATGGTGGACGTCTGCGTCGAGTCCTTCACTCGCGCCGACGTGTAGACGTCGAGGCGCGCGCCAGCGAGGGACGACGCGACGGGCTTGCCGAGGCCAGCCCACAGGCCCTCAGCCGCAGTGGCCGCAGTGATGACGACGCTGCGCGTGGTGCCCGAGCCCGACACCGACTCGACTTCGCAGAGGCCGCGACGGCCGTGCAGAAGCTGAATCTCGAGGCGCTTGGCGTGCGAGCGACCCATGCGCTTGACGAGGTGCGCAGTGGCAGCCGCGAAGGCCTTGTCGCCCTTCGCCGACGCCTCCGAGATGGAGGTGTAGTTGACGGACGCGCGGCCGTGGATGGCGAACGGCGTCACGAGGGCGCGGTCAGTCACGCCGCTGATGGGCTCGATGTACCCACCGTAGGCCGAGCCGCTGGGCAGGATGGTGTTGACCGCCTGCGTGAAGGCGTTCTCGAAGGTGAGGTCAACGGGCTGGTCGAACTGCTCGCCGATTTTCGACTCGAAGCCGATGAGGTCGAGCAGCGGGTTCTCGTTCTTGTACAGCTCGATGATGTTGTCGCCGTAGGTGCGCTTGAAGAGGCCGATGAGTGACGTCTGGTTATTCATGGTGTGACTCCGGGACTGCGGATGGTTGGAAGGGAGAAACTGCGTCCGCTTCGGGAACCGCTCCGCCATCGCTCGGGAGTCGCGCCCGTTGCCGGGGAGGCGAGCCGCGCTTCGGCTTTGCTGGGCCTACGCTGGGCCTATTGACTCACAGTGCGAGTTGTTTTGCAAGTCGTCGGCGCGCTACAAGGGGCGTGGGCTCAGCGCGGGGGTCTTGCCGCTATGAAGTAGCCCGTCACGTGGGCCAGTCGGTCGAGTCACGCGCAAGAGGGAACGCCTCGACTGCCGCTGTTTCCCACCTGCGGCTGGGGACCGAACTACGACACGGCGGCTTCTGCCGCCTCGAGCGAGTCGCCCTGCCAGTATGGCTCCGGGTGCTTCGCCTCGTTGATGCTTCGAATCGTCCACCGACCGCCGAGCTCAATGACGGCCACAGACACGTCGTCCCACTTCACCTCGGCGGCAGCGCGCACAGCCTTCATGCGGCGCGAGATGTCGCGAGGGAAGGGCTTCATTCCTCGACCTGCACTTCGTTGACAACGAATGAGAGTCCACGGCCGTCGACGCCCCACGGGCGCAAGTCGCGCTCCCAGTAGCACTGGCCCAGCACCGACGACACTCTAGGGCCATCCATCTTGGCGTTGTGCGGCCCTGCCGCTGCATTAAGCGCCGCCTCCAGCTTCGCGAAGACGCCGAGCACGACGTATTCCTTTTCTTCGCTCTCACTGGTCCAAATGTAGACCTTCACTTCGGCCTCCTTGCCAACTCCGCGCGAATCGCCACCATGAGTTGCGCGTCGGAGAAGTCGCGCCGTCCGTCCGCCCGCACGTCACCCAGGCGCGCTGCGTCAAGGGCCGTCCGCTCCTCACTGATGCCCTCCTGCCGGTGCGCCTTCGCGTAGTCCACCGCGTCGCGAACGACGGCCTCGAGGGACTGCCGCGCGACGTTGCGGCCTGCGCGTCGGGCGAACCACGCAGCGACGAGCGCGGCCAGCGTCGCAACTCCGGTGACGATGTGCTCGATGAGGTGCTCCATCACTGCTCCCAGTGGGCGTCGACGAACACGTCTCCGCGGAAAATCTCGGTGGCCGTCGCCGTGCCGGTGTGGACCTGCAGCACGACGTGGAAAAAGCGCCCCGACTCGACGGTGATGGGGCTGGCGAACGTCACGGTGACATTTGGCGCGCACGCACCCGCAGCCGCACCGACGACGAACCCCTGATGTCCGAGCGGCTGTCGTCTCGGTGCGCTTGTCGGGGTCGCCGCGATGGCGTCCGCCGTGGCGAGCGAGACGGCCGTGGAGTCGACCGCGATTCCCCAGTCCATGATGGTTGGCGTCGTGGCCACCGCGACGACGGTGTTGCACGTGCTGATGTTGATACCCGTCACGATAAGCCGGTAGCTGGCGGGCACCTGAAACCCGAACAGCGCATAGTCGGTGGTCGCGCCAGCAGGTGCGGCGAACTGGAACCGGCCACCCAACGTCGCGTAGCCCGCCGCCGTGTTGCTCAGCGTCGCGCTCGTCGGACTCGTGCTGTTGGCGTGGTTCGTCGACTGTGCGCCCGTCAGTGGGTTGTAGGCGCCGCTGAATCCGCTGATGGCCGCCGTCGTCTGCGAGGGACGGTCGATGTCCAACACCTTCGTGTTCACCTCGAAGATACCCGCCACCAGTTGCGGCGCGAGGGCGGGGGCCACTGCGCCGTTGACGACGCGCAGGAAGCCGCTCGGCGACTCGTTGAACGCGCTTGGTGCGCCAGACGGCAGCGTGATGGTCGCCAACTCGTCAGCGCCGGACGTCGGCGTTTCAACGCGACAGTCCACCTTGTCGCCGAACGCCCGCACCGTGATGATGGAGTAGACGCCAGCGGCCGGGGCCGCCATCGTCGTCGACGTTTCGGCGCCGCCTCGGTTTGACACGCACTGGAAGTCGCCCGAAGCCGTCCATCGCACGAAGGCACCGTCAGTCGGCGCGGCGTTCGTCAGCGCATTGCCGAATCCGGCCTCGGCGAGCGCGTTCGTCTGCGGCAGGTTGACGGGCCTGATGCGCATGCGAGCGACGAGCGCCCCGTCGACGAAGCCGCGAAATTTCGGCACCGTGAGCAGCGTCGAGTAGGTGTTGATGGTGGTGATGGCGCTGGCGTTGAGCGTCATCGCGCCCGCACCGACCGTCACCGTCTGTGTGAGGATGGATTGCGCCCACTTGTTGTGCGCGGCGACCGACGCGCCCGTGAAGCGGTCGCTGAACAGCGGAATATCGCGCGCCGTGTCGACGCGGTGCTCGATGTACCGGAGGTCATTTCCGAACTCGTCGAGCGCCTTGACGCCGCCATCAAGAATGAAGGCGTTGACCGTTCCGTTGACTGTGACGTCGGCGAGAGCAGTCGACGCGAGGAGTGCTGAGAAGAGTGCGATACGCATGGTCAGTGTCCCAAGCACACGAAGGGCAGCGAGCCCCAGTGCGTCCCGTTGCGAGGTTCTGCGCGTACAACGAAAGAGCCGGAGGTCTGCGTCTGCACGGTGACGACGAGGCCTTCGACGCTGGCTTCTTCGCCCGTCGGCGTGCAGACGATTGTGTGTGTTGGCGACGACCACGACGCTGTCACGGTCGTGTAGGCGTCCCTGCTGCCGCCGTCGAACGAAACGACGCCAGACGCTGAGTGGATGTTGCCGCCTCCGCCGCCGCCTCCGCCGCCACCGCCCGGAATGTCGCACGACGTCTTGCTGCCCGTGTCGGTGCAGGTGACGCCCGCGCCCGTGAAGTCGATGGTGGTGCGCTTCGTCAGCGGCACGCCTTCGTCCTGCACGACATTATACCCGCCGTCGAAGTCGCTCGAACCACCACCGCCGCCGCCAGACGACGAGAGCAGCAACACCCCGCCGTCGACGGTGCAGGTCATGTTGGCGCGGCAGTCGATGGAGAACTGCCGCGTCGTCGAGAGTCGCCCGCCGTTCTGCCGAGAGACGATGGGCTGCTGGTTGAGGTTGAGCGATGGCTGAGCGAGCAGCGCCGCGAGAATCCAAATCACTTGCGAGCTCCCTTCCGCACGACAACAGCGACGTCACCACCAGCGCCCGACATCTGCCCCACGAGACGCAGGTAGCCCGTTGCCCTGATGTCGAGGTCGGCCGTCACGGAGTCAAGCGGCACACCCGTCGTCGGGTCCGTCGTTCCTGCGGGTTGGATGCTGCCGAAGTCGCCGATGGTGGACGTCGACCAACCCTGGGACGTCGCGAGACGGCGCTCGACGGTGCCGGTGAACGTCTGCGTCACGTCGAGGTTGTCCACCTGCATGCACAGCCACTCATCGCTGCGCACGTCGCCACTCCACACCACGGTTGAGGTGGTGCCGACGGCGACGACTTCGCGCGGTGGGTCAGGGAGCGCCACGGGCCGCCTCCTTGTCTAGTAGTTGCTGCGCCCTCTCGGGTCCGCCCGTGCGCCACGCCAAATACACCTGCCACGTGTGCGGGCGAATGCCTCGCTTCAGGCGCCGCGCCTGCTCATCCAGCCACGTCAGGTAGGCACTCTCCAAAGCCATGGCTCAGATTCCGAACTTCTTCCACGCGGTGATGGGTGACTCGCGCTGGCGCTCCGTCTGTCTCGGAGCCGTCGTTGCGGGCGGAGGCGTCGCCGACAGGTTGCTGGCGCCGCCCTGCATCTTGTTGAGCCACGCCTTTGACGCCTTGCGCACAACGTCTTCCCCGAGCCAGCCAATGAGAGCGTCGCCGTCGAGGCCAGCGGCGTACGTCTTGAGGTCGCGGCCCGCCATTGCCACGGCCTCCTGCGCCAACTCCTCGGGCTCGAGATTGAGACCCAACTGCTCCGAGCGCGCCATCAGAAACGCGAGGCGACGGCCAGCGTCGGGCGCGGCCGCAGCAGGCAGGTTGGCGGCCTTGAGGGCCTTGAGGGCCAGCCCAGCCACGGAGTCTTCGAGCTGCTTGTATTCCGCCTCGGCCTTGGCGTCCTCCTCAGCCTTCGTGCGCGCGGCCTCCTTCGCCTCGAACTCGGCGAGCCGGGCCTTGTACGATTCGGCCTCCTCGCGTGCGGCGCGCTCCTGCGGCGTCAGTCCCTCGAGCGTCTTCTCGCGCTGGATGCGCTCCCACACGGCCTCTTCCGCGGCCTCGTCGAAGGCCTCGCCGGCGTACTCACGGAGAATGGCGGCGCGCTCCTTGCCCGTCTTCGCCTTCTGCAACTTCGCGTCGCGCTCCTCGATGGCGCGGATTTTCTCCTCGCGCTGCGAGAGCTCCATCACGCGCGCCTGAAGGCCGTCGGCCTGCTCGGCCTTGCGCAGCAACTCCTTGATGCTCGAAACGGGCTTCTCTTTGCCCGCGGCCTTGTACTTGAGCCCCGCCTTCGAGACAGCGACGTCCAACTCCGCGAGCGGGTCGACAGGTTTCGTCGCCTCGGACGCTGCGGGTGCGGCTTCGGTGGCCTGCGTCGGCGCTGCTGGCGCTGCGGGTGCGGCTGCCTCACTCATTTCGCAGTCTCCTTGGGTGCATCGTTGGGCATCGGCTTGAAGCCCTCAACTGGTTTCAAATCGAGCGAACAGTGGATGTGGCCCCAGCAGTACAAGGTCCACGCTCTCCCGAACGGCAGCGTGAGACGGTCGCAGCCTGGGTTCGCGCGCGTCGGCGCAGCGCTGGGCTTGGGTTCGTCACTCATGTCGTCCTCAGACTGGTTGGCTGACGTCGGACGCGGCGGGCGCTTGCTCGCCGGTGATGGGGTTCGGCGGGGGTTTCGGCGGGGTGATGCGTCGCGTCCCATCTGGCGACTCACCACCAGGCATTGGCGCTTCTGACGCATCGGCGGGCATGACTTCGGGCGCACCCATGCCGGGAGGCGGAGGTGGGTAGCCGCCAAGCGCCGCGATGATTTCCGACGGCATGGAGCGCCACAGCGACGCCTTGAACTGGATGGCGTCCGTCGTGGCCTGCATCACCTTCGGGTTGTTGCGTGCCTCGGGCGACGCCATTACGGCCGCGTACTCGGCGATGTCCAGCCACGGCGTGTCGACAATGGACGGGCGGATGAACTCGCCCTCGACGGTGGCGAAGACGGGCAGCGCTTCCGGGTCCACCATCAAGGCGGCGTCGGTTGCGGCTGCGTCGATTGGCGGCAACCCCACACCACGGCGCAGCAACTCCTTCTCTCGCTGGATGCGAAGCAGGTTCATGTCCTGCCACTCCGTCAACTTCTCCAACTTGCCCGTCGACTTCACGGCCAAATACTCCTCGGGCGTCTTCAACAGGCCGCGCTCGAGCAGCGCGTCGGCCATCGCCAGCTTCCCGGCCAGCGTCTTTGAGACGGCAGACACAGGCTCGACAGCCACGCGCGAGACGAGGGCCAGCTTCTCTTTGTTCCACGACTCCAGCGCCCACTGGTTGTTTTTGCCTGCCAGCGTCGCCATGCGCGGGGCGTCGGCGAAGCGCTTGAGGATGGAGATGATGTCCGTCCGCACGTCGGCGCGCATCCGCGACAGCGACTTGATGGCGCGACTCCAGAACTGCACCACCTTCGCGTCGAGCAACGCTGCGAGTTGCGCAGGCATGCCCTTTGTCGGGTCGCCCATGCTGACGTCGTTGAGGCCCATGCGCCGCTGCATCCAGTTGCGGCACGTCTCAGCGAAGGCCATCGCCTGCGGGTCGAGCTGAATCGAGTGCAGCGGCTCGGGCTTGACGGTGGACTCGATGAGGTTGAGCCCGTCCGCTAGCGCGCGCACCGACAGGTTGCTGCCAGACGGCGCCCAGATGTTGGAGACGGCGCTGGCTGACGTCGCAGTGGCGCCGGCCGTGGCCACCATGTCGACGAGCTCCTGCATGCCCAGCAAGTCCCACACGAGCGAGTGCCCGCCCGCTGTGCCCACCACCTTCGAGGGCTCGAAGAAGCGCACACACAGCGAGTCGTAGGGATAGCCCACGCCTGCCGTGGCCGAGTCGAACGTGACAGACGTGTCGTCGAGGAAGCGAACGAGTCGCCCCTGCGGCAGTGCTGGCGTCGGCAGGTGGCGCAACTCCCAGAGGGGCACCAAGTCGTAGTCTGACTGCCCGTCACGGCCGCCGCGAAGGAAGCTGCGGACGTCGGTGAATTCGTCGGTGGGCTCGTCGAATGCCTTGATGCGCGCCACCAACTGCTCGATGCGTTGCAACTCCTCGGGCGTCTCGTTGCCCGTCGTCTCGAGCGACGCGATGAGGTCGAACCGGGGCACAGGGCGACAGAAGGCAATCCACCGCAAGTCTTTCTTGTGGCGCGCGTCGACGTCGTACGTGACGTCCCAGGGCAGCAGCGCATCGGCGCGGATGTCGCCCTCGAAGATGATGCGCCGCCCGTCGAGCCCGAGCGTCGACCCACCCTGCTTGTCCCACGACAGCGCGACGCCGCCCTCGCGACACAGCAGGCCGATGAGGGTGGACTCGTCTTCGACTTCCTCAACGGCACTGTCTCTGTCGTACGCGTCGAGGAGTTGGTCTGCAAAGCGCGCCGATGCCTGCGCGTCGTAGTCGCCCGACTTCGGCACAGCCATGAATGCGGCCTTGTTCGCCGTGAGTTGCGCGAAGGACTGCTCGACGAGGCCGGAGAACTCAGGAACGGCCATCTCCGTGTACTCGCCAGTCATACCCGACGTGCCGAGTTGCGTCGTGTCGCCAAGGCCCTGTGGCCCCCATCCATAGTACGCGCGCAGGGCGCTGAGGGCGCGGCGCGTGACACCGCTGCGCTCCATCCACGAGCGATAGCGCTTCCGCCGCGCCAGCAAGTCGCGCACGACGTCGGACGAATCCGGCCGAGACGCCCAGTACACGTCGGAGTGTCGTGCAGTCACAGGAGCGGCTCCTCGTCTTCAGGGTGATGCATCGGCATGTAGACGGACGAATCGGCCGTGCCGACGATGCCGCAGCGCTCGAGCAACTTCTTCGGCGAGACGAAACGATGCGCGGTCGACGTCACCATCTCGGTGACTTCTCCGCCCCACAGCTTCGAGTGCCCCGGGTGGACCGGGTCCTTCCACTCGTGCAGGCCGTCGTGGCCGACGTCGAGGCCGCAACGCACGACGGAGTCGTTGACTTGCGAAATGCAGGGGCAGCGCACGCCCTGTGTGTAGCACTGGTTGTGCGGATTGTGCAAAACCACACGCACACTCAGTCAACGAGAGCGGCGACCTAGCAGCAGCCCAAAGTCTACGCCCGGCCCCTTCGTCATCGCCATCGCTTGCGCCAGGCCGCGGTCGACAGGCGGAGGCGGACGGCAGTCGTGGTGCCACTGGATGTTGCGGCACATGTACGTCAGACAGTCGACGAGGTCGCCGTGGTCCTTGTCCGTGCGCTCCCACTGGCTGCGCGTGCGATTCCACAGCGTCGAGCGCATCTGCTCTAGCAGCCGCACGCAGCGCTTGTGGATGTACAGCCGCCGCTCGCGGATGAGTTGGTTGACGGTGTCGACCCACAGCGCCTTGTCGTGACGCTCCGAGGGCAGCACCGCCACACCGTGCTGCAGCGCCATGTCGACAGTCACGCGCGCGTCTTCATCGCCGACACGAAGGAAGGGCTGCCGCGGGGCCACCTCGGAGTGCACGCGCAGGAACTTCTCGTCGAGGTTGTGCTTCTTGAGGTGCTCGTGCGTCGCGCCCGACAGCGTGCCTTCCCAGCGGTTGACGCCCCACAGCAGCGACTCGCGCTCCTTCACAATGTCGGCCCATGCGCCGATGTGCGTCGTCGCGCTGCGCAGTTCGAGCTCGTCTTCGATGACAACGGCGTTGCGCGCAAAGTCGTGGAAGCCAAACAGCGTCGCGTGTGGGTCGCCTGTCTTGCCCGGGTCGAGAGACACGTACGCGTCGAAGTGCGCCGGCCTCACCCACTCGCCGACAAGCGCAGCGTGCGCCTCGTCCGTCCACGCAGGCAGTGCGGCGCGCGTCTCCTCGGTGACGATGTTGGCGCGGTACTCTCGCTCCCAGTACGTCGAGGCCAGCAACTCCGCGCGCGACATGCCAAGCCGCTGTGCTTCGGCCGCCTCGATGCCCTCGACGTCTTCAGTCGAGTAGCGGGGCGAGTCGTAGACGGTCGCCTTGCTCCAATTGCCGCTCGCCTGGTGGGCCGCGTCGCGCTTGGCGAACGGATGCGCGGGGCTCTCGGGCGGGCTGCTGAAGTACAGCGTCAGGCCGTGCGTCGTGTTGAGTTGCGGCGTCAACGCGGCCTCGACGCGCTCAAGCTCCGCGTAGAAGGCCGACTCGTCCAGCATGATGAGGTGCGCACGCGGGCCGCGCAGTCGGTCGAACTGCTCCGCGTCGGTGCCTGCGAACACCATGACACTGCCGTTGGGCGCGGTGATGGTGCCCTTCTGCTCGGACAGTGTCGGGCGAATCTCCTCGGGCATGCCCGCCGACAGCGCTTCAAACGTCGGCTTGACGATGGCGAGGCACGACTTTCCCGTCAGCGCCGCGTACCGGATGATGACGCCAGGCCGTCGCTGCATCTCGCACAGGGCGAACGCGATGTGCGCCCACGACTTCCCCACCTGCCGCCCCCACCGCGCGACGAAGGACGCCCGCTTGCCCGTGTCGACGGCCTCGCGCAGACGACGCAGCCACGCGCGCTGTAGCGGGTCGCAGACGTCAGGATGACGCCATGCCTCGCCACAGCGCCAGCCCTCGGCAAGGGCGATGGCAGACGCGTCAGTCACTCGAAGTAGCCGTCAACATCGATGTTTGTGATGAGCCCGGCATCGAGAAGGGCTTGAGCTGCCTGAAACCGACCCTCGACACTGCGCGGCAGGCGGAGGCGCCAACAATGGCCGCACGCACACGCACCCAGCGGGAAGACGCCCATGACCTTCTGCGCCTCCTGACACTCGGCCTCAAACGACACGAATCCGCGCGGACGCTCAAATCGTCGGTGTCGGTTGCCGTGGTTCACTGTCCGTCCCTCGCCTTCGCCAGCCCCTCGAGTGCCTGCACCACGAGGTCTCGACTCACCGGCTGTGCCGACGTAACCGCCTCGAGGTCTTCCGGCGCCGACTGCGGCTTGCCGATGCCGTACGCGGCGAGCAGCTCCGAGCACTTCACCCAGTCGTCACCACGCGTCACCACCTCCTGAATCCACGCCTCGACGACGTGCTCGTCAACGGCCTTGGCGCTGCGCTCCCGCACCAACTCGCGCAGCTTCGGGCGCCCGCCTGGGTTGCCGGACTGGCCCGGCTTGAATGACGTCGCGTTGGCCTTCTTCCCTGATTTCGACCTGTTGTCAGGCATGCCGTTACTTTCGCTCACTTGCCACCCGTAGGTCGAACCGGCTTGTTCAGCATCCGCACGCTGTCGATGCACTCGCGCCACGTCGCAGCATCCGGCGCACGCTCGAAGGCCTTCACCAACTCGTCGCGGTAGTGGACACACACGGCCAACACGACGTCGTCCGGCACCGGCTCCCACACCACCGGGTCGCCACGGCCGATGGACGCCTGCGCACCTCGCGCGCGAATGGCTGCCGCGATGTATCCGGCGTGCGAGCCGAACTCGTCGACGTACCGCAGCGCAACGCGTTCGCACGCCTCGCGCTCGACTGCCCGCACATTGGCCGCGTGCTCCTCGGCGGCGGCCTCGAGCTCCAGCACGCGCTTCGCCAGGGCCTCCACGGACGCGTCCGACACACCATTCACGCGCTTGGTCACCACGAGCTGCGCCGTCAACCGCACGTCGTCGGGAGTCATCGAAAGTCCCCCATCGCCATCGAGACGAGGGCCAGCGCTTGGAGCTTGCGCGTTGACGAGCGGCGGTCGTACCCGGCCGCCTTGCGCTTCCGCATCCAATCCTCGGTCAACGCGGCCTCGTGGTCCGCCTCCAGCCGCTCGCGCGCAAGACGCGGACGGCAGTTCTTGAACTTCGCGCCGCAGCCGCATGGGCACGGAGCGTTCCTCTCGCGGCCTTTCATGCGCGGTTCTCGCAGCGTCGGCGAATCCGCGTGCGGCATCGGCACCCACTCCGACGGCAGCACCCACAGCGCAGCCTCGACGGCGTCCTTCCCGCCCTTCCGCCAGTCCGTCACCCACGTCACGCGCGGCTCCGCGTCGTCGATACCCCACGCCTCGGCGATGCCATCGCGCACGGACTTCAGCGCGGCCGCATTGTTGTCGTCATCGAACGGGCGCGGCGAGATGCGCGTCAGCACAACACATCGCTTCTGCTCGTTCTCTGGCAGTTGCTGGTAGGTGCAATCCCACGGACTCAACCTCCGAGCCAGCGTCCGGCCGACTGCGCGTTCCTTCTGTCGCCGTGCGTTGCTGGCCATGCGTGCGCCGCGTGATGTGCTGAGCCCTCCACCGTTGAGCGGGTTGCGCAGCTTCAACGCCGTCGAGGCCACGGCCACGGGTGGACGCGACACGACGACGGCCAGCGCTCGAGCGAGGCGAGACAGGCGGGAGTCGGTGGTGGTCATGACGTCACCTGCTCTCCGAGCCACTCAACGAGCCGACTCGGCGACCAACCCACGACGTCAACGGCGTCGTCCATCTTGTCGCCAGCCGACGTGATGATGGTCACCGAAACCAGCGGCTCGTCGGTGTCGGCCTCCCAGTCGACCCACACGTCAGCGTGACGCTTGGACTTCGCCGAGACCAACGAAAAGAGCGCGTCGGGCTCGGGCGAGATGACGCCGGGCTCATACTCGCACTTCGAGCGCACCACGAGGTTCAGCCGGTACACGGCGTCGGGCACGCTGAACTCCTTGGCCAGCGTCCGAATCATCCACTGCGCAAGCGGCGGCGTGTTCGCGTCAGTGACTCCTTGCATCGCCTCTTCAAGCTCCGTCTGAAAACTCATGATTTCGTCTCCTTGTCCGTTTGAAACATCGCTGCTGCCAGAATCGCCAACACCCGCCTCACGTCGTCACGCTCGACTGCGGACGCCTCGCCCTGCGCGTACCTGCCGAGACGCAGCACCGCGGCCACGTCCGCCTCGCGCTCTGCGTTGCGCCACGTCTGGTCGTTGCGGCTCACGAGTCACCTCCGAACATCGGCAGTTGCCCCGCCCGCGCGTCACGCAGCGTCAGGCCCTTCGACTCGGCCTCCAGTCGCTCGCGTGCGACCGCCGCGTAGGTGGCGTCCTTCTCGATGCCAATGAAGCGACGGCCGAGACGGATGCATGCGACACCCGTGGTGCCTGAGCCGCAGAAGGGGTCGAGCACGAGGTCGCCGGGGTCGGTGAATAGTTCGACCAACTCCAGCATCAGCGAGAGCGGTTTCTGCGTGGTGTGGATGCGGTCGCCGGGGCCGTTCCTGTCGAGAACGATCGGGTGCGACCATACGGCGTGACGTCCGCCGCCGTTCCAGCGGTATCGGCCAGCCTTCGCGCGATGGCCGATCACCACGGCCTCAAAGCCTGTGGCGGGACGGTCGCCGGTGAACTGCGGAGTCGCTCCGATCTTCACCCACGCCCCGGTGCGGACGTAGTTGGTGCCGCCGCGAGCGAGATCAGTGGCCCATGCGGGCGCGCCTTCGATGTCGGCGAAAATGAGCGACCAGCGCCGCGACAGCCGACCGATCTCTGACGAGACGAACGCGCGCAGCTCGGGCTCAAGGTGGGCGAAGCCGAGGTCGGTGTTGCGGAAGTAGGCCGCCTCGCCCTTCCCCGGCTCTTCAACCATCGCGCCGCTGCGCTCCGACTTGTGGACCTTCTCCGAGTACGGCGGATCGGTGATGACGTGGTCGACCTGCCCCAGCGTCGGCAGCACCTCCCGACAGTTGCCGTGGATGACTTGCCACGCACTCACGCGACACCTCGCAGGCTCTTCCCCTGAAGCTCGACGATGGCCCCGTCGCTCCTGACTCGGTCCGCCAGTCGGTCGCCCAGCCGCTTCGACTCGTGTTGTCGCTTCGCCTCGGCCAGCACCCGACGCAACACGTCGAGTCCGGAAGGCGTCCACCGTTTGAAGTCCGCGGGCGTCATCGCTGGTACCTCCTGCCTTCGGGTTGTGTCCTGCCTTCGGGTTGTGTCTTCTGCATCAATTCCACGCCCGTCACCGTCGCAGCGCTCGCCCGCAGCCGGACACGAAACCTGTCACCCACTGCGCCAGCGTTCTGCTTCAGCACCACAAGCCCAGGCACGCCATCCTCGATGCGCCACATGCCGCAGCAGCTTCGAGCGAAGCGCTCCCACGATGCCGCGCCGGCGAAGTCCGACAGCTTCGGCTCCGTCGTCACCTCGTCGGCCGTCGTCTGTCCGCGCTTGAGGTGGCCGACGACGATGACGGGCATTCGCAGCTCAAGCGCCGTGTCACGCAACGCCAACAGGGCCGACTCCAGCTCGAGGTGGCGCTCACGCTCGGAGTCCATCCGCACACACGACACGTTGTCGAGAATGCCAACGACGCAGCCCTTCGCGCGCATGACCCGGAGTGAGGCGCAGGCGTCCGCCACGGTGCCGCGCGGGTGCGCGTCATCCACCCACAGGAACTTCTCCGCGTCAGCCCGCACAGGCGCAGCGTCAGCCCAACGCACCATCTCCGCCTCATTGATTCGCCGGTCGCCCTGAATCGCCTTGAGCTCGAGCTCGGCTTCACACGCCAGAATCCGCTGCTGCATGTCGATGGCGTCGTCCTCCCACGTCAGCACGCCCGTCTTCACGCCGCGATGCGTCCACCCATGCACGAGCCCCGCAACCAGCGCCGACTTGCCCACACCAGGGTGCGCGCCGATGGCGTGCAGGCTCGGCGTGAGACGTAGCACCGCGTCGAGGTCCTCCCAGCCCGTGCGCAACGAGGTAGGCTTGTCGGCCCGCCACGCCGTCTCGGCCGCGTCGATGATGCGCATCGTGTCGCCCACGGCGCTGCGAACCCGCGGCTTCACGCCAGCCACCAGCGCCGGCAGGGCTCGGAGGTCCGCTTCGATTGTCGTCAAAGGCGCGTTTTCCTTCAAACGCACGGCAACGGCCCTCAGCGCCTCAAGGCAGCGTTTCCGGCTCGCGGCCTCCCGAAGCTGCTCCAAGCGCTCCCTTTCGCAGCCAGCGGGCACGTAGGCGTCGACCAGAGCAACGCGCGAAGGGCTGCGTCGTTGGCATTCTCGACAACGTGTCGTGTGTGCGGATGGACTCCGAGCGTGAGCGCCACCTCGAGCT
>Ga0181352_1000365_pt1 | contig 19669 bp, 25 predicted proteins | sample Fa13VDMLBSN_FD_130103 | JGI IMG/M metagenome (GOLD analysis project Ga0181352, IMG submission 130103) | Freshwater viral communities from Lake Michigan, USA - Fa13.VD.MLB.S.N | ecosystem: Environmental > Aquatic > Freshwater > Lake | place: USA: Michigan | collected 2013-09-23 | reverse complement strand
GAATACGACGTGGCTTAGACGTGGCTTAGCGAATACGAGCCATACTTGGGGGTGGTTCTTTGACGTAGAGTCGCGCCCTTTGGGGGGTAGTTCTTTGACGCAGAGTCGGAGCGTTGCTTACGTCACTTGTTTCATGATCGGGATAAAAAGAGATTTTAGAGTGTTAGAATTTTAAATGCCAAAAATTAACAAAGACTTTTCTGATGCATTAGGATTTCGGTTATTATCAAACTATACAAGTTTTGCAGAAGAGTATCCTGTTGAAGGAGCCAGAATTCAAAAGTTGTATGATGATAACTTTCGGGAAACATGTTTTAAATGTTATCCAATTATTACAGAGGCAGGAGTTGATCCTCGTGAATATGTTGCAAAGCAAAAGAAAACTTCAATTAAAGATGAACTTCGCTCAATGTTTCCGATCAAGGTCAAACCAGGAGAGACCGAGAAAAAAGTGCTTGAAATAGTTACTGATGATGAAGAAGATGAAATGACAGTTGTTGTTAAGACCTCACCTCGTAAATGCTTGAACTGTGAAAAATTGAAACATGATCTTAAAAAATACGAAGAAGAAAATGCAAAGTTGAAGAATCAGTTTGACCATGTAACTAAGCAGAATGAACAAATGTCAAGATTTCTTTCTGAAAAGAATAAGGAATTGCGAAGAGTTAGTTTGGAGTTTACAGCGTTGAAAACTGAATATTCACGGATAAAGAAGGAGCTTGAATCAATTAAAGGAGATTCCGAATTTATGTCGATATTAGAATATCAACGCAAGAAACGTAAACATTAAAATTTTTAAAAATCTATTCAATTCTTTTTCTTTTTGCAAAATCTTCTGATACATTTAGCAAATTAGCTTTATACCATATTATACCATTCTTTATTCTCTCACGTTCTCTAATGATTGTTTCCATTATAATTTTTTCTGAATGCAATAATTCTTGTTTTACTTGCGGATTACTTTCTAACCAAATAATACGCTCAGTAGCATTTGAACCTATAGATTTCATTACATCATTGTTCCAAATATACTCTTTAATCTTTATTGGTAATTCCATATACTATTCAAACAAAAAAATCATTTTTAAAAATTTCTTCTACGTGTTTCCAATAAAATGGTATATATTTCTTGAGAACAAGGAGTCCTGCTAAAATAATCCAAACCAAAATATGGGTTGTTATAAATCTGTGTTTTAACAACAAATGTCCAAGATCCAACATGATAATATCTGTATTCATAAAAAGGACGGCAATCCATTTTTTAAAAAAGTGAAAATTGTATGCGTTAGTAACTAATGAGTATTTTAATCGATACCTTGAATTTCAATGAAGGAGTAATGACTTCCAGACCTACGATAAAACCATCTATTTTTATTTCCCCCATATCGACATTTACAGGAGGGGTTAATGGGGATATTTATAAAACCAGAGATATTTTGATATTAGATCCTGGTAGATACACAGTGTTTATTCAAAATTATAAACAACCGACGGCTGGTATTACGGATATTTCAGTAGTGTATGAAAAAACTTTTTCAAACATTCCAAGATCCTCAACATCGGTAGGATCTATTGACTTGTATGGTGGATCAGCATTGGACGTTGTTGACGTTTTTAAAAATATCGATATTCCAGAAAAAAGTATAATCAGCTTGCAATTTACTTTAAATGGAAAGAATATACTTAGTGCGGGATTTTCAATGTTTTTTGGAGAAATAAAAATATACAAACAATAATGTATGCTAGTTAAAGAATATGCAAGGAGCTCTTTTATCAGATACAAAGGAATATAAATATCCATATTATTTATCAACTATTACTACAAGGTTAGATGTTGAACCGATCATTACATCTTCAACAGTTGGACCGATTGCACAGTTTAGTAACATGGTACCTCTAGATCAGTTTGCTACAAAAACATATGCTGTTGATCAAGGTGTTTATGAACTATATATTTTCTGCAAAACAAATAACCGATCAACCAGTGTTACCTTTAGTTTAAATTTTGCAGACATTATTGGAAACGTTGATTTTTATTCAGCAGTAGAGAATATCACAGTAAAAAGAATAGAAGGAATAGTTATTCCATATAGTCAAAAAGTTTTTATCACTGGAATATTGGATACTAGAAATAATGACAGTGTTGCATGGGATTTAAATATTGGAGATATGATTCTTGTCAAGATAGAATAAAATTTATTGACCCAGTAAACTTCTAATATAATCGATTGCTTGCTGGTACTCTGGAGACTGTAGAAAAAAGTCTCTGAGAATAGGACCAATTACTAAAGGATAGTCAACCAATAGATCAAAAAAAACACTTCTATCAGTATGCACCCTTGCTAATCTTTCATATTCAAAAGGAAGCTTTTCTTGACATTGAGCTAGTATTCTATTCAATTCACCTTGTCGCATTTTTGATAAAAATTTTTCACCATGTGACAGTTGACCAATCAAAACAAAGTGGCAAGTGGCTTAGACTTGTTATAAATAGCAGATCAATTTTTGACTCATTATAAATGACCGAGATCTCTTTCAATTTTGACTCTAAAGCTACTTCTATCTTGGACTCTTTTAACAAGGGTGAGAATCCTACAGATCTATGTTTTATTGAAGGAAAAGACAAGTCTTTAAAAACTCTAAAGTTTACAATTGAATGTGAATCTTTGGCTGCGATCCATGCGTCTGATTATGGACACTCTGTACTCTGCAAGATCCTTTCTGCTGAAGACGTTGCCACCATTGAATCGATTGAAGACACTGCCGTAGCTCTCTTACCTGAATCGATCAACTTTAAACAATTTGTGAAAGACGAGAAATTCTTTTTGAAATTACCATTCAAGAACGACAAGTACAAGGCAACAATTGATCCTTCATTTGTTCCAAGTCAGTTGGACAAATCCCCCTTTCATCAAGGCAGCAATGTCCAAATCGAATTTTCTGTTTCAATGTGGATTAATTACAGTTCGGCAAGTGCGGGATTGTTTCTTAATGTATTCAAAATCGTTGTTGATGGAGGTAGTAAAAAGAGACTTAACCGAAAAAAGTAGAAATTTTATTTGAACAATAAATTTTTTACACCTTCAATATTATTTCTGTAAACTCTTGGTTCAGGAGCACCATTCTCGCAAGCTTTTATAACATCTTTTAATCGACGTTCTAAATCAATAACACCATATTTTTCTTTCATATCAAGATGCTTCCAAAGATGAACCAAGAAGATAGAATCCTGGGCAGCAACTCCCCATGAAGAGCAAATATAGAACGCAGTAAACATTGGAACAAAATCGACTTGAGAAAAGTTTTCAATTACACAAGTGTACGGTCTGTCAGTAAATGGTTTATCGATTTGACAAATACAAACATCTTTTTCAGTATCGATCCAATGAGAAAACATATACTCATTATTTTGTTTGACGGCTTCTTTTGTCGGTAGTACACTAAGTTTCTCTGCAATAGGAGCCTTAGAAACAATGTTGTACATTTTATCGATCAAGAGCTGGTCTGGATTGTCAGAGAAAATTGTCTTGATAAATTCATAAGCTGTATCCCAGTCTTCTTGTTTTACTTTAGAGTCAACATCAAAAGTCAACACACAAGCTGGTGGAACTGTATCAACCGATTTATAATCGTACATGACCCAGTCTCCCATAACTTTACCAAAGAACTTGTGATTTGACGTTCCATATTTCGTTTTGATTGTATCAGGGTGAAGCTCTGAATCGATGAATACAGAGTAGTACTTTTCAAGAGTACGCACATTTTCGGTCTGGTCTTTGGTAGCTTTTCGATTACAAAACAAAGTGAAGAACGGAGCCATAATTGGGAAAGAATTTATTTCTGTTTAAAGATGACTTGGTCAAAATTACGCATCAACCGTAACCTTTTAGGTTTTTGATAGTTAATGAATAAAAAGTCATGATCACCATTTGTAGCATATTCATACATTTCCATCCACTCGTCATGTTTCAAGTAGTTTGGGTTTTCCTAAGTTAATATAAATTTAACCTCGAATATGACCTCGATTTCTTTCTCATTCGGAATTTCAAAGATGATTAAACAAGAGAAGTTGGTTCTAACGGTTTCTGAGTTAAAAATTTTTCTTACTCGGAATTTCTTTGAAAGCTTGGGTTACCTAAAAAGTTAGATCTGAATGAAAACAGGAGGTAAAAGAGCAGTTTGGCAAATTTTGAATGGTGAACGACTCCAAATGTTTGAGTCTATAGAAGAAGAGCTACTTACCATTAGTAAACTTGCAGAGTAATGTCTAGTTAATAAAACAATACCTATGATTAGAATTCAACTTCTTGAACGGATTATCCTTCTTTGCGCTAAACAAACTTGAACCAACCAGATCATCAAACACAATCAACAACCTTATAATTAAAATAAACTTACCTGTTTGCCAAATGCTTTGACTGCCCAGCCTTTTTTAAAAGCTTGACCATTCGCATTTGCTCTTCCATAATATCTGCAAGAGTATCTTCATCATACTCGCTGTAAAAACATTCTTCTGGGATTCTGAAATCATCCATCTTTTTCAAATCAACATCGGCTTCAATTTCATCAGTGTTCATTGAATGTTGAACAACCGCATTCTCTTCCTCTTTCTTGTGAGCCATCATTTTCAACCATTTCTTTAAAGGCTTGTTTTCACCAAGTAGCTGTTGACGTTTAACCCTATATTAGTTTTACACAACCAATCCCATTTCTCATCAGAAGCGACAGTGGGACTAAACACAAGGATGGTGTGGAAGTAACCTTTATAAAACTTTAACAAGTTTGCAATCACAGTTGTTTTTCCACTACGTTAGATTAATCAAGTCTTATCCTTGGGTGCTATGATACCCATCGAAAATTCATGTCTTGGTAAAATATTTCCAGGAGTGTCAGGATGGTTGAATCCTAGAGGAACAGGGATAGGTTTAACTTCAAGTTTCATTTATTTAAAAAGCACACAAATTAGCGACTAAAAATTTTTTACAAAATAAAAAATCGCAAGTCTGCTCGAAAATAAAAATCCATTTTTATTCATCTGCTAAATATCATCGAATACCTAAATTAATAAATAACTAACATTCTGTTCACTATGTTATACTTATCTTACTGTGCGAGTCAACTTCATTTTGTACTCTGTCCCTAGTGAATCCGCTATTCCAACTTTTTTGAGCTACTTTCAATGCTTCATTTTTAATGATCGTTTCCTGTCTTTTTGATACATCTCCAACAGACGCAGCCTTTTCCTTTTGCACTCCTTCTACATACTTTTTAAACCATTCAGGGGGTTCATTTTTTGGTTTAGATTCACGCTTACGCTTCTTTTTCTCTGCTACCGGTTCAGCTACTGGTTCAGCTACTGCAGCTACTGGTTCAGCTACTGCAGCTACTGGTTCAGCTACTGGTTCTGGTTCAGTTACTGGTTCAGATACTGGTTCAGATACTTTTACTTTCTTTTGCTTTTTGATTTTTTCCTCAACCTTTTGCTCAATCTTTTCTTCAACCTTTTCCTCAACCTTTACTTTTTTTCGAGGTTTCTTTAAAGCTGCTTCTTGAAGTTTTTTAGCCAAAGCTTCATTTTCAAGCTTTTCTTTTTCAGCAGCTTCCTTTTTCAATCTTCGAGTTTCCTTTGCTTTTAACAAAGAGGTTTTTTGTTTTTCTGACAATTCCTTTTTTGGTTTTTCAACTTTTTCAGAAATTGGTTTTGGCTTTTCAAAATCGATTAAATCTGCAGCGTAAAGCACCATTTGTAAAAATTTTGGGAAAGAATATTTTTATCGTTCTATGTTAATTTATTGACCAAGTTTGAAACCTTTCCTTTTTGGCTGGAACGTAATAGGACCCGCTTCTGTTTCTTGAACAATATCTAGTAATCCTCCCATTGATGCGGCTTTAGCGGGTTGAGTTTTAATTTCAGCAAGAGCATCCATTTCACTTGATTCCACTATTCCAACTAATCGTTGAGCCATATAATTTGTAACAGCATTATCTTTGGATCCAAAAATATTTTGTAAATTTGACTGACCCCATTGAACTTCATTTACAGGTACCAAGCTTCTTTGCAAACGAGTTGGTTTAAATACAGAATTTGGTTGAATCTCAACCGATTCAGCTACCCTAGGCTGATTAGGCGATACATTTTTTGGCATACCAGTATCAAAAACTGATGACGAGTCAAAAGGTCTAGCAACATCAATATTACCAGGTCTACCAACAGGGTTATAATTAGAAGGATACGAATTGTTTAAATACCTTTTCTGAATGACAGCTCCAGACTTTATCATTTATTAAATGAAACATACATTCTACCACATTCTTAGTCTCTTTCTTGGGTTAAGTAACGGTCCCGCAACATTTGATAATAATATACCCGTTTCAGGCATATTGACCGGTTTCGAATAATCTACGATTGTTTTTTCTCCCATTATATTCTTGTTTACAACTTTAGGGATTAAACCTCCTCTAGGAAGAGATCCAGGTAAAGCTTTGTATCCTCCTGGAAGTTCCCCAAACATATCACCTGATTTACTCAAAATAGATGCTGCTTGAGTCTCGAATCCTTGACGAGGTTGACTGGATAGTTTTGGATCAGTCAATCTTTGTTCAGGAACAATGTTTTGAGTTATCCATCCAGTTGCAGTTTTGAACCCAGTGTAATTGTTACTCCATCGTTGTCTTTTTGTTACTGCACCATACCCTCCATCATAAAACGATTCCCATCTTCCATCCTGAACATTAGATCCTCTCAACTCGTCACTATTAGGACCAAAAGTTTTATCGTAAGCAAATGGCATATCAGGCATACTTTGTTTGATTCGTATACTGGTTAAAACATCCCCTACTGAACCAACAGGTCCAGGTCTGATACTAGCTTTATCCCATGGGTTCATGGGATACTTTATACGAGAAGTTTCAATCATTTTTTATTAAGGGCATACAATTTACGATAACATGTTTGCACTTCTTTTTGAAGGTTTAACACGTAAATCAGAAGTAGCTTGTCTGTATGCGAGAAATCCAAACTTTACAGACCATGGAACACCTTTCATGTTCAGAGGAGTTTGAGACTGGTCAGATCCAATTGTCCAATATAGATCAAAAACTTCAAATTTCGGTCCAACAAAGAAATCAAAGAAATGGTCAGGATTTGGGTCAGTGTAAATAATAACTCCTCCCTTGTTTACAGTAATTGGAATACGAGCAATCTGAGGAGATCCTGACAATTCGGGAGATCCAGCGCATAAATTAAAGTTTACAAGAGGACCCATTATTCTGGAATTCAAGTACAAGTAATAAGGTCCTGTTGGACTGGCAACGGTTGGTGAGACTATTGACCCATTGTTGAAAAGTGTTGTCGTTGTACCGGGTAAAAACCCCATTGATCCATAAGCAGAAGCTCTATCAGAGGGGAAAATAAATCCCCAAGTAAAAGCCCCTCCAGAAAATGTAAAAGTAAACCGCAGAGTAGTGTCACTCCATGAAACTAAAAATCCTGGTGAGACAGCAGCTATTAAAGTTTGAAGTTGGGTTGCTAAAGTAGTTCCTGTATAAATCCCAGGGGGAATTGTGATTGTCGTTGGTACTCCAGCAAGAGTAAACACAAAAGTATTTTGCCCTGGAGATATTGAATCAAACACATTGGGGATTTCAGCACTAACAACTTTCATTCCAATAATATCGGGAGATTTTTCAGTCCAATAAAATTTTGACCAACTATACTGAAGCTGGTCAGGTAATCCAGGACCGTTTTTCCATACTTGTCCTCCTGCAGCTGACGAGTCCCAATTATCAACAGCTAATTCTAAATACTCGATATTAGGATCCATTTTTTATTATGTTCACACAATTTACTGAATCTTGCGAAATTATTGGATAAGTTCCAAGACCTAAAGTTTAATAAAATTTTTACATTGTTTTCGCGAAGAACAATCATAGAGTCAATATACGTGTAAATATCATAAATAAACTGGGAACCTTGAGCAGTGTTCCATCTAGCGATTAAAGTTATATCAGATTGTTCTTCAGCATTCAGTCCTGAAATTTCTCCTCCGTTTGAGGTTTCTAAATCGATAGCCATTGCGAAGCATGAAGAACCTTGGTTACCACAAAATGCGTTTCCACCAAGAGTAGCACCGTCAGAAAGGAATCCTTCTACAGGGAAAACAATTGGAGAACCATTCTTCCATCTAATTACTTGGTAACGGTAATCAAATTCTGGAAGGGTTGTAAATACAGTTGCATCAGCAGTCCAAGTAATAGACATTGGAGGTACAGCCCATTTCAAAACATTGCATGGGGTTGCTAATCGAGCGTCTCCAAGGGTGTTCAAAGCTTTGCTCAATTCAATCCAACTTTCAGCACCTCCATTTGAAATAGATCCTCCAACATCTGTTGCATTTTGAACTGGAGATGCTGGGAAATATCTAAAAAATTAGTTACCCGAAATTGAATTCTGGAAAAAATAATCAGCATCGTCGAAAATGATCTAAATAAAAACTTACCTTCCACCAATTCTATATTGATATTCCTGTAAAGTGTTTGCTCCAGCAGTACCAGTAGTACCTGTTGTAAAGAAAGACGCTCCACTATCTGTACCAAGGTTACCAGTATCTCTTCTCTGCATAGCAAAAATCGATTTGACTGATCGGGCTCTTTCCTGAATTTGAATGTTAACACTGGTAGAAGCAGATGTAGCTTTGTAGTTGTTCCAAGTAGAGAATTTAATAGGAACACCTCCATTCATCAATCCTTTTAAAAACATTTCGTCATAAGAAGCATCAAACTCTAAAATTTCAGGAATCAAGTTGATGTTGCCAACCTGGTAAGTACAAGTTGAGATTGGAGTACCGATACCTGCAATACCTGCAGTTGCGGTAGCAGAAGCTGCGGTGACTGCAATCATACACTCTGAAGGGTTGGCAAGTGTGAGTTCAATGGCTAGTTGAGATGCCATAAATTTGGTAGGGATAAGTTTTGGTTGGTTGAATAGACCGAGTGCAAATTGGACAGTGTATCTTTTTACAGGTTCACTGGTTGTGAGTAAATCATTGTTGGTTGCAGCAGCTGCAATGGCTGGTGAAACGGTCAGGGTACCAGTTGGTACAGTACCGAAGCCCATACCAGTTTGAGAACCTGCTGAAGCAGTAGTGTTTGCAGCGCTGTGAGTACTAACACCTTGAATATATGCTTGTCGAACATTAACAAGACCAGGTAGACCTGCTTGTCTTGTAATAGCTGTTGTATGGTCAGCAGCAGTAGAAGAAAGTGACCCACTACGTCCTGATACATAACCACCAATACCTTCGTTGATCGATGTTTGACAAATAGTATTTTCAGTTGAAGCTCCAGTCCATTCTGTTACTGATCTAACGATTTGATTATAACCAATAATATCTTCAATTGGTGTTGCTCCATAAAGTAAACGAACTCTAGAGAAAATAGATTGAATCTAATTTAAAAATGATAATTTACATTGTTTTGGAATCTCACAGTTGTTGATTTATCTCCAACCAAAACTTGACCATTTCTAATTGTAACATCAAACGATAATGTCGTGTTGTTTGGGTTGACATATCCCTTGATTAATTAAAAAATACTTGAGCAGGAAATTCTAGTCTAATTACTGAACCTGGGTTAAAAACTCCCCCGTTCTTTGGGGGAATACGGGGGGTCATTTTTACAGCCTTGTTGGCCTGAAAATTAGCATAAACTTACTTGAGATGGAAAAGAGTAACGAGCATTAAACGGTACAACAACTTCAGATTCAGATGGATACCAGCGAAAGTGGGACGACATTTATATAAAAAACACACAATTTACATTGTCCAAAATGTATGTCATAATAATAAATGGGTGTAATAGGAAGACAGATTGGTAATTTTTTGGGAGGCAAGCTTGGTAGTTTGGCTGGAGGAGCATTAGGTGGAATAACTGGAACTGGTTCAGATGAAGGTGAACGTATTGGGGGGACTATTGGAGGAAATCTTTTAGATAAACTAATCCCATTCAAAAAGGGCGGAAGAGTTAAACGTACTGGACCAATATTAGCACACAAGGGAGAATTTGTTCTTCCTGCAGGTGTAAAACCAACCAAACAACAATTATCCCAAGTAATGAAAAAGAGATCAAAGAAGATGTGTAAAAAGAAGAGCTGCAAGTGTCGTAAATAAATATTTATTTGACTCGAAGGACTAAACGATCCATTACAGGTTTTTTACCTTCATATTGAATCTTACCTGTGAACCCCCCTTTACTATTATTAAATTCATCAAGAGCGCTTGCTCCTTTTACAAAAGCTTCACCTACATCAACAACTGTTTTTCCAAAGTCAGGATTAATTAAATCTAGAATCCCTTTTTCACCACTAGCCAACGCTGCCCCTGCTGCTGCTCCTGCGGAAGCTCCTGCTACTACTCCTGTACCAGCTGTAGGTAAAGAAGCAACAGTTCCTCCAATTAACCCTCCAATTGCTGCACCTGCAATTTTATCAGCTATGCTAGGTCCTCCTTCTTCACACGCTCTACTTGAATATGATCCTGGGATTGGGTTTGAGCAAACTTGGATTTGAAGTTTTCTTCGGAAATTGAAGTTGACACTAATTAACCCTGCTACTGCCCCCAAGGCATCCGATATTTCGCCAGTTTTAAAAAATAAGTAGTTCTCAAGAGAGTTTTGTTCAAATTGCGGAGTAACAATTTTAAAAGGACCTCCGAAATCCATGAAACGGTCCATGTCATGATAATAAGCAACATCAAACCACTGAATCCCATCTGTCTGCAAATCTGTTTCTGTCTGTTCTCTAAATTGTAAAGTTTCTACTAAATAAATTCTTTTCGCTCTAATAAAATGAGTTGAAAGTATATCACCAACAATATGATAAACTTTACAATTGTCTGCTACAGGTCTAGCACTATTTGAGGGTGGAGCTCCTCCATTAAATATAATTCCTCTTGTTGCTTTCTCAGATAAACAGCCTACTGCTGATCCTCCCAAAGAGTATCCACATAAAATAATTTCAGGTACATCAAACGATTTCAGTTTTTGGATGATTTCCATTCCTACCCGAACTAATCGGAGTTGACATGTTTCGTTTGCTGTTGCTCCCGCAATGTTTAAATCGTCTATTAAATGTTGACTATTCGTTGCAATGTTTTGACCAACTAAACAAACTATAGCTGATGACCCATCTTCCTTCATCCAGACGAGTGCTTCATCTGATAAAACTATACCTGTTAACGAGTATGACTGGTATGTTTGCAATGGCACTTTCTTTTGTAAACTGTAGATTAAAGTTAAGGCTATATGATCTTCAGAATCAACAAAAGCTGCTGGACGATTTAAATTAGATTTGTCTAGTCGAGTAGATCCGTATCTGTAATCCCTTGCTTTTGGACCTTGATAATCTCCTCTAAGCGGTTCATCTCTAAAAATTGGGCGGGGGACAATTTCATCATTGAATCGTTGATTTGACTCGTCCATTTCTTTTCCGAACATATAAAATGCAGCCTTTAAAATATGACCCTGACGGGGTTCCAGTTTTTTCAAATCTTCAGATTGATGATTATGGGTTACCTGAACATTGGGGGTACGAAGTCTACAGAGTTTCAGAAAGTTTAGAGCTAAATTTTGTCACAGACTATAAAACTGAACAAGAATACTTTTTTCGTAAAATTCATCGGTACTCTAGACTAGCTAGATTCAAAGTATGTTTATTCAATATTCTTGGAGAACGTGGGACAATTCCCCCGCATGTTTTAGCGATGGTTAAAAACTACTTGAAACCAAACTCTATGGATAAATGGAACGATACACGCAAACTTTTAAAACATTTTAAACAGAGAAAATATTATGACCAGATTCCAACAATCCTCAAACAGTTATCTTACGGAAGATGTTTTAAAGCATTGACTTCTGAACAGTTTGAAAAATTGTTTAATGATTTCAGATTTCTTAGCGAAAAATTTGACAGAATGAAATCTGAATACCAGCGTAAATATTTTCCAAGTATTAGATTCATTGTTTTGAAACTTTTGGATTTTCATGGAGTAAAACCAAACTATCCAATTCCCTTGGTAAGAACATCTCGCAAAATGAAAAGCTTGGAAAAAGTATGGTCAAGTTTATTAATAAATCAGTAGTAAAACTCTTTTATTATAACACCTCCAGCGGCCCCATCAGCTCCGATAGTATTACATCCTCCACTACCACCACCTCCATAAATAACTCCATTGACACGAGATGATACAGATGGAGATGCTGATCCTGATCCACCTGCTCCAAAATAATTAGATCCTCCTCTACCCGACCCATTTGGAGTTCCAGAACCTCCAGGTTCAGCTACAAGCGAGTATGTGGCAGTACCACTAATTGTACCAGCTAACCCTCCACGTCTTGGTTTTGCTGATGTTCCTCCAGATCCTCCAGCTCCTCCATTTGCAATTAGAGCTCCAGAGCCAAAATCTGTACTTGTGCCTGCAGCTCCAGAAGTTGTACCTGTATTCCCCAACCCTCCTGAACCAATTGTCACAGCGTATGTTCCAGGTGGAAATATTTTAAAAGAAACAGCTCCTGCTCCTCCTCCGCTTCCGCCAAATCCCCCAGACACTCCTCCTCCTCCACCGCCTCCTCCACCAATAGCATATACTTCCAAATACTTGACACCTGCGGGTGAAGTATATGTACTGTTTGAAGTTATATGTGTCACAGTTGGAACTGGAAAAATACCCAAACTACTACCTTCAACATTTCGACAACTCATTTAAAAAATATCTCATACATTTTGTTATATTAATAATATTCTGTGATAATGACAGCCCCTGAAGAACCTGATCCTCCGGTTCCTAATGAACCACCTCCTCCTCCACCTCCACTCCCATATCCAAGTCCTGTTCCTCCATTAGAAGATAATGTATCTTCAAATGCTCCTCTTCCTCCAGACCCAAACATTCCCGATCCTCCATTTCCTGTCAAATCGTTTTCACCTGCTGTATACCCAGGAGGACATAATAACCTAGCAGGTTTTACTGGTCCACCCCCTCCTCCTCCTTGTGTTGTAGGTCCTCCAGCGGATCCTGATCCTCCTTGAACAGCAGTTTCTCCAGCAAATGTTGTATTTCCAGCTGAAAATGAAACTGTATATGAACCTGGAGCAAAATATCGTAATAATACTGTACCAGCACCTCCTCCACTTCCTTGCCCATTTGTTGATACATATGCTGCTCCTGCTCCTCCGCTACCTCCCCAGCCAATGATATATGTCTTTATATATTTACATCCAATAGGAGTATTATAAGTAGTATTTGCTGTAATAATAGTAACAGTAGGAATAGACATTTTGTTGTTTTACCCATACATTTTGTTTATTAATAATATTCTATCACCAATAAACTGGATGGTGCTCCAGCAGAACCTCCAGCTCCAAGGGCTCCACCCCCTCCTCCACCTCCATCTTTTACACCTACATCTCCATCATTATTAACATCCGTTCGCATAGATCTTCCAAATCCCCCATTAAATAAATTGTATCCACCATTTGAAGGGTGAAATCCAGATGGTAAACCTCTTTGATATCCAAATTCTATCAATGAATTTTTTACAGAAGGGTCAGGGTTCCATTTTGCTGCACCACTGTCTATGATCAAGCCGCCTTCATCTCCTCCACTTCCCCCGGAAGCTTTTAATATTCCAAAAGTGCTATACTGAGCTGCTGAAGATCCATTCCCACTAAAAGCTCCTCCAGCTGCACCGCTGTGTAATTCATAAGAATATGATCCTGCTTGAAATGTTCCATACGAAACATCTCCACCTCCTCCTCCACCTCCATATTTTGCACCCGCAGAACTAGTATTCCCACCTGCACCACCTCCTCCAGCGCCTGTTACATATACTTCAATGTAAACACATCCTGTAGGAGTTGTGTATGTGCCTGAAGCTGGACCTGTCAGGTATGTTGTAGTTGGAGTCAAATTTAATAACTCAGGAGCTACTTGGGTTAATCCTGAAATATTTCGATACGTCGAACTATATTCACCATCTATTGTTCGAAGACTAGATTCTTCTATATCTTCCCCATCAACTGTTCGAATACACATTATATTTTTATTTCCATACAAAATGTATGCTAAAGAATAATATGTTGGTACCTTATACTGATGTTTGCATTTACCCTTCGCTTGATATTACTAGTGCTCCTGTCAAGAATTTTTACCTAGGATTCATTATTGCCGATAAAGACAATGATCCTTCATGGGGAGGGTATTACAAAATCACTTCTGATCATTACATGGATATAATAAAGAAAGTACGTAATAAGGGAGGAGATGTTATTGTTTCGTTTGGAGGTGCTGCTGGAAAAGAAATTGCAGCAACAGAGTATTCTGCTGAAAAATTATTTCTAAAATACAAATCGGTAGTTGATCGATATTCTTTGAAAGCTATTGATTTGGATATTGAAGGACCTGTTTTAAAAGATATTGATGCTTGTAACAGAAGAGCAAAAGCGATTTTGGAGTTACGAAATATGTACCCAAATTTGGAAGTAACAATGACTGTTCCAGTAACACCATCTGGATTACCCCAAGAAGTTGTAAACTGTATGAATGTCACTCCTCATGATATTTTAAATATTATGGCAATGGATTTTGGCAACGAATCAAATATGGCTAGTGCTGTCATTTCAGCTTTAAAGGCTACTCGTTTACAAACGAAAAAGAAAATCGCAGTGACTGTAATGATTGGTCAAAATGACACGAATGAAGTATTCACTTTACAAAATGCAAAAGTTTTAAAAGAGTTTATATCTAAAAACAAATGGGTTGTAAGAACCTCTTTTTGGTCTCTTGAAAGAGATGAAGGATTATATGGACCGTTACATAGGTCAAGTCAGATAAAACAAAAGCGCTGGGAGTTTACGAATTTATTGTCTTAGATTCGTGCAAAGACATCTGTTGTTTCAATAAAAGGATTTTCAATATCGATTTGGTGTTTGATCATCATATAAATCCCACAACGCTGACCAAAAGCTTTTCGAAGAAAGGTTGCAAAGTTTTTCCAGTTTTCATTAATAGTATCTTTTGCTGGAATCAAAGAGTAAGTGTAATCAGCCAAAATCAAAATGATTACTGGATGGTAGTAGTGTGTAACATCATAAATCCCATCATCTTCAGTACCGTTCAAAAACACAGTATCACCATTAAATTGCCCATGAAAAGCAAACACATTCAAAAAAGAATTATCAGGGTCGATATTGAGGGTTTGAATATCCAAATCTGGTTTAAATTCCCAGGGTTGGTAATGGACCCTGAATCGGTTACTAGGGTTCCTATAGAAAGTGCAAGCGTTGTAAGGACTTTGGTTAACGTTTGGAGTCGCCAAATAGTTTTCATAGATCTCTTCACCAAGTCTAAAAGTTAAACCAATTCTTTGAACCATTGTAGCATAGTTTTGATGAGTATGCTTGTAGATCTGCTTGTAAAAATGTTTCAAGACATAACGATTAACAAAACAGAGTTGAAGGGCTTGTCCAAAGTTTCGAGTTTCAAGGTACAAGTTCATTGTATGGTCAAGGATTGGGATCATTAGATCTAGAGGAATCGATAGATCTAGATCACTAGTCATGATCATCTCATGAGTATTGAAATCAATAAGATCTATACGTTCAACGACACCATGATCATATTCCCAAAGGAGAGGACATCCATAATAATTGTTTGATACGAGCATTTTCATTTTTTAAGTTAAAATTTTTATTGTGATCTAAACCCTATAGGATACCCCCGGAAATCTGACCAATCAAATTCACCCTTGACATCTTCTTCATTAAACTGGACAACTTTTGTATAATAATTAGTAGTCATATAATTCTTGGTTCCCAACTTGTAATCAAAAGTCATTTGAGGAAGTTTCACAATTTCAGGTTCACATCCTGGAGCTTTGGATTTGACTATGGATTCCATGATCTCTGGACTAATCAAATTTTTGTGAGCATATTTTAGAGTAGCTCCCTTGAGTTTCAAGTATACATGTCCATCACCGCATACAACAGAATAAGATTTTGGTGCAATAGCTCTAAACTTGATTATACCCTTGTGATCTTTTTCCAAATCTTCGGTTTCCCAATCCCCCAAACAATCTCCTTCTGGAATCAAATAATTGCTTGGATTGTGAAGATAAACAATAGAGTCAGTATCATACATCAACACTCTTAAATCTTTTCTCAATGTGCCAGGAGGATCAATCTTGACTAATTCTCGCCATAATTTCAAACGACCATAAGCTGTTACAAACACTGCTACTGGTAAATACCCTCGATGAATATCTGGACGTTTAGAGGTTCTGTTCTCCTTGTAATTAAACAGAGCATGGTCACCGACAGCTCGAACATTGTTTAACTGAAAATGGTTTTTTAAAAGTATATCGTAAAACTCATGGTTTTCTTCACTCTTTAAAACAATAGCTTTGTCATGATCTAACGATTCTGCGTGTTTACCCCATGCAGCTGTAACAGGACCTTTGGCAATCTTTTTTCTAACGGCATTCTTTTCATACTTGTTCATATCACCCAAATCAATCTTGTATTTATCCATAAAAGTCTTCTTCATTCTTTCATGATACTCTTGAGGAATCTTGCCTGCGTATTTCATTTTGGATACGTACATATCACCTAGTAGTCCATTTCTAAACTTGCTTTCGCTAGCTTTGTATCGATCAGCTCGATAAATTTTGGTTACAATGTATCCGTACTTGATTGCTTCTTTTAAAATAACGCTAGGTAAAGTAATCTCTTTGATAGGTTCCAAAGTACCAATGACTCTCATTTTTTCTTTATCATAGTCTTGGATCAATGGATGGTACAAGTTTCTGGGAGGTGTTACATCAACTGTTATAATACCAAAAAAGTCGTTTACAAATTGTTCAATATTGATCGGGTAAGGAGGGTGGATAATATTAATCTTTCTGTATCTGAATTCAGCATGTTTAAGCAGTCTACGTGCAGGTGTATGGTTACAAGTATCTAAAGCATAACAGAAACCGCAAGGTACATAAGAGTCTTGATACACTTCAATGGTAGGTGCTCCAACAGGATACAAGTTATCAACGTCCATTTGAACCGATGGGTAGGCTGATTGTATATCTTGATAATGAATAACTCCATCAGCAATGTATTTGCATATATTAGTCATTCCTCCTCTCAATGCTTTCTTGGCATAATAGTGCTCCTCAGGTTCTAAAGCAACCCAAGTTGTCTTTGAATAGTTGATCAATTCTTCATTGGTCATTTCTGAAATATTATGACCTTCATGTAGATGTCGAAGTTGAAGTGCGTGGACGTACCCAGCCATTGTAGGAAAGAACCATGGACTGACTGTTAAATAAGGATAGTCTTTGAGTGAATCTACCATTCCTTCATGATAAAGTAAAACGATTTCAGCAAGCATAATAACATCGTTTCGACAATAAAGTTTTCGTTGTTCTCGGTAATTCCAATCACCTTCATACTCATCATGCCATTGATTAAAATCATCAAAATCTTGTTGAGTCTTGCAAGAAAAAGTTAAATCAAAAAATTCTTTACCAGGTAGTGGTCCTACATAATCCAAATTTTCAAGTTTAGAAAACAAGTGGGGAAAGTATCCTTTTTCAGTTGGAAGTTGAAAAGCTTTACCAAGATTTTTTAGAGAATCACCCAAATGGAACATGGTGTCTAGAAAAGTACATTGGCCTAATCGGAGACTCATAAATCTGCATCCTTTCATTAAAGGTTGAGGAGGTTCTTTCATCACTTTACATGCTTCTTCAAACAATAACCGAGAATCGTATCCTGAAGAATTATGAGCCAAGAAATAATTTTTCCCCTTGTTGTTTGTCTGAGTAAAATTAATAAAAGATTTCATATCTTCAAACTCTAGTTCTTGATCTGTAAAAACATTCTTGCAGTAAATATAGTTTCCTAATTGTGCCAGTTTGACTACTTTCAAAACATCCAATTCATTATTCTCGGAATCAAAAGTTCCATCTTCATTGCAATAGTATTGATCTGTAGTGTCTTCTGTTTGAACAAAATGAGACTCAATATCCCAAACCCAAAGTTCATACTGATCTTTATCTCTTTCTCGTTTCATGATTTTCTCAAGTTCATTAATCAAGTATTCGTTTTCATCTCCTTTGAATACTCTGCACACTTTGGTTTTGTGTACCATTAATGGACATCTATGGAACCCGACTTCTCCCTTCTTGTACATCAAATTACAATGAGAGCATTTGGACTGTCCGCATGTATGAGTGTATTTATAGATCTCATTACAGAATTCACAAGTCTTTTCTTTTGGTTTATAGGTTGACCCAACTTTTTCTCCACATAAACATGAAGTATTAGCTAAACTGTTGATTGCAACGCAGCATTCATGGCACCATTTATAAGTATCTCCTTTCATACCACGAATCCAGTTTAAAGGAGAAGTAATGTATACGTAATGATGCTTCAACATATCAAGATACAAATAAATAGTCAAATCTTTTGAACGTTGTTCAACTCTCTGATACTCTTTTCCAACATAAATTGTGGGTTTCAAAGATTGAACTGTAAGTATGACTAATCGGAACGTTGGATAAAGTTTGATAAATTTTTTCAACTCTTCAATAGAAACATTTTTAGGGTCTACAAATGCAAGTCTTGTTTCCAACAATGATACAAACTCTCCAAAAGGTTTATAGTTTCGAATGCTCTTGTGCCCAAACTTTTGCAGTTTCTTTGCTACTCCTACTGCTAATGCTTTAGAAGCACATCCATGCTGAGGGTACTCGTTCATAGCAAAAAGTCCTTGGGTTTCGGCAATAGATTTAGTAGAACTCCCAATTCTCAATGTGTTTGGGTTAACCCATACTTTCCAAACAATATCAAAAATTTCAAGGTCGGGGTTAGACCCATTAGCATGAGCATCTTCAAAAATATCAAGAAAAGTTTCAGCTGTAAATCTTGAAAGTGGTACTTGACTTGTAGAGCTTGTATTACCAACATTGTTCCAGTTATACATGAAAATATCAACCAACACTCTTCGTCGAATATCTGCATCGGATATTCCTGGTGAAAGTTCTCTTGCTCGGCGATAAATTCTCGTACGAAGTAATCGAACATACTTTGCAATGATCTGTAAATCTGTAAACGATTCATGAGCTCTTCGCACAGGTCGGATTGTAATCAAGTCTCCATTCTGATCAATCTCTACAGTTTGCAAATGTCTGCGGTTAGTTTCTGGAATAGGATTATGCTCTCCATTTCGTCTTGGTCGAACGTTTCTCTCAAAAGGTGATGCTTCTCTTGGTCGTCGATTACTCTCCAATCTTGGTCGCTGTCTTGGTTCTTCGGGGGATGCTTCTCTTGGTCGTCGATTACTCTCCAATCTTGGCCGCTGTCTTGGTTCTTCGGGGGATGCTTCTCTTGCGCGTCTCATATACCCTTTTCAAAAAAGTACGCAGAATTTATACTTTTTAATTTATAGATCAAGCAATTTGATTGGTTGAAAATATCCGAAATGTTCAGACATTGTTGATTACGTAAGCAACGCTCCGACTCTGCGTCAAAGAACTACCCCCCAAAGGGCGCGACTCTACGTCAAAGAACCACCCCCAAGTATGGCTCGTATTCGCTAAGCCACGTCTAAGCCACGTCGTATTC
>Ga0181352_1000364_pt1 | contig 19674 bp, 22 predicted proteins | sample Fa13VDMLBSN_FD_130103 | JGI IMG/M metagenome (GOLD analysis project Ga0181352, IMG submission 130103) | Freshwater viral communities from Lake Michigan, USA - Fa13.VD.MLB.S.N | ecosystem: Environmental > Aquatic > Freshwater > Lake | place: USA: Michigan | collected 2013-09-23 | reverse complement strand
TGCTCACGCCTGCCTCCTCGCGTTCGCCCGTTCGAGCATGATCCGCAACTCCTGCGCCACAAAACTCACCGCCACACCTGGAGCTTTGCCTTGTTCCAACTCGCGAACGAAAGTCCTGATCTCGGCAGCAAGCCGGGAGTCGTCGGCGGTGATTGTCGGCTCAGGCTTCCGCGTAGCCTCCTCTGCATCGATTAAGTGATCGGCAGCGATCAAGGCATTTTCAATATCAGAGGAATAAGAGTTTAAGGTCAACAGGCGGGACGCAATCTCAAGTCTTGTGTTCATAATTTCCTATAGACGAATCCCCACTTTAAGTTGCGGTTGAAGTATTCGCCTACGCTTGGTGATCCAATGAAAGCGTTGTAAGTTGATTGTGGAACATTGTCGTATTCGTAGACGCTTCCGTTTTTAAATTCCACTTCGAGCTTTTGCTTCTCAGGGTCGTATCCAACCGATGAGATTTGCGATGATTTTACAGGTGTTCGTGTCATGGTGTTTGTCTCCGTTTTGGCAGTTGTTTTTCTGCCATTGATTCTAATAGCCGTCTCGTCCCTCCGATTTTAACGAACTCGCGTAGGTCTTTGCATGGAAGTACAAGCTCTCGATAGGTCATCGTTAAATGGCTTTGAAGGCGCTCTGTTCCGGCGATTCCGGCGGCATCGTTGTCGCTGATTATCACAACGTCTTGGATGTTTCCGTTTTCAAGCAACGCAACAAGCTCCTTAACTGCACCCTGGCATGATGGTCGCCCGATGATTTGAAGGTCTATTGTAGATCCTGCACACGCATCCGTAGGGCCTTCACAAATCCAGGTTGTTCTTCCTTTGACAAGCTGACCGAAGAACAGTCCTTCTTTGCTGCCTTTGACAGCCCATTTCTTTCCGAATTTGTCTCGAAGTCGTATGCCTACAATAGCTCCAGTTCGATCTCTCATCGGGAATGCCCAAGCATTGTATTCAGCCGCCCACACGCATTCCATTTGGATCATCGACCCAAGCGATACGCCAAGCTCGAACGCCAATAGATCAAGGTCGTCGATGTCGGTTTTGGATCTCCATTCATCAATCATTTCTCCAGCTCTTGCTAACGGTGGTGTTTCGCGTGGGGTTATGGGTGCCAATCTTTTGGGTTGTTCAGGAACGTAGGATCCACCTGAAAGCTTCTCGATAGCGGCTTTGAATGTAATCGAGTCACGACGCATCACGTATCCAATCACATCGCCTGAAGCGTGGCATCCAAAGCAATAAAAGTGATCGGAATAAACGCAGCAACTTGGCGATTTCTCGCGATGAAATGGGCATAGGCACTTGTGAAAGTCCGGGCCTTTGCTGACAAGTTTGTGTCCGTCCTTGGTGAACAAGTCAGCCATGTTGAACCGCGCTTTAATTGCTGATGCGTCAATTCTCATGCTGTTGCCATTTGTGGAATGTCAGCCATTTCGATCTTCGATGGTCGTCTCCAGTTGTTTTCCTTCAGAACGTCGATGGCTTTTGAGGCTTCCTTGCAACTCATCGACAAGGTTTCGGAAGCCGAATATCCGCATCGAATCAAAAGCGCCGATTGCTTCGGTGAACACCTTGCATTTTGAGCGGCTGCAAGTATTTGGCACCCTTTCCAGTAAGGCAAAGAATCCGGGTCGTGTCCGTTACGGGCCAAAGCTTTCCGTTGGTTCTCGGTGTATTGCTTTCCAAACGTGCCGCGCTGGTGATGGGCCGGGGTCGTGTCATGTCTGTCGAATAAGTTCACAGTCGAAGTGCTGTAAGTCGCTTTTGCTTTGATGTGCTTCTTGCGCTCCTCGTCGGCGCGGCGTTGCTTTTCCAGTCTCTCAAGGACCTCTTCTTCGGACTCCTTCAAAAGCTCTGCCATGTTCTTCTTGTTGTCTTTTTTCTGCGCTTTCTTCACCGCCTTGGCCTTGACTTCATCGGGGTATTTTCCTCCCAGGATGTCTATTGCACTCATCAACTTGTGCTTGCCGCTGTTTCCGGTGAACTCCAACAAGACCATGTTTGGCTTGGCGCTGGCCGCTATGGCTTCTCTGCGTTCGTATGCCGAGTAAAGCTCGCTCAAGGTTCCTGGAAGAGTTCGAGTACCGCGGCCAATCATCTGAGTGAATCGAGCCCTGGATTTTGTCGGCTTTCCCATGATGATGTAATGCACGTCCGGAACGTCCACTCCCTGGATTGCGATGCCGCAATTACAAAGCACCTGAATGCGGCCCTCGGTGAAGTCCTTGAGCTTCTTCCGGCGCTCGAACTCCGGTGTTCCACCATGAATGAACGTCGCCATTCCTTCTCGGTGCCGGTTGAAAACCTTGTGGCACATGTCCGCTTGCTCAACCGAGTGCATGAACGCAATCGCCTTCTTGTCTCCAATCACGCGAACGGATTCGTCCACTATTCCCTGTACGATTTTTTCTTGCTCCATCACGGCGGCAAGATCGGCTCCGTTAAGATCCCCTGCCGAGGTTCTGACGTGCGAATAATCAAGCTCCAGGAGGTGTTTCACGTTGGGAACGATCGGAACAAGCCAACCCTCTTCGATTCCACGAAGGATCTCAAATTCGTAGGCTACATGCTCAAACACGATTCCCATGGCGGTTTCGTCGGCTCGATCTGGAGTTGCTGTTAAACCCAGGATTTTCAGGTTTGGGTTCTGCTTGTAATGCTCGATCGTTTTCTTCCATGTCGGAGCAACGGAGCCGTGGGCCTCGTCCAAGATCAACACGTCAAAATCGCTGGGTTTAAACTTCTTCATTCGGCCACCGTTCTTACCCGCGCATTGGGTTTGGATGGTCGAAATAAGCACCTGTTTATTGCTGAACAACGTGCTTTCAACCTTGTGAGACGCCATTTCGATCTCAGACTCAAGGCCGGTTGCTTTTAGGATTTGCTCTTGCGCTTGGTAGGCGAGTTCAGCGCGATCGACCAAGAATAAGGCCCTCTTGGGCTGGATCCTTTTCACAACCTCGCTGGCAACGCGGGTCTTACCCAAGCCTGTTGCCATTACGCAAAGGACGGATTGAAAGGTTTTCCAGGATTCGAAAATCGAATCAGCGGCTTCTTTCTGGTACAATCGAATCGGAAGGCTCATTTTTTCACGCTTAATTCTCGAAGCTTCTTGGCGTCGTCGGAAACTTGGTTCCAGTGGTATTTGGACAGCAATCCAAGTCCTTTACAGGTCATGCAAGTGTCAGCTCTATGACCCTGGCAATCTGGGCAAACTGCATAGGGAACAGCCGTATTTAGGTCGTTGTAAGCATCGCAAAGGCTTTTGTGGACGGATGAAAGACTGGTCCGCTTAAACAGGATGTCTCCGCGTCCGTCGCTGGCCGCATCCATGAATCGCTTGATGCTTGCTCGGATTTCACTGATCTGACGAAGCATCACTTGAACTTCCTCGGATCGATTCCATAGCGGAATCCGCGCTTCTGGGATTGGGTATCCAGTCTTATCAAGCTCAATCTCAACGTCCTTCTGTGGCGCTGGTTTGGCTTGGTCTTGTTTCGCTGCTTCCCTGATGGCACCTGACGATGGCGGCTTGCCGTCCGTAGACGCTGAAGCCACTACCTGGAGCCGCCTTGTCCTTGGCACCCTGGCCAATTCTCGGGTGGAGCGTTCATTCAAAAGCGGAACCATGGTTCCGTTTTTAGAGGCGTCGTTTTCGAGTTCATGCTGGATTTCAGCACCTCGAATCAGTTGCCTGACCCTGTGAGAAGTCCACTTCCAACGCTTCTCGCAGTATTCTTCAAAGCTGGCATGGGTCGCCTTCCACAACTTGGCTTCTTTGATCTCGGTGAGAGCTTCGGCAACAATGAGAAACCCCTCTTGATGCTGGGTAATCGCAAGCTCGCACTCGTCAAGCCTGTCCTGTTGAGCAATAGAGAGTTTCATGGTCAGGCTTTTTTGAGCAGCTTCAACTTGGCAATGACGGTATCGTTCCAGTTACGGCGTCCGCGCTCCAGGTCGCAAAGGTATGGAGCAGATATGCCCATGATCTTTCCAGCTTCTCTAACGGTCATCCCAAGGGCCTTGCGTCGTTCGCGCACCATCTTCCCGGTGGCGACATGATCAACAGCGTCGATCTTTGTTGTAATTGGCGTGAGTGCTTTCATTGCGAACAATGCTTACCTTTGTGCTTGATCAATGTCAAATTAAAGTTCAACTTTTATTCACTGATGTCCAAGAAGCCTGAAAAGTCGTTTGTTGCAACACCATTTGAAATCGCGGTGTCAGGGTTCCTCGTTAACCACGACAAGAAAGGGCAGTATCATCACCTTCGGAAACTGATCGACCTTGTTTGGAAGGAGTCGGACATAACGTGGAATCCTTGGCTTGAAGATCAGTTGCGCTCGCTGACGGATGAAAAGTATGTCGCTACGGTTGGGCAAACCAAGATTCGAAACGTCTCTTGGACTGGCCCCGGAGCGGCTGGCAAGACGTTCTCCAGTGGGCTGTTTGCAATGGCGTGGTTCCTTTGCTCTCCTCACAACTCCTCAGTAACCCTAACGTCTACCAGCAAGCAGGCGATGGCGGGTCGTGTGTGGGCTGTGATTTCAAACCTGTATCTGTCCGCGCTGCATCCGGACGAGGGAGAGCCGTTTGATTGGCACATCATTAACTCCAAGAAGGAACTCCAATGGCCGAAGGGAGACGGTAAACACAACATCGCTTGCTTCGCCGTCGAGGAAGGAGAGTTGCTGAAGTCGGTTGATCGAATCAAAGGGCGGCATACGGAGCGCATGCTGCTTATCATTGACGAAGCAAACGGAACTCCGGAGGCGATCTTCAACGTCATTCCTAACATGCTCAAAGGCTGCAAGGAGTTGGTCGTTCTTGTGTTCGACAACGCTGGCAACATGTATGGAAATCATGGCCGATGCTGCGAACCTAAGTCGGGTTGGTCGTCGATTACGGTGGATGATTTCGAATGGGAAACCAAGGGTGTTCCGGAATGGAATTTGCCCCCAGGAATATGTCGGCATTACGACGGCTCGAAGTCTCCAAACGTGCTCGCAGGAAAGACGATCTACCCGCACATCTACAGTTTTGAAAACTGGCAGAACGCGGCGAAGTTTGGCGAGGACAACATCCATTACTGGTCTCAGGATCGCGGGTTCTGGCCACCGGAAGGATCCTCTAAAACCGTGATGAGCGGCCCGTTGATCACTCGTTGTGATGGAACTGGTTTTATCGAAATCATATCCAGTCGCTTAACGACGGCGTTCTTGGATCCAGGCTTTGGTGGTGACAACTGCGTGTTGCAGTTAGCGGAGATTGGAGTCATGGAAAACGGCAAGACCGGAAGCCAGCTTCGAGCGCCGATTTACATCCGGCCCAAAGTGCTCACCGAAGAGGAGCGGGATTATCAGATTGCCAGAAGCGTGATCGAGCATTGTAAGAGCAACCACGTTGAACCTCGATGGTATGGTGGAGACGCTACCGGGATTGGGCGCGGCGTCCACGCCATCATTGCGGGGGAGTGGTCTCCAGACATCCAGCGCGTTGAATGGTGGGGGAGGGCCAGCGACAAGCCGAGCAGTCAAGCGGACGGACGGCCAGCGTTTGAAGTCTACGATAACCGAGTCACGGAGCTGTGGTTTGCGGTTCGAGAGTTCATGGAGTCAGGTCAGCTCAAGGGGCTCTACCAGGAGGCGGTAAAGCAATTCTGCTCTCGGGAATACACTCAGCAAGGCCGAAGGTTTTGTCTGATGACCAAGAAGGAGTGCAAAGCCAAACTTGGATATTCACCTGATGAAAGCGATGCTATTGCCGGAATTTGCGAGGTGATGCGCCGGAATGGGATTACAGCCGAAGGCAAAGTGTCGCAACTCGGAGCTGCATTCTTCGAAGAGGCCAAAAGGGAACTGCAAGATGAAGCGTTCACTCACCCAGAAATGAAGCATGTTCCAGACCTTGGAGGGTGGGCCGAGAACGATGGGCCGATGATTGACTGGAAAGACGAAACCTACTAGAAAGGAAAATCTGTGAAAGATGATCGACTAAAAATCCACACCCCAAAGGAGCCTTATCAAATTGGGCAGACAGCGGACGGGCAACCTATTTGGGTGGATCCAAAGGATTTGATCAACACGCCTGACGAGAATCTTGAACTCAAGGACAACCTCAACAAGAGCCAGTTCGACGGCAACGTGGAAAAGATAACTGCCGTTGTCATTGAGAACGCTCACCGCTTCATAAGTGAAACGGTTCTGAACACGGCTGACTCGGTTGGGGTAAAGCTGTTCATGGACATGTCACCAGGGTTTGATGAGTGGATGAACAAGGCGGGTTACAACGTAAGGCAGGATGGTTTAACAACTGTGGTCCGTCTCAAGGATCGAGTCATACGCTCGATGACGGCTGACGTGGACATGAGATTTAGAGATGCCGTTGCGGCTCGCGTCATGGAAAGGGTTTGCACACCTGTATGAGCCTTCCCAATGTCACAACGACGCCTCCCGGTGGATGGCGTTACACGGTTCCTGAAACTTCCAAGGAAATCGGGCCGTTCTCGGGGTGGGATCAGCTTCGTGAAAATCTCATCGAGCACTACAGATCCACTGGATACGCTATCCCTCTCAATCTATTTGAACTTGTGGAGGCTCAGATTTGCTCGAAGCAGTCTGATTATTGCGCCGGAGCTTCTGTTTCGAGCCGGTTGTATGTGGCCATGGGGGCCATAGGACACACGTTCCACACCGCATTGTCGTGCCTGCGGACATTGGCTTCAAATGCCCGTGGCGAAAAGCCGTCTCAAGAACTTGCAGAATCCCGTTCTAAAGTCTGTGCGTCATGCCCTGAAAACAAAGAGGTTGTTGACTGTTCACGGTGTAACATGACAGCGTTAAACTCCCTCATAGAGCGGTCTGTGGGAGCGAAGAAAACCGCGCATGATGGAGCGTTGAAGTTTTGTTCCGTGTGTCATTGCAACTTGCGAGCGAAGATTTGGACGCGACACGAAGCGATCTGGAAACACACAAATGATTCCGACAAGGAACGGTTCCCTGAATCGTGCTGGTTAAAAACTGAACTTCCAAAATGACCCCAACCCCTCAAACCGCTTCCACCGGCGTTGATACGTCCGGGATTCAACTTGCTGCACCTCCCGCCACGGGGCCACTTCCAAAGGCGCGGCTTTACTCTGCTTCTCAAGCACTTTCCATGTATTGGAATATGCACCAAGCCAACAAGGCGAGGAACGGGTTTGGGGCGTATCTTCAAGGGGTAGCAGATGGCAATCCTCCGCATCGTCAAAGTGCCCTTCGGAATAAAGGGCAAGGATGGATGGCGAACTTTTCAACGATGGAGTCAAAGGCGCGGAAGGACACCGCCAAGACTCCATATTATGACCTGTTCAGCAGCGGCCCGACATACGCAGAGATCGAGACGGTGATCAACAGCGACCTGGATGCCGACACAGCTTCAAGGATTATAACCGACGAGTTCCATCTAATGCTCAAGGATTGGCCTGGGTTTGATTTGAACTTTTGGAAGATGCTCGATGACTTCGTTGGGTTTGGTCGTGGTTGGCTTTACTGGCCTGACCAGGACACTCCTAGGTTCAAGCGGGTGCCATGGTGGCGGGTTCGGTTCCCGGACGGAACGGATGTCGATCCGGAGACTTGGGAGACATTCTCGATTGAGCACGTTTACAATCCAGTCAACTTAAACGCTTACATTCGAGACGAGAGTGACGCCGTTGAAGAAGGCTGGAATCCGAAGCAAGTTCGGAAGGCTTTAACCGCTGCTTGTCCGCTGGATCCTAACGGCTCCGAAGATGCCATGCTGGTTCAACAGATGATCCGAGACCAGGACGTGGGGTTGATGTATCGGGCCAACACTGTTCAGGCTGCGAGTATCTATCAAAAAGAATGGGATGGAACATGGTCAAGGATGGTGATCCAGACAGCGAAACAACCTTCGGCAGAGTTTCAGTTGAACCCAAAAGACTGGCTCTACTCCAAGCAAAACGTGGCCGAAGATGTGAGCCAGTTGTTGGCTCCGTTCATTTTCGAAGTTGAAACAGGGTCTATCAACGGTCTTGGTGGATTGCTTCGAGACATAACGGATCAGGTGAAGGTGAAGAATCGGATGCGCTGTTCGCAGGTGGACAACGCTTTGTTGAGAGCCACGATATTGATGCAGGCTCAGAACGCTTCAAGCCGCGTCAAGGGTGGGCTTATTACTGTTGGCGGCGGCGTGACCCTCATCCCGGAAGGGTTGGCCATTCAGCAGTCCAGCATTATCGGGGACATCCAGAGCACACTCCTTGTCGATGAAGCCATGTCAAGAGAGTTGGATGTGAACACCGGGATATTCAGACCGCAGCAAGAAAAGCCGTCCGGAAATCCTGAACCCCTCGGGGCAACTCAACTTCGGTTTGCACAGAGCAGCGTTCTAACAAACTCTGCCGTTAACAGGTTTCAGATTCAGATGGATTGGCTCTACAAAGAGGTTTATCGAAGGGCCACACAAGATTTGCCGAACAGTTCGGATCCAGGCATCAAAGCGGCGTTGGCATTTCAAAAGCGTTGCATTGATCGCGGGGTATCACGAAAGCAGTTGGAAACCCCCAAAAGCATCACAGCATTTCGAATCATCGGGAACGGTTCTCCAGGCATGCGGCAACAGCTTACGGCAGAACTCGCCAATCTGCTTCCCGTGTTGCAGCTCGGTCAGCGTGGTTTGAAAAACTTTGCTCGCATGATCATCGCCGCAAGAGGTGGTCAGTCTACGGTGGAAAGACTCATGCCACCAGAGGACGAGGCAGATTTGCCATCCGAACAAGATCGCGAGGCATTGCAGGAGAACACCTCAATCAAGGTTGGTTCTCAGGTGCTTGTTATCGACAACGACGACCATCTGGTTCATCTGCGACGACATTTCGAAGCTGGTTTCGGAGCGTTGCAGGCTGCTCAACAAGGCGGGGAACTTGCGGAAGCCGCTGCATTCATCCAAGGAGTGTTGCCTCATATCGGTGAGCACATTCAGATGTTGATGAATCCGCAGCAACGGAAGATGGCGATGGAAACAGCGAAGCAACTTGAGCAAGGGTTGCAACAGTTGATCCAGATGATGCAGCAGCAACAGCAAAGCCAGCAGCGCCAACAGCAAGTCATGTCGGAGATCGAGTTGAAAGCAGCTCAGACCCAAGCTTCGATCGCTGACAAGCAGGCCAAGACGCAAGCCGGGATCAATGAAAAAGCAATCAAGACTCAACAGGGGTTGGAGATCAATGCGGCCAAAGCAAGGCAGGCCATTGGAATTGCTGATGCGACTACGGCAGCGGAAATACTACGCAAGAACGCTGAGACAACTTCCGGCATCATGCAGGACAAGCAGAAATCAGTTGCACAAAAAGGTAATAAAAAGTAAGGAAAACTCATGGCTTCAACTCGTCGCAAGGTTGAGGAGTCATTCACAGGGATGACCCTTGAACAATGGCAATCGGATAACGACCTCATTGGGTGGGCGAGGCGAGAACCGATCTTCAAACAAATCTGCTACATTCTACTGAACGAGTCGCTTCACGTTAAAGACACCGTTTCTGGATGCTCCGGTGAGCGAGCGTTTGGCAGGGTCGAAGGTTATCAGCAGGCGCTTGCCGTGCTTAGAGCCCTCGCTGTGAAGCCAGCTAAGGAAATCCCAATTCCAGAGCCGGACTTCAAAGATTCACCGGAGAACACTCTCGAAACTCCTGAAGTTCACGACTGATATGACTGACTCCATCACAGCACGATCACCGGCAGATGTTTTTCACGAAGCATCCCGCAACGAAGGTTTGGCAGGATCCAAGCCCATTGGAGAAGATGAGATAGCCACGTCTGGTGGCGATGCCATCTCAAGGCTTGAGGCTGCTCAAGCTCGGGACCGAGGGACCGCCCAGGCGATTGCTCCAGCGACCCCGGCAGATCCGGCTCCACCAAATCCAGTAGCCAAGCCGGTTGTTCCTGGGGCTCCCGTTGCACCCGCTCCATCCGAGGAATGGAAGCCTACCGGAAAAGCAGCCGAGCATTGGGATCGGCTTAAAGCCATGCACAACGCCGAAGCTGCTACTCTCAAAGCGCAGATCGCAGCAGCACAAGCAGAACTCAAAGCGGCTCGGGATGCCGGTGGAACCCCGGAAGAGATCAAGGCTCTCAAGGAATCACTCAAGCAGCACCAGGACATCCTCAAGGACGTGGCCATTGAGCGAGATCCAGAGTTTCAAAAGCGATGGGGAACAAAGGAGCGGGTTGCGATTGACGCCGCCAAAACAGCCGTTGGCGAGCATGGCGACAAGTTGGAGAAATTGTTGAAGATGCAGGCCACCCCTTGGAGGGATGAGCAGATCAATGATCTTCTGGAGGACTTGCCATCATCGGCGCAGCGCAGGGTCAACGCAGCTTTGGGACTCCTCGAACAGATCGACGTTGAACGTACCGCGGAGATTGCACTTCGAAAGACTGAGTTCGATCAGCGGCAAGCCATGACCGCGCAGCAGCAGCAAGAGCAGCATTCGTTAAAGGTGCGAGAGTTCTCGAAGGCATTCGACAACCAGCTTGCGAGCTTCACGGATCCAAAGGCTGGCCATCCGTTTCTTGTCGAGCGCCCAGGAGATGACTCCTACAACAAAGAAGTTGCGGCATCCAGGGAGCTTGCCGGGTCACTTCACAAATCGTTTCTGGCTGGCGAGTTGACGCCCGACGATATTGCCAAAGCCATGCTTCATGTTGCGGTATCGGAGCGCATGATGAAAACCGCCCAAGACGCATTGGCGCGAGCAGAGAAGGCCGAGAGGGCTCTTGACCGTAGAAGGTCTATCACACCAGGGGAAGGTCGTGCCGGGGCTCCTACCGTGGCCCACGACGACGGAGCGCCTGCTCCTGGAACGCCTGAGTATATGACCTGGGCAACGCAACGGTTGAACGAGGCTCAAGCCAAGGATCGAATCGCAGACATGAGCGGCGGACGAATCGTGTAACATGCCTCTTATCGTCGCAATCCCGGTTTGTCACAAGGACGTGGAACTTGTGACGCGAAACCTCGATCGCATCCACAAAATGGATGGCATGGTTAATCATCGTGCCATCGTTTTTTACGACGACGTTCTTGGGGATTACTCCGGTCAGAAGATCGTGGAGAAAGCTCGCCTGTGTTTTGATGATGTCGAATACCACGCATATCCATCAAGACCAGGGCCTACAGCATGGCCGCATCCCCAGAATAGGGCGTGGCAAGTGGCTGCTCGTTACATCGAATCGTTAAACCAACCAATGGGCCAGGGTTGGCTTTGGTGGGAAGGTGACGCGACACCTATCAAGGCGGGATGGTTGGATGCTTTGTCGGAAGCTTACGGACGACCAAGCAGAACCGTGTTCATGGGGCATATCGTCGAAGGCAAGGGCCACATGAACGGCGTAGCGGTTTATCCATGCAATATCTCGAACTATTGCATGAGGCCATTGCTCGTTAAGGCGGCACCGTTCGACATCGTTTTGTCCCAAGAGGTGGACAAGAACTCAATCCGTCCGGTTAATCATCTCATCGCCCACAAGCTGAAAAGATTCGGAGGCGACGAACCAACGGAGTTGGATCTAACGAAGTGTCCGTCCACGGTTGTGCTTTACCATGGATGCACTCAGGGGATTAAGCAGATCGAGGGCAGTATCGAAGCGTTCCCGGATGACAAGCCGACATTGATGCAAGTGCTCATGGCTTGGCGAGCGAGCAAAGGGAAATACTCAACCAAGACGACCGCCGAAAAGTCTTATTCGTTCACCGTGACAACACAGCGTCCGAAGGTTTGGCACGTCATGGAGAGGCATAAGACCGACAATCAAGACGCAGAGCGCAGGACGTTGCAGGCTGAAGCGTCGTGGTTGGATCTTTACAAGGCCAGCGAGTTAAAGCCGTGCCACATGTGGCGCTATCCAAGGTCCAGCAAGCAGATGAACGATCCTCGCGGGTTGCCGTTCTTGAAGGATGTTCTTGCCGAAGGTTTAACCCAATGCCGAAAAGATTCTGACATCGTTCTTTGGACGAACGACGACACGATACTTCACTCTCAAGCCGTCGAATCGACCTTGAAACTCCTGGAAACCACCGATGCTATCAGCTCGTTTAGGGTGAACTTCAACAAGGGTGAGTTGCCTAATTTAACAACCCCAACCCAAGACATCTGTGCGTCTGGTAAGTTTGACCTTGGCAGGGACTTGTTTGCGTTTAGGGCTTCATGGCTGAAGGCTCATTGGGGTGAGATCCCAGACTTTTTGCTTGGTGAAATGGAGTTCGACTTGGTTCTGGCTGTTCTCATCCGGAAGCTTGCAGGGTTGGCGACTACAAAGGCGAACATTAACGAAGTGCTGGCCAAGGTCGAATTACCTCGCGGTTACGTGCTCCACGAAACTCACGTTCGAAGCTGGGTTTCGGAGGAGTTCAAGCGGTCTCCATCCAAAGTATGGAACCAAAAGCTGTGTCTTGAATGGTATTCAGACCATGGCTTCCATTGCTTAATCTCAAAACCAACGGCGGCACAATGAAAGTCGTTTCATATAGCCTGTGGGGTGATCGCCCGATTTACTGCGAGGGGGCACTTCGCAATGCCCAGCTCATGCCGTCGATCTATCCCGGCTGGAAAATGGTGGTCTATTGCGGAACCATGGTTCCGCTTTTGATTGTCGAAAAGCTGGTGAAACTCGGTGTTGAGATCCGAAAGCCAACCTGCGTCAACGGCATGTTTTGGAGGTTTTCGATCGCTGACGACCCCAAAGTGGATGCTTTTATCGTTCGAGACACTGACAGCCGCATAGGAGCCAGGGAGGCTGGAGCGGTGAACGAATGGTTGGCCAGCGCAAAACGTGTCCACCTGATTTGCGATCATCCCCACCATACTCCCGTCATATCTGGGGGACTGTGGGGCGCTCGCAAGGGGGCCATCAAAGGGATCCAGAAACTCATCGACGCTTCGCCTGCTTCGAAACTGGAATCAGATCGTAAGGTGTGTTACAACTCGGATCAGGTTTGGCTTAGGGACGTGATTTGGCCGATGGTCAAAAATGACATCCTGATTCACGACCTGTGTTATCATTCGAAGCGCAAGGAGGCTGTTCCGTTTCCGTCCAGGTTTGGAGACGCACGTTTTGTTGGCGAGGTGTTTGACGCCGATGATAATCCTCGTTCGTTCGATGCTTCGATGCGTCTCAATTTTCAACAACCATGAGCAACGAACTTCTAATCCTTGGGCACTTGGGCCTTGGAGACATGCTCGTAATGAACGGCCTTGTGCGCCACTTCGCCAAGGATCATGCCGTGTGTGTTACGTGCAAGTATCGCAATCTGACAAGCTCGGCATTCATGTGGAGGGATTTGACGAATGTTGAACTTCTCGGAGTTGAAAACGACGACAACGACAAAGATGCGATCGAGGCGGCGGCACATGCTGAAAGCCAAGGGTTCCAGGTTCTTCGTCTTGGCAACTTCGGGAAGAAGCCTTTCGATGTTCAGAATTGGGACAGGGAATTCTACCGGCAAGCCGGGGTTGACTTCAAAGCATGCTGGAACGATTTGAAGGTGAGCCGTCAGCCTTCCAGGGAAATCTACCCGTTGGACGTAAACAAGAGGAGCGAGTATTGCTTCGTGCATGAGGACAAAGCGCGGGGATGCGTCATAAACGAAAAGCATCTTCCCAAGGGTATCCGTGGGCGCAAAGGCGGCATGAAGCGGATCTACGCAGACCCCAAGCGGACGGACAACATCTTCGACTGGTGGCACATCATTGACGAAGCTACCGAGATTCACGTCATGGAATCGTGCTTTGCAATCCTGATCGACCACCTTCCGGAGATCAAAGCCAAGCGGGTGTGTGTTCACACGTACTGCAGGAAGTCGATCCCGCCAACCTACCAGAACCATTTCGAGATCATTGAGGCGTGAAAATCTTCTTCGTCACCATCGTCAAAGACGGGATGCCATTCATTGGGCTGCACTATCCCATGATGCGCCAGCTACCTTTCGATTGGACATGGAACGTGATCGAAGGTACCGCGGCACCGGAGGCATGCACTTCATGGTGTGCTCCGATGCCTCCCGGACTGTCTACCGATGGAACCACGGAGTTGTTGGATTCACTGGCGACCTTCGACAAGCGGGTGAGGGTGTTCAGGCATGCCTATTGGCACGGCAAGACGGCGATGCTCAACGCGGCTCTCGAATGGTTGCATGAGCCATGCTTGCTTTGGCAAATAGATGCCGATGAAATTTGGAACCTAGCGCAGATTCAGGCGGTGGTGGCGCTCTTTGATAAAGACCTTTCAAAGCGGAATTGCGCTAGGTTCTTCTGTCGTTACTTCGTTGGCCAGGACGTTGTTATCACTTCCCGGAACGGCTACGGAAACAACACGGGTTACGAATGGAACCGAGTTTGGAAGGTTGAGCCTGGGGTAAGGTTCAAGACACACGAACCCCCTTGCTTAGAAAAGTTTGAGGAGAGGCCGTTCACGCATGAACAGACCGAGGATGCCGGGGCTGTGTTTGATCATTACGCCTACGCCACCGAGGCGCAAGTGAAATTCAAGTCAGCCTACTACGGATCCACGGCAAACAAAGCAGGCCACCTTTACCGGAATGCCGTTGAAGGTTGGAAGCGATTGCAGGCAAACCAAAAATGGCCCGTGGATCTTCGTGAGTTTCTTCCGTGGGTAGGGAACAATGTTTCGGCATCACGGTTGTGAACCGGCGATATATCATCGGAACCGGCTACGTTGACAACTCCACCCAGAATGGCCAGCCAAGGGAGGAGTTGATGAAGTATTGGCTCCGCAACAACAGGGACACAGCTTCTCCTAGGGCTCAGTTTGTGATGTCCATGTTTGGCTCAACCTTTCATCACCCGGACGTTAAAGAGATCAACGTGGTTGGAAACTTGGGGCATTACACGGATCTTTTGGATGGGTGGAAATCTCACACTTTCTCAGGGGCAGCAGTTGCCATTTTGACTTTGGCGCTTGTGGCTTATGCCGATGAATCGGATTTCATTTACAAGGAGCAAGATTCTTTGGCTTTTGGGCCGTGGATAGACCATCTCTATGACGCGATCGGGGATGATGGCGGTGCATGCCTTGGGCCGTATGAACCCGCACCATCAGGCACGGCTTTGATGTTGTTCAGGCATTGGGCAATCCCTACGATTGTATCCAGGTATCTGGCCATGCGAGCGGAGAACAATGCACAGAGCTTGGTAGAACATCATTTCCATGAGATGGCTGCAAATGATCCTGTGATCTTCAGGTATTACACCATGGGATATGACAAGCGCAGACCCGTGAATTTCGATGATCGCACGTTTTGGTTGCAGCAACCAACGCCGGAAGAAATCAAAACACTCAAACAAAAGCATCTATTATGAGCGAACGAGGACAGATTGAGCCTGAATCGGAGTTTGGCCAGGAACTTACTCGGCTGGCATTGCTTTCAACCACCATCGTTGAAATCGGAACGTGGCATGGCGAGGGCTCCACGGTTTGCTTGGCGAAAGGCATGGTACGGCCAGAGCAAAGAATGTGGTGCGTTGAACAAGATCCTGACCGCTGGATGGACGCATCCAGGTTTCACAAGGATCATCGAATACGCTTCATCCGGGATCACACGTTTGAGATTGTTGACGAACTTCCAAAGCATATCGACCTGATCCTTTTTGACGGTGGAGACCTTACGACGGATCTTGAGTTCGATCTGCTTTACTCTCGGTGCCGTAGGTTCATCGCTCTTGACGACATTAACGAGCGGAAGAATCGAAGGCAGTTCGCCGCCTTGAAAGCGTTGCGTCCGCTTATTCGGGAATGTCACTACGATCGCAATGGGTGGGCGACGTTTGGGGTTTGAATGAATGAGTTCACCATCATTTTCGGAGTTCACCAGGATTGCGATGTCACAGCAACCCACCTCAAATGTTTGCGTGAAAACACAACTGGAACCGTGGTTCCGGTTGCGTTTGATTCGTGTGTTGCGACTGCATTGAAGGTTCCAGGGCCTTCGGATCCGGAGTTGAGGCGGTGGCATTGCGACCGGATGATTTACGGCGCAATGGGCAGGCTTCCGAAATCGAAGCGTTACCTTTACCTGGAGTACGACACCCTTTGCACGTCATCAGTTGAAAAGGCTTACGAGAAGGTTTGGGACGATGACTTGGGTGTTGTTGAGATCATTACCCCCAAGCTTGAGCCGGACTGGTGGTTTTGGCTGTTGAAGCGTGATGGCTTTGATTTGAACGATTCGACATGGGGAGTCAGGCCCATGTGTGGTACGTTCTTTTCACGTTCAGCTTTGGAAGCGATTGCCCAAGAGCAGTCCAAGTATAAATACAGAAAACTGTTCTGCGAACTCAGAGTCGGGGAGTCGGCAAGGGCGCTTGGGATAACCCCAAAGTTGATTCAAGCCGAAAGCGGAAAGGTGGATCATTATCCTGTTCACCCAACCGGAAAGGGGATTTGGCATCCGGTTAAAACCGTTTGACTTTAATCTCAATCCGTGTCTTAGTTCAAATAGTCGAACGCACTTCCAGAGGTTTCCCGCCTCGGCGCAATGCCAAAAGGGAGTTCGACACTAGGGCCTAACTGCTTCTGTTGGCCAGGGGGCAAATCCAAACGCAGCGTTTTACGGCGCTGCATGCGTTTTTGAACCTTGGTTCCGTTTTACGGACCAACAACAGAGGGCGGTTTATGGCTTGCGATGCTGTTACGGAGTTTCTTCAATACGAAAGCGGACGGATTGTTACCCCGATTTTGAAGCGGAGGACGTTCGCTAAATCAATCTGGATGTCTCTCATTCGACGCGGCACTTTGCCGAACGAAATGGGGCAATCCCTCACCACCGTTGTCTACGAGCGTAGTGCGCCCGTTGACGCGGAACCTGAGTGGTCCGACATGGTTATCTCGGATGGTTCTGAAGGCGGCTTGTGCTTGCCTCCTGCTACCAAGATCAATGTCGCATCGACGACCCGCGTGTTCGCTCCTAAGCGCCGAGTGCTCGAAGGTCCGGACATTTGTAATATCGACATCCGGCCAGCCGTTGACCTGATTAACCAGCTCAACAGTGTGTTCGGAATTCTTGGCGACTACGCCAGGATCGAGTGGGACATTCGCGATCGGCATGAGTATTTCAGACTTTGCCAGACAAAGGTGGTGGTCGATTCTTGCACGGCCCCAACCGAGTCAACCACGATGGCAACGACTTATCCGGCGTCGTGCCCAACTCAACCGTTGAGCTTGGCCATTCTCCGGAAGTATTCCATCGCGCTACTCCAAGACGGAGCCGGGGCTGAAGCTCTGTTGCGCGGCGATGGCGGGTCTCCGGTTGGCGTTGTCATCACCAGCTTGGAAACGGCTGGCAACATCGCCCGTGCGAATGCCAACAACCGCGAGGACATTCGTTTCAGCAATGAAGCCAACTTCCTCGTTCGAGCGTTCGGAGTGAGCTTCGCCTACCAGGGCATCACGTTCCTCACGGATCCATACAATCGTCGGTTCACCTGCTCGGGCGGTGTGTTTACCGAGGTGCCTGCGTTCATCCTGACCCCGGCAACCAAAGGTCAGAAGGCAATCATCCGTCCTGCATACAAGACGGCCCCAGAGGAAGAGTCGTTCTGGTTTGATCCGAACGTGTTCACTCAGCTCATCGTCAAGCCTCCCACCAATCCGGCTCCGAACTTCAACTTCGACCCGGTTGACTATACGGGCGTCGTGAAGATGTACAACTTGCGGGAGCGGTCCTGCAATCCGGACGGAAACATTGTGTTTCACAAGATCCACATGGCGGCGGCTTCGATGCCGGTTGAACCAGAGCGCGGCGTGGCGTTCGTTCACAATCGTTGCGACCCTGAAGGGTGCGTTGTGGATTGCGCGAGCTAAACGGCGATCAACCAAAAGGAACCAACGATATGCCAAAGCAATATACCGCACCGGACGGGACAATCCGGTACAACGATCCCGCAATCTTCTATTATGCCACCGTGGCTGCTCTCAGGGCTGGCGGCGGGGCCATGATCCCAACCGGGAATGTGGCAATGGCCATTCTTGCTCCCAACCCTCCTACGGCGGCTTCTGGGTGCATTTACGGATGGTCTCCGGACATCACCACGGCAGATGATGGAGCGATCTATATCACGCCGATTTCGTCATTCACTCCTCAGAGTTCTCAGGCGGGTTCTCCCGAAGGCGTCACGACGGGTAGCGTTGGCGACTACAACAAGGACACAACCAGCTTGGCGTTTTACCTCAAGACCAGTGGAGCAGGGACAAACACGGGTTGGACGATCGTTCCTGGGCGCTGGGTCCGGATGATCAAGTCAGCGGCTTAACCTTCAATCGCCTGGAAAGCGGAACCATGGTTCCGTTTTCCGGGCACCATCATACAATGCCAGCAACCATCAGGGACGGTGTAACTCGGTATCAACTGATCACCAGTGGGTGGCAAGACATTGCCGGACTTCGGACGTGTCCTACTGGCGACACCCCAACATGGGCTCCGTTTGCTTTGGCCCTGGTTGGTGGTGGTGCCACGTTTCTTGATGGCACTTTTCTTTTCTACGTTTGGGACGGCACAAGCGCAGCAGCGGACGACGGCATTAACGTCATCAAACCAACAGCCATTACCACAATCGGCAGATGGCGAGCGGTGGCGGGTGGTCCTGGAGTGATTTTCCCAGGCATGTCCGGGCATGGATCCCCGGAAGGCGTCGTCACGGGAAGTCCTGGAAACCTCTATGTGGATGTGGACACAGGCGACCTATACAAGAAGGTCACAGGCGCAAACACTAATACGGGTTGGATGTAACCATGAAATTCATCATCACATTTTTGCTGGCGTTCGTTGCGGTGTTTGCGCGAGCGCAGACATCTCCAACGGTCAGGTTTGATTCCATCGCTGACATGGTGGCTTATGCCATTCCATCGGTGAACTCGAAGCTTTCGGCCATCGTATCAGGCAAGGCGGCAACGGGAGACAGTTTCCTTGCGGGTGAGTTTGCCTACAGTTCGTCATCGACCTTATCAACGAACACGTTTTCAGTGTTCAAGCCTTTGGCGTCAGGCGGTCGGTGGATAAGGATCACCAGTGCATCGTGGAACCAGTCTCCAAACATAGCCAACCCAGCAGACGACACCTCTTACGCTTTCCAGATGGAACGCGGGGTTGGAACGAACGTGTTGGCCATGGGGGCGACGGCGACAAACACAATCATCCAAACCTTTTCAAGTTCTCCGCTGTTTATCAATCCGATCGGTGCAAACAACTTGGTTTTGAATGAACTCGGTGGAAACGTCGGAATCCAAAAAACGGTTCCCACGGCTTTGCTACATGTCGGAGCTGGAACCACTTCTAATCCGTCGATAAAATTCACGGCTGGAACACTCACCACGACTCCTCAAGCTGGAGCGTTCGAATATAACGGAACCACGCTCTATTTCACGGATCAAACCGAAACACGAACGGCTGTTGGTGGAACCTCTATCGGTGATTGGGGGTTTGGAACTGGCACAATCACGGGGCCAGGAACTTCGAGCATCTTAACAGCGGGAGCTTTGTCGGTTGGGACAAGTGCGAATCAGCCGCTTATTTTCAAGGTCAACGGGACTGAGTATGGCCGAGTGGCGACAGGGGGAAACATTGGCATCGGCACCACCGGACCCGACAAAAAGCT
>Ga0181352_1000363_pt1 | contig 19698 bp, 32 predicted proteins | sample Fa13VDMLBSN_FD_130103 | JGI IMG/M metagenome (GOLD analysis project Ga0181352, IMG submission 130103) | Freshwater viral communities from Lake Michigan, USA - Fa13.VD.MLB.S.N | ecosystem: Environmental > Aquatic > Freshwater > Lake | place: USA: Michigan | collected 2013-09-23 | reverse complement strand
GGCCTTGGCGCCGCTCCGAAAGAAGGCGACGAAGGCCGTCTGGTCATCCCTCCTGAAATTCAGTCGATGGGTTCCGACGCTGTTAAGAAGTTCAGAGAACGCATGGGCACGAAGATGGCTGACACCATCGACGCCGCCGAGCAGGGTGCTGAACGCGCACGACGCATCCAGCCTGTCTTTGAGCGTGCCGAACAAGCCTATAAGACGCTCGACAAGATGGGTGCTATTGGCAACATTCAGGGCAAGCCCGAAGGCTGGTCACGCAAAATTGCTGCGACGTTCGGGACGTCCGCAGAACAGGTTCGTCAGGACTATGAGCAGGCAGCGGCAGAACTGCAAGCCTTCAAGTCCGAGCTTCTTAAAGGTCAGGGCGCGATCACTGACTTTGAACGCAAGTTGCTGGCCACGACGTTGCCGAAGCTTGATGCCGTCAACGGCAAGCCCGGCCTCAGGACGCTCGATTTCCTGCGTGACGATCTCCGCTCAACGATTGAACGCCCTGATCGCTATCGTCGGCGCGGTTCCACTGAAGATCGCCAGCCAGAGCCTTCGCGCGCAGAAAGAACACCGGCTCAGACATCTGAAAGACCCGCTGCTAAACCGCAGGTCAATGCTCCTGCCGCTGCTATTGAGGCTCTCAGAAAGAACCCCAATCTGCGTGAGCAATTTGATAAGAAATATGGCGCTGGCGCTTCTGCTTCCGTCCTTGGTGAATAGTCATGGCGAACTTCTTCGACCAGTTTGATGAAAAACCCAAAGTCGAAGAAAAGAACTTCTTTGATCGCTTTGATCAAGGAGACGAAAGGGCGCGTCTGAAAGAGCAGGGTCGGCGCTCTGTCGAAGAGAGCATGGCCGCTCCGCCTGAATACGTCGAGGTTCCGTCCTACGACCCCACGGGCGTTTATATCGGCACTGAGCGGGTTTTAAAGCCTAGCAGGGCAGACGCTCTTGGCCGTGGCGCCTTGGGCGTTCTCCCCTTCGGCGAAGATCTCGGAGCATTAGCGCGCAGCCAGCAGTCTGGCCGCACGCTCGCGCAAGAGAAGATGATCATGGAAGGCGAGCGGGAGGCTGCGAAAGAGGCCTACCCCGGAGCCTATCTTGCCGGACAAGCAGCCGGTATCGTTCCGCAGCTCTATCTCCCTGTAGGCCTGGCGGCTCGAGGGGCTACTGCTCTCGGCAAGACTGCCCTCGGGGCTGTTGAGGGCGCGCTATATGGCGGCGTGACTGGCCTTGGTGAAGGCATCACCGCTGAAGAGCGTCTTGGCAGCGCGGCCACAGGGGCAGGCTTCGGCGGCGTTCTGGGCGGCGCCCTTGGGCGTTTTGCCAAGACTGCACCCAAAGCTCCAGAGCCTCCTCCGGCTTCTGTGCAGGCCGCTGAAAGAATAGGCGTTGAGATGCCCCTCTACGCTGCCACCGACAACATGCTGCTCCAGCGCGGCACCAAAATCGGTGAGAACATGCCGTTCGCCGGTGAGCCTGTAATTGCGGCTCGGGCGCGTGCTATTGAAACGATGGAAGAGGCGATCGACCGTTTTCTTCCAAAGACAAGCGTTGAGAATGCCGGGGAGAAAATCCGCACCGGCATTGAGAACTGGATGAACGTGAAGTCGAAGCAGGCGGCGAAAGACGCATACGACGAAGTCACTGGTCTTTTCAATAATCCAGACGTTACTCGGCAGCTCGAAAACACCAGAAACGCCGTCGCGGAGATTATGGCGCGGCAAGCGCAATCTAGGCTTGGTTCGACGCCTGCTGTCGATCTCGTCATGCCTGCCGTCATGGCGAAAGAAGGCCTCAGCTATGAGGGCGCCAAAAACCTTTATACGCGCCTGCGCGAGCTTCGCGACGAGAACCGCATTAAGGGCGTCAAAAGCGCCGACGTCGAGCGTCTTTATCGCTCCCTGAAAAACGATGTTTTAGACATCGCAGAGCAGGCTGGGGGTGAGCCGGCGCGGTTCTTCCTGCAACGGGCTGACCGCAAGTACGCCGCCGACATGGCTATGAAAGAGCAGCTCCAGAAGATTGTCGGAGCTAGGGAAGGCAGGGTCAGCGACGAGCAGATCTTTGAGCGTCTTTATAGGGCAGCCGGATCAAAGTCATCAGCCGATGCGAAGCTCGTATCTCGAGCCATGCGGGTGATGGACCCCGAGCATATCCAGTCTTTCCAAGCAGGTCTCATGTCGAGGCTTGGGCGTGATGCAGAGGGCAACTTTTCCCCGGACAGGTGGCTGGGCCCGAACGGCATCAGCGGCCTTAGTGACCGCGCCAAGAAGATGATCTTCAAAGACAACCCTAAACAGCTTCAGTTTCTTGAAGACGTCACTGAAGTCTCCCGCGCGTTTAAGAACTTGAATAAGTTTGGCAACCCATCCGGCACCGGCCAAACCATTCTTGGCGGCACGTCGATCGCCGGCTTGTTCGTTGACCCAATTTCCGTTTTCACGTCAATCGGCGGCGCCAATCTCTTCACGCGCGCCATCAGCAAGCCAGCGACGGCTGAAAGCTTGGCGAACTGGTCGCGCCGCTACGAAGCCTTCGTCCAGAACCCAACGCGCGCCACGGCTAACGCCTTCTACCGAGCTGGCCTGCCGCTGTCTCGTATGCTGTCGGCTGAACTCAACAAAGAAGTCGACATCAACGATTACATCAGCCCGAGCGCGCCTAAATAGGCGCCGTCCTTAGAAAGTGCGCCAGTTCTTAATTGGTTGGACGCCGAGAGATTTCGCCTGCTTGCCTTTGTAGGTCAGAAGGAAGTCTCCGGCGACCGCCACACGGTGCTTTCGGTAATCCTCCAGCGTGAAAATGCCAGTGTCTGGATCCCCAGACTTCGACGGAGTGCCGTGGATCATGCTCGACGGGAAGACGAACATTACCCCTTCTTTCGGGCCAAACGACCAAGTGTACGAATTCAGCCACGTCCACTCGGACGGCGGAGCGTTCTTAATGCACCCGGCGAAGGGCTCGTGGCGATAGTCGTCCTGCTCAAACACCAGCGCCATATCGGCGTCTTCGGGAATGTTTAGGTAGTACACGAACGACAAGTGAGCGTCCCGGTGCGCGTGCATAGGCGTCGCCCTCTCACGCACGATGTTCATCCAACTCTTCACCAGATTGAACTGATACAGAGCCGGGTCGACGCTCAGGCGCTCCATGTATGTTTCGGCTGCCCTCGTGGCCAGCTCGAATACGGGCTTGAAGGCCTTTTCGTGGTGCATCGTGAGATGGCCAGTCAGCTCGTTCGAGAACCCCTTGTCGCTCATATAGTCGAGTATTTTGCCCTCGAACGCCTTCTTCACGGTCTCATGATCTTCGTTGAAGGTCTCCAGCACCAGTGTCGGGAAAAGAGCATGGTCGATGGTCTGCATCATTCGTACTTTCTGAAAAGGCGGGAGAACACGGTGTCGCGCTGGCGCATGTATCCGGGACGAACGTCCGCAAGGTAGTCCTTCCAGTAGGTCTCGTAGACGTGCAGGACGTAGGCGTTCGACGCCTGCTCGATCCACTCGTCAGCCCTGCCGTCGTCGAACAGATAGTTCCGACGAAGGTCAAAGGGGAAGAACTCCTCGCGCGGCCTGACGTCGCACAGTGCCGGGTGCATCTTGTGGATCTCCCGAGGGAGCTGGACGGCGTGCTTGGCCCAGCCTCCTGCCCGCATGGTGTTGGCCATGCGTTGCAGCCAGATGTCGATGAACCGCGCGCCAGGCTCCGCAATGATCGGCGCCATGGCGTAGGAGTCCGGGCTTTCCTCCGCCAGCGTAAACGGCTTGTCCATGAACGGCGTCAGTGGTTTTAGCATCAGGCTGTCGGTGTCGAGGTATATGCCGCCATGATCCCGCAGGATTTGAAGGCGCAGGACGTCGGCCTTGTACTGGATGTACTCCAGCGGCACGCCGTCGTGGCTGTCCGGCGCCTCGACCCATCTCATGCTGAACATTGAGCGAATTTCGTTCCAGTAAGGATTGTTGGTCGGCTCTTTGTTGCAGTGCATGTAAATGCGATCAGGCTTCTGCACGTCGGCAGCCGCCTTGATCGCGATCGAGTTGATGTAGTTGAATGGCCGCGAAGTCGGCTCCGTCAGCCATATGAAGTGGATCTCATTGGGAACCATTGGGCTTGTCCATCTCTTCGATGCCGGTCTTAACTGCTTTGCAGGCCTCTGAGACGCGGCCATGGTTGATGTTGAACAGGGCAGCGAGATCCTGCTGCGTAATGCCCCTCACATAGTAAGCCCATGCGACGATGATCTTCTCTTCGAAGGTCAAATAAGTGCGTGTGTGTTTAACTTCTTCAGCCATTTCTTTCCCTCCTGCCAAACGTGATATTTTCATCTGCCCGGATGTCTTGGTTGCGGTAAGACCATATTTGCCCATCGGCGCAAAAGCAGACCCAGACGAGGTCGTGCTCAGGCCCGTAGTCGATCAGGATATGCGCCAGCGCCTTGCCCTTCGGCGTCACCACCGGCAGCGGTGGATCAAGTTGGAGCATTTATTTTTCCACCTCATGCCGCAGCCAGACTAACAAAGTCATCGCCTTGTTCGGATGCGGGATGCCGTTGTCGCCGTCCACGACGTCCGCCTGCAACTCCAGATATTCAATGATCGCTGGCATTTGTTTTTCCAGACTTTCCAGCGCCTCAATGCGGTCGGCGGCGTCGTGCAACAGCCCGCATGGGTGAGTTCCATAAAGGCTGTTTTCCTCTTCGCGCAGCCGCTTCACAAGATCATCGCTCATCTGCGCCTCCCAAGGGCTTCTTTCGTCTTCTCAAGAGCCTCAAAGAGGCCGGACGCATTATCAAAGCACATGCAATCCCTGAAGATCACATAACGCGATGACGCATCTTCGACGGCCTCAAGGGCTTCTCTCAAAATGTCGTTCTCGTGGGTTAGGTACTCAAGAGCCCTGCGGCTCGACACAAGCTCCATGGCAGGAGCTTCTATCTCTTTCATCTTCATGTTGATCTCTCGTTGGGCTTGTTGGACTATTTTCTTGATGCTGTGCGCGACCGAGCTGCTGTGCCTATCCTTCACCAAGTCATATATCAGGCCGAAAGTGGTCAGCGCGTAGATCAGAGCTTCTTCTTTAACTTTCGCCTCTTCGAAAATATCCGAGGAACCTTGCTGAAGCACAGATACTTCTCCCCTGTTTCTGCGTCCTCCCAGCAATCAATATATAGACCATGCTCGTGGCGGGGGTCGCATGTGAAGTAAAGATCGCCATCTCCGTCTTCGTACCCAAAATGGCCGTCTATATCGAGTTCAGGGCGCCTCAGCCATCCGAAGGTATAGTGCCACCCAGAACAAAGGAGCTTGTCTTCCATTTGAAGCCTTTCTTCTTCACGACCCTGGCGACTGGCTTATGGTAGCACAAAGCAGAATGCTCGCCACAGTACGAACCTTTTTCCTTCGGGGCGCCGCAGAACACCGCTCGAGCAGGATCGTCATTCAGGATAAATCGGCACGACATTGGCGTCAGTTGCATGAGGCCAATAGACCTCTTCAACTGCTCCTTCGTCGCCCTCACCACAGGCGGGAGTTCAGGCAGCGCAACGCCCTGCGCTTTCGCCTCACGAATTATGCGGCGGTTCTTCACCTTGCGCGGCGGCGGGGCGACGATGTCTACCCTGATCGGGGCGCCCTTTACCCTTATGCCGTACTGCTTGGCGCGGTGAACTCGGCCCATGACTGAGCTTCTCGTGATGCCCAGCTCTTCTGAAATCTGAAGGCCTGTCTTGCCCTTGTTCCAGAGGAGCAGAACCTTTTGGTATTCCTTCGGCAGGTCTTCGAACTTTTTCCCCATCTTCGCACCTATCTTTCAAACCACTCCCTGATCAGCCTCGTCAGCATTAGCATGATCAAGAAGCATCCTGCGAGGAGCACGATGGTGACGCCGGTAAGCGCCACCACCGCAAGAAAGAGCATGTAGTCGACGGCGCTCAACGGAGCGTCCCGGCCCATGCAGGCACATTCGAGGCGGCTGCCATGCGAATGTATTTCTGCCGATATTTTTCAGCATTGCGCGCTAGTCGCTTATTCCAACCGCCCCAGCCGCTGACGTGGCATGAGGCGAGTTGGTGATACTTCACGGCGCCTGCTTGAATGCAGCGTTCCATGTGCAAAATCCCTGCGTTGATCTGCGCGATGCAATCGCGGTGAAGATCAGCAGCCGAAATGCCCAAAGCCTCTGCGCTCTTCGGCAGGACTTGCAGAGGCCCGACAGCGCGACCATGCCGCGTCGCAGGCCCCTTCACATGGCAGCGGAAACCGCTCTCAAGTTTCGTAAGACGCAAAGCACTATCTACATGCTCTGCGCCAAGCGTCTTGCGAGCGGCCTCAGCGACGGCCCGCGCGACTTCTTCTTGTGACGAATTCTTAGAAGGACGCATCGCGCCCACGCTCAGAGATCCTGCCCACGAAGGAGTGCTGGGAGCCACAAGGCCCTTGCTCCAATACTCCTTGTCTTTCCTGAAGAAGTCTGCGGCGCTCTCTTCATTAGCGGTCAGTGGATGAACCAGAGCCGAAAGGAGTAGAGCCGAGGCCATCGTGGCCGCCATTGCTTTCTTCATTCGCATTCTCCTGCTTTCTGGGAGCGAGCCGCCTTGCCATGGCGACGATGTCGTCCTCTAGTGTGTCTTGGGGTGAAGTAGCGAAGGAGGCCGCGAAGGCGTAGTAGTTAATGCCGTCGACGTAGTTATCTTCGTTCGTGCGGTTCTCCTCCAACCGACCAAGTTTAACAGCGTGACAGATCATTGCAACATCGTAGGCCGTGATGACCTTCCCGAGGATGAGACTGGCGATCTTGGCCTGGCGCTCAAGTGTCGCCTTCATGTCGCCGTATTTCTTGCCGCGCTCAGTCTTTAGCGACAGCGCGTGGTGCATTATGAGATCGTAATCCATGTTGGTCTCCTTAGTTATTTGCCGTCCCAGACTTTCACCTTGCCGACGACAGAGTAGTTCAGAGAGATCGGCCCGTGATTTACATAAATCGGCGAGCGTTGCTCTTTCGGGTAGTATTCATCGACAACGATGAAACCATCATGCGCGAGCTGATCCATGAAAGCGGTTAGGCTATTCGCAGGATGTTCAGCGATAATCCTATGAACAGGAGAGCCGTCTCGAACTGGCATGTTCATGATGATTTCGAACTTCATCTCATCTCCGGTAAGTCGGGGCGCCCGAAGGCGCCCCTTCTTTTTTAGCCGAAGTCCTCAGCGTCAGCAGTGACAGGAGCCTTCGCCGCCGGCGGAGCCGCGCGTGTCGATCCTGTTGCTGGCGGTGCAGACTTCGCTGCTGGTTGCGCGGGAGCAGAAGCACCCCCGCGAGGATTGGGGCCGAGATCCTTCGGACGCGGCACCCACGCGGCGATAGAGAACTTAGGCTGATAGTTCGTAGACTTCTTAGCGCCAGAGCCGCTCTCGATCGCCACCGTGTCGTCGAGGACGACAACCGGAAGCTTACCGGGATTATTCTGCACGCCAGAAATATACGCATCGTGCAGAGCGTCGATCCCACCAAGGAAAGCAGCAGCAGTGCCAGCGATCTCACGACAATCGCCACCGGACTCCGCGCCCAGTTTCACTACCAAACGGATGCCCTGACGATGACCATCAGACGGCTGATCAGGCAGCGGGCTGCCGTAAGGAACCATCTGAAAGTCAGGCGCAGAGCCCGTCGTAAAGTTGATCCATCCTACCTCAAGGTTCTCAAAGTCAAAGACAGCCTTGAAATTTCGCGTGATGTCGACTGGCGTCGAAACGCCATCTTCGCGATCGACGCGAAACACACGTCCTGCCCGCGCGTCGTATTTGACAATCGGCAAGAAGTTGCCACCGGCGCCACCGCCGAACGAGATACCAAGAGCCATTACCGTTCTCCATTACCAATGCGCCGATCTGGCTCGACGCTCGCCTTTGCCCACATGGGCAATTCCTACAGACCCCAAATCTCAAATGCCGCTTGGCGCGCGAGGGGATCTGCAAAATAGAAACTGTCAGTATCAGGAACCACAAGAGCAGCCAGCTCCGCAGGGTCTTCGCTGATCGACAGGAAACGCTGGATGGTCAGTGCTATTTTCTCCAACGCCTGAACGTGTTCGCGCACGTTCTCGAGCTGATACGTCGCGCTCTTCTTTGGCGTTATGTAGCACAGGCGCGCATCTATGTTGTCGCCGAGACAAGCAGCATACAACGCCACCTGACGCGCGTGATTAATCTTGATCTTCGACGGCAGTGCGTGCGTCGTCTTGATGTCGAGGAGGATGCCATGCGCCTCCCACGCGACGTCATAGAAGCCAATGATAGGAACGGCGAGGCCTTCGACCTTCCATTCAATCTTGCCCTGCGTCGAAGATGGAGGCCCATACGACTTCAATTCATGAACGCCTTGCGTCACCATGTCGGCGATGCTGTCGCGTTCCTTGTCGCGACGAGGATCACCGCTCAATGCAGTGAGCGTCGAGAACGTGTCCTTCGCAGCCTTGATGGCGTCCGATAACGGCGCGCCCTGCAATCCTTTCACGACGCCTTCTTCGACTGCATTGCCGCGATGAGCAGCAGCGCCGACTGGCGTCTTCTTCTTCATGATGCGCTCCATGACATACATGGCGGGCGATCCGATGAAGAGGTTGCAGGCTGACGGGGAGAGATGTTCTATGCCGTGCCGCTCGAAAGGGTTCATCATGTTCTCATGTTGGTGCGTCGGTTGTCGAACAAGATGGGTGAGTCGCCAAGCCCCGTCAAGGGATAATTTGTCCAACGACCAATTTGACTTTTTGGAAATTTTGTCCAACATCGTCGCCCATGTCTGCAAATCACCTCGACTGGGATCTCGTCGATCGTCTGGCTGAAGGGCTGGACGTCGAGTATTGGGCGCGCCGTAAATGGCGTCAGCGCAACCACATTCCGCACAAGTGGCGGCTTGAAATCATTCGCGCTTCGCGCGGCAGGATCCGACCTGAGCATTTTCAGGTCATGGACAAAAACAACAAAGGGAGGGCCGCTTGAGCGAGCCGCATTGCATCATGGGCGTTGACCCCGGCAGCTCGGGCGCCATCGCATTTTATTTTCCCGAGCTTCCTCAAAAGATCGCAGCCCTCGACGTTCCTCTCATTAACGGAGAGATCGACGCAGCGGCGCTTGCTGACCTGATCAAGGGCTACAACCCGCTCATGGCCGTGATAGAGCAGGTCGGCCCCATGCCTAAGCAGGGCGTAAGCTCTACCTTTAAGTTCGGGGTCGCATACGGCCTAGTTCGTGGGGCGGTCGCCGCCCTGCACATCCCCATGGTTCTGGTGACGCCTCAGCGGTGGAAGAAGCACTACCGCCTGACGGCTGAGAAGGAACAGGCCCGTGCGCTCGCCGTGCGTCTGTGGCCCGCCAGCGAGCATTTCAGGCTGAAGAAGCACCACGGGCGCGCTGAGGCTGCGCTGCTCGCCAAGTACGGCGCCGAGGCAGTTTAATCCAACGAGACCAGCATGAGAGCGCAAGTGTCGAACTTCGACCCAGACTTCGCCGATCCGACTGAATGGGCCCGCATGTACCGTGCGGCAGGCATTCAGGTCGTTCCAGCCATGACGCCCAAAGAGAACCGCCAGCAGTGGAAGCGCCCTGCGCTGCCGAAATGGCGGGCCCTTGAGCATGAGCTGGCCCCTGACCTGACGTTCGAGCGTTGGTACGGGGACAATGGCGAACACGCCCGCCGCAACAACATGGGCATGATCACGGGCGGATGCTCAGGCAACGCCGTCATGGTCGACCTCGACATGCACAAGATCCCCGCCGCTGGGCAGTGGTGGAGAGGCCTTATGGCGCTGCACAATATGGGCGGCGAGACCGAGACACCGACACAGATAACTGGCGGTGGCGGCTTGCAAATTTTGTTTAGGGCGCCGGCAGGATGGACGCCTCCGACCTGCAAGACGTCGATCGGCGTCGACGTGCGCGGTCAGGGTGGCTTCGCCATGCTGCCGCCGTCTATGCACGAAAGCGGAACCGCTTATCGCTGGGTCGCAGGGCTTGAGCCTTGGGAAGTCGAGATCGCCGTGATGCCTCAGTGGCTATGCGACGAGATCGACGCCCTCGTGAAGGAGCATGGCGGCGGCTCGACGTCGTCCGCTGGCCCTGTCGAGCGCACCCAGACACCCGAGGCCGCGAAGAACGACTTCGGCAAGGTGGTCGACGGGCGCGAAGACTACATGACGCGCATGATCTGGGGGCGGGTAGTCGACGAGTATCGCGAGTGCCCGATCAAGCCCGGACAGGGCGAGCAGGACGTGATGATGCGCGAGTTGTTCGTGAAGTACGAACGCGCCGTGAAGTCGAGGATCGTCGAGCGGACTACGCCCAACCATATCCTCCTTGAGCGTGAGGGGCGCGGCATCACCCTGTTCAGGCAGAAATGGAAGCACGCCTTCGACCAGTGGGACGACAAGGTCGCCAAGCACGCAGAGGCTGGCCCTCCCCAGCGTGAGAAGCCTCGGCAGCCCGCCATCGCGAAGGTCGAGGCGGAGGCCGAGCGCAGCAGCGAGGCCGACGCCGGCGACGCAGGCGCCGAGTTCCGCGAAGACTTTAACCTGTTTGAGGTTCTCGACGTGACCGCCATCAAGACCCTTCCAGACCCTGCGTGGCTCGTGGAGGGCGTCATGATCGAGAACGCCCTTGGGTTCGTCTTCGGCGCGCCAGGATGCGGCAAAAGCTTCATAGCCCTTGGGCAGGCCCTTAGCCTTGCCTCCGGTCAGCCCGATTGGTGGGGACGCAAGATCACCCGCAATGGCCCCGTGATCTACATCTCCTCAGAAGGCGTAGGCGACATGAAGTTCCGCCTTCGGGCGTGGGAGCTGGCCACTGGCGTGAGCGTCGACGAGGCTCCCTTCTTTTTGATCCGGCAAAGCATCAACTTCATGTTGGAAAGCGACGTCGACAAGCTCCTGCGGACGGTGCAGTCGATCGTCGACAAGACGGGCGAGTTCCCCGCCGCCGTCTACGTCGACACCGTCTCCCGCGTGTTGCCTGGCGCAGACGAGAACCTTCAGAAAGACATGACCTTGTTTATCGCGGCGTGCGACGCCGTGCGTGAGACCTTCAGCGCCACGGTCACAGGCGTCCACCATACGAGCCGCGCCGGCAACATGCGCGGCAGCACAGTCTTCGACGGCGCCGGTGACTTTCTCCTGCACATCGAACGCGAGAAGGGTGAGACTGTCGGATATTTGACAGCTCACAAGATCAAGGCCGCGCAGGATGGATGGCAGCAGCCTTTCGAGCTGGTCGAGCAGCCGATCGGCGACATCAAGGCGACGACCAGCCTCTTCGCGCGTCCTTGCGACGAGCCCGTGAAGGACAAGGCGGCATGGCCGGATAAGGAGACCTGCCGGCGGATCCTCGCCGCGATCGGCAGCGCGTGGAACTCCGGCAAGCCTTGGTCGTCTATGCCACAGTCGCGCAAGCAGGGCAGGTACGCCGCGGCCATCATCAAGCAGCAGTTCGACATCGTCGAGGCGACGGCAGAGCTGATGATCCAGACGTGGCTCCAGAACGAAATCCTGAGCTACGAAATGCGCGACAAGAACACCAAGCTTCAAGGACTGAAGGTTATCGGTAGCTTAGACTAAACAAACGAGAACAACATGGCCGCCTACTACAACGAAATTGAACCGTTCGCCGCCGAGTGGATGCGGAACCTCATCAAGAAAGGACTGATCGCAGATGGCGAAGTCGATACCCGGTCAATTGTCGATGTTCGACCTGATGAACTCAGAGGGTTCACCCAGTGCCACTTCTTCGCCGGTATCGGCGGATGGAGCCACGCTCTCCGGCTCGCAGGATGGCCAGACGACCGCCCCATCTGGACGGGGTCGTGCCCGTGCCAGCCGTTCTCCGTCGCCGGCAGAGGCCTCGGCGAGGCTGATCCAAGGCACCTGTGGCCTCACTTCCATCGCCTTATCGCCGCCGTCAGGCCCCCTGTCGTCATGGGTGAGCAGGTTAGTGGAGCGGCTGGCTATGGTTGGCTCGACGGAGTCCGGTCTGATCTGGAAGGAGAAAACTACGCCTGCCGGGCGCGTCGATATTCCGGCTTGCGCCGTCGACGCGCCTCATATCCGGCAGCGGCTCTACTGGGTCGCCAGGGACATGGCCGACGCCTCAAGCGGTGGATGGCCCCAAGGCGTGCAACAGGTATCGCCCGGACAGGCAGAACGGGCTGGGGGCGATCGTCTCCATCACCGAGGCGCCGCAGGCGACATGGGCGACGCCGACCACCAGAGATCACAAGAACACCGGAGACCTGACGAACTACATCAAGGGCAGGAAGGACGGGAAGTCGCGCCTCGATCAGCTCTCGACGCAAGCGTGGACGACCTGGCCGACAGCGACAGCCTCGGACGCCCGCATGAGCGGCTCGATGGGGTACGGCGGCAATCAGTTCATGACGCTGACGGACGCAGCGAACGTGGCGACATGGCCGACGCCGACGAGCCTTGCGCCAGCGAAGAACGGGAACAACGAGGCGGGCAACAGTGCGGGACTGGTTGCGATCAGGAAGCACGCATTAGCGGCCACATGGCCGACGCCGACAACGCCGAACGGTGGTCGAACCCCGAAAGACGGAGCCATGACAACAACGGGCAAGACGCCAGACGGCAAGAAGCGACAGGTAGACGTCAACTGGATCGCGCAGCAAACGGCTCATTCTGGTCAAACGCCATCTGGCTCACAGGCGCCGACGGAAAAGCGCGGCGCGCTGAACCCTCAATTCCCCTGCTGGCTCATGGGGTATCCGGCAGAGTGGGAAAGCTGCGCGCCTACGGAAACGCGATCGTTGCCCCGCTCGCAGCGGAAGTAATCCGAGCCTTCATGGACGTCGAGGCGAAAGATATTCGACAAGATGCCAGCCATTGAGGTCAGGGCGGTGCTTCTGTGGTGTGCAAGCAACCTCATAGTCGAACACGCCAAGAACCCAGACATCGCTCTGAAAGAGTTCAGCGACGATCTAAAAGGCCTAATTGAGATCCTGAAAAAGCAGTCGAATGATCTCAATTAGACCCCTGCGGAACTTGCGGAGGTTGTGCGGAGGTTGCGGAGGTTGCCTCGTAAGTCATTGAAATCATTATGCGGAACTATTTGCGGAGGTTGCGGAAGTCATACGCTAAGTCACTGAAAAGACTTGCGGAGGTTTGCGGAGGTTGACCCCATATACTTCGTATATGTTGGGGCGACTTCCGCCCCAACAACGAAGGAAGGAGTCCAACATGGCAAAGGCTAAGACAGGCGCAGATGCGGACGTCGGGATGGTTTATCCGGCTGTCCCCGGATGGCAGACGAGCGTCGGGACGTTCATCGCTGGCCAGGCGGAGATCGACGAGGTCGACGCATTGGCGATCGAGATGGAGGACAGGTGGGGGGTCGACCGTCTGCGGATGCTCGTCAGCGTCGAGCTGCGGGTGAAGTTCGACCGCCAGCGATACTTGCTCAATCAGGCGATCTGGCACGGGGAGCTGGCTGACGTGACGCGGGAGGCTCGGCGCATGGCTGCTGCATGGCGCGCCCTCGACAAGGCTGCTGCGGCCTCACAGGCGCCCCAGCGGCCCGCAGACGTGTGGGAGGTCGCCCTGCCCGACAATCGGGTCGTGGCGATCGTGAGGACGGCGGAGGACGCCAAGAAGGTTCTCGCTGATGGTCGGCACGTCGACGTCTACACGCTCGAGGAAATCGCCCAGCTCATCCATGGGTTCCCGCAGATCGCTAAGATCAAGCAGACCTTCACAGGCGCCACGGTCGAGCGTGTGCGGACGAGGATCGACGACCCATTGGACGCCGTGAAGGACAGCAAGGCGCCGATCGACGATCCAATGCCCTTCTGAGCCTCTTGCGAGGCTGCTGGGGGCCCGACAGCAAGAGGCCCGCTGGTGTGGGTGCCAGCGGGCCTACAAATCCTGTCAGCGAGCTTCCTAATGGCCCTAGCGTCGATTTAATCTTCGCTGGTCATCTGCCGAAGATGATCGGCAAGCCAATTCTCGCTCACGAGGCCGTCGTCGATGGCGAACAGCATGAGGGCGACGGGTCTGGGCACGGGGAGGTGCCCATTGGCCCACATACTGACGGCGCGCGTCGTCACGTTGGCGATGAGGGCGAGATCGCGGTGGCGGATGTCGTGTTCCGACAGGATGCGGGAGAGCGTGTCGGTGTCCATCAGTGATAGGCCTCCAGCAGAGCCGAACGGGCGCCGTCAAGGCTCGCGCGGTGGATGATGCGGCCATGCACGCTCATGGCGCGCCACAATTTGACGCCCCTCTCCTTGCGGATCCAGCCGACGGTCTTGCCGAAGTAGGTGAGGACGTAAGTGCCGTCCTCCTCCTTGGTGAGGTTGATAGGGTTGGTCATGGGAGCCTCCTTAAGCGGCGTTGCGAAGGACGACGACCGCCTCAGCGAGCGTCAGAGCGTTGAGGATGATCGCCTTCGGGTGGCGGGCGAGGATCTTGTCGTGCAGTTGGGGCGCATACTGCTGATTGATGGTGAAGACCTTGCCGTTCTCGACGAAGGCGATTTTTTTCAGCAACCGCTTGGCGTCTTGCTGGACGAGATGTTCGGTGATGAGGTCGCTGATGACAAGCTCAAGGTCTGAGGCAAGCTCCATGTCGTTGAACTTACGGGGCGGCTGCGCCTTCGCCCAAGCGGAGGCGGCATTGAAGAGGGCCACCTCAATGGGGTGGTATTCGTCGGCGCCGCCGCAGCCACGGTTGGCGGCGTAGAAGGCCTTCTTGCCATCGACGTAAACAGTCGCGCTATAGCAAGTTGTCTCTTCAGAGAGGGACTGCACGATCTTGAGGTTCTTGAGCTGGATGTTCATTTTGGTTCCCCTTACTTGATGATTTCTTCGGCGTTCAGGCCCATGAAATGCGAGATGTCGTCGAGGGCGCGTTGGGCGGTGTAGACGTCGCCGGAGGCCCACCCGACGATCTCAAGGCCGCGACGGCGGACCTCCCGCATGAACAGCATCGCCTCTTCGTGCGAGCCGAACACGAAGGTCTCCTCCCCGTATTTCCAGTTGGGGCGGGGGAATTTGACGGTGTAGCGGTAGAAGCTCTGGACAACGGGGGTGAAGGTCGTGGTCATGTTGGGCTCCTTCAGATCGTGGTGATCTTGACGTTGGGCTTGACGCGCAGCGTCTCGACGAGGGTGATGCGGGTGACGCTTGCAAGCTGGTCAGCGGAGAGGATCTCCTTGACCGCCTTGGCGTCGAGCGAGGAACGCTCAGAGAGGGCGACCTCGACGATGGCGCGCTCGCCGATGATGCGCTCGACGCCGGAGGCCTTGATCTCAGAGCGGATTTTCTCCAGCTCCTTGGTCAGCTCTTCAATGTCAGCCTTGAGGAGGGCGTAGCGGTCGGCGAGGGAGGAGAGGTTGCTGGTCATGTTGGGCTCCGTTGGGTTGGTCTGCTTCGATGAATTAAGTTCTACCGGAAATGATTTCTCCTGACAAGCCCCCTATCAGCGTTTTTTGAAAAAAACTTCGAGGGCGTAGTCGACGGCGTCGGCAAGCTCCAGCATGTTGTCAGGGTCGAGCGACGGCTCCTCGCCGAACAGTTCTTCATAGGCAGCGCAGATGTAGTGGTTGCCGTCGACGACGTCGTGCGTGGCGTCGTAGGCGCTGTCGGGGTTCTCTTCGTTAAGGCGAACGATCTCATTCCATTCCTCAGTCGTGACAGCGTCGCTGATGGCGTCAGCGTAGGCGGCGGCGAGCTGCTGGATTTCTTCAATGGTCAGGCGCTTCGTCATGTTGGGCTCCATTTGGTTGGTCTGCGTTGGTGAAATTAGTTCTACCTGAAATGAGTTCTCCCTGCAAGAGGAAATTGCAGGGAGATGGAATTATTTTTTGAAGGGCGGCGAAGTCTTATTGCTGGCTGATGGGAGTTTCGACCCATTTCAGGTTGAAGACGCTGGGGTAATACTCAGCGTTCTCGACCCATACCTTGCCGCTTGAGCTGGGTTTATGGGGCGGGCTCCCGCCGAGGAGGACGGTCTCCAGCCCACGAAAGCTCACGATGGTCTCGCCGATGGCGACGGGGATGTTCGTGCCTTCCCGCACGAGGGTCCAGTTGCTCTTGGTCATGTTGGGCTCCTTAGGAAGAATTGGGCGGGAGAGTACCACCGTCAGGCGCGACCTGCCTGTTTGTTTAGCCAAGTTATAGTCGCAGCTAGCCATTCGTCATAGCTCATATCGGTGCCATATGCGTTCGCGGCGGCGTCATGTACGCTGCAACGCGCTTGCCACAGTTTTTCTTGATCAATGTCATCAATTAGTTCGTCGTAAAAATCGCGCCCGTTGTTCGTCCAGATCGCCAGCGCCTGCGCGGTGATTTTTTTGAAGCGTGTTTCCTGTTCCATTTGGGTTCTCCATCAGGTGAAAGGGCGAAGAGCATTCGTTGATGAAATTAGTTCTACCTGAAACCATTTCTCCTTGCAAGCGGAAAAAGCATCTTTTTGAAATTTTTTTTTAGGCTGTTATTGTGCTCTGGAGGATGGGGACATGATTGAGACGATCGCCAGCGCGCTTTGCACCTATCCGGGGCCTCCCCGGTGCGAGAACCTGTGCGATTTCTGCCTCGACCAGGCCTCCTACATCCTCGACGCGATCCAAAAAGGAGACCAAAATGACCAACACAAACAACCAGCTACAGTCGATCGTCGAGCGGATTGAGAAGCTCGAGGCCGAAAAGGCCGACATCGCCGATCTGATCAAGGACATCTACGTCGAGGCGAAGGCGAACGGGTTCGACGCCAAGATCCTTCGCAAGGTCGTATCGCTCCGCAAGAAAGACGCCTCCGAGCGTCAGACTGAGGAAGCCCTGCTCGCCACCTACATGAACGCCCTCGGGATGCTCGCCGACACCCCCCTCGGGAAGGCCGCCATCTCACGAGAGTTCGAGTGATGGAGACGACGCTCATCCTGCTCGCCGTGATCGTCCTCGGGCTGGCGATCGTCGCCTTCGCTCTGACGCTCGACGTGTGATATTCTGATGCCCATGGTCTCGGTTCGCACCCCGAGACCCGCTCCCAGCCGTTGCCTCGTCCCCATCCTGCCGGCGGCTGGGAGCATCCCCTAACCTGTTGGAGGCTGCATGACTAAGAAGAAGCCGCCAGAAGAACTGCTGAAGACTGGCCGCAAAAGCACCTACACCGAAGAGATGGGCGAGCGGATCTGCCGCGAACTCGCCAACGGTCGGACCATCACGTCTATTTGCGCCGAGGACTGGGCGCCGAGCGTCGATGGGGTGTTCGGGTGGCTAAATAAGTTCCCGTCGTTCGCAGAAGCCTACGCGCGTGCGCGCGAGGCCCAGCAGGAAGTCTTCGCGGCACAGATCATCGACATCGCGACGACGGTCGACGACCCGGCGAAAGCCCGGAACATGATCGACGCCCGCAAGTGGCACGCGGCGAAGGTCGCGCCGAAGAAGTGGGGCGACCGGGTCGAGATCGACGCCAAGGTCGAGCATAACAGCGGGCCGAGCGAGGGCCTCACGCTGATGCTGGCCATGCTTGAGAAGGCTGGCAACGGTGGACGACACTAAACGCTTGGCCGAGATCTGGAGTTCCTTGCCGCCTCACGAGCGGCAAATAGTCGAATGGCGTGCGAAATGGATCCAGACCCGCCTGCCGCACCAAATCCCACCGGGCGGCGACTGGACGATCTGGCTGCTGCTCGCAGGCCGCGGCGCCGGTAAGACGAGGACGGCTGCCGAGGTTCTGGGAAGCTGGGCGGTCATGCAACCCGGCACCCGGTGGCTGGTCTCGGCGCCGACCTACGGCGACCTGCTCGGCGTTTGCTTCGAGGGCGAGAGCGGCCTGCTCAACTCCATCCCTCGAGAACTGGTCGAGACGTTCAACAAGTCGGACGTCGAGATCCGGCTCCGCAACGGCAGCCTGATTAAGGGCATCACGGCAGAAAAGCCCGAGCGGTTCCGCGGTCCCCAGTTCCACGGCGGGTGGCTCGACGAGCTGGCTGCGTGGCAGTACGCCGACGAGGCCTTCGATCTCCTGATGTTCGGTATGCGCCTCGGCGCCCAGCCCCGCCTGATCTGCACGACGACGCCGAAGCCCAATCAGATCATTCGCAAGCTCCTCACCCGTGAGGGCAAGGACGTGAAGGTCACGCGGGCGACGACCTACGATAACCTGGCGAACCTGGCCCCGACGTTCCGCGACCAGATCCTGCGCTACGAGGGCACGACGATCGGGCGCCAAGAGATCCACGCCGAGGTGATCAACCCGGAGGAGATGGGCATCATCCGGCGGTCGTGGTTCAAGCTATGGCCTCACGATCGGCCCCTGCCGGAACTTGAGTTCATCGTGATGAGCTTGGACACCGCCTTCACCGAAGAGACGGGCGCCACGACGCGCGGAGACCCCGACTATTCGGCCTGTGCCGTCTGGGGCCTGTTCGAAGGCCCGAAGGGTAAGCGGTCGATCATCCTGCTCGACTGCTGGCAAGACCGCCTCGGGTTCCCCGACCTGATCAAGCGGACGAAGACCGAGCTAAAGGCCGTCTACGCCCCGCGCGAGCGCGCCATCATGAAGCCCATGTTCGGGCCGTCCTACATGGAGGAGAGCGGGCGCAAGCCCGACGTCCTGCTGATCGAGGACAAGGGCAGCGGCATCAGCCTGCGCCAGGCCCTCGCCCGTGAGGGGATCATCTCGGCGGTCTATAATCCGGGGCGCGCCCGCAAGCTCGACAGACTGCACGCCATCTCGCCGGTCGTCGCCAATGGCCACGTCTGGGTCGTCGAGAGCGACAAGCTCCCCGGTCAGCCCCGGACGTGGGCCCAGCCCTTGATTGAGCAGATGTGCACCTTCTCCGGCGAAGGCTCGATCGACCACGACGACCTGATGGACGCCGCCGTGCAGGGACTGCGGTACATTGTGGATCGTGATATGATCAACACGACGAAGATCGACCCGCGCGACCCGACGCCGCGCGACGACCGACCGAAGGTGAACCCCTATGCAGCCTGACTACGACCTGCCGCTTGAGGCCCAAGCAGAGAGCGCCGCCGAAACCATGAAGCGGATCGAGCGCACGATGCGCGCCCCGGCGGCAGCCGCAGCGCCGCTCGCTGGCGTGAAGAGCCTGCCGGGCGTCGGCGTCGTGAGGCAAGGCGGCGGGCAGGCGGCGGTCGGCCCGCTGTCGGCGATGGGCGGCGTGGCGTCAGACCCGCGCACCGACAAGCCTGCGGTCGCCCTCGGCGCCCTCGGGGCGCAGGTCGGCCCAGCACGGGTGACGTACCAGCAGGCCCAGCCCCTCTTTCCGGGCGCGCGCCCTGAGCGGACGGTCGGCGTGATGGCGCAGCCGTTCGACCCCGACGCCTACTTCGGGGTGACGGCGTCGCAAGGGCCTGCGGGCCGCACCTACGGCGTGAACGCTGGGCGCGGGGGTCTCGGGGCCTACGGCTCCTACAACCCCGAGCGCAAGGCGGCGAACGCCGGCCTTGAGTATCGGTTCAACTTCGACGAGGGCGGTCCTGTCGTCATGCCGAGCTCCGACCCGATGGGCGGGTTCACCGGCATGGAGGGCGTCGAGCGGGCGGCACGCACGCCGGGCATGTATGAGGCCATCGCTGACCGCTTGGCTGCGTTTGGCGCGCCTCTGCGCCGTCCGATCGACACCATCGGTCAGGGCGCCCGTGAGATCCCCGGCACGATCGCCGACTATGC
>Ga0181352_1000362_pt1 | contig 19734 bp, 35 predicted proteins | sample Fa13VDMLBSN_FD_130103 | JGI IMG/M metagenome (GOLD analysis project Ga0181352, IMG submission 130103) | Freshwater viral communities from Lake Michigan, USA - Fa13.VD.MLB.S.N | ecosystem: Environmental > Aquatic > Freshwater > Lake | place: USA: Michigan | collected 2013-09-23 | reverse complement strand
TGGATTAAATCTTCTAATTGCATAAAATATTTCTTTATAAATAGTTGTAGATTTAAAAAAAAGTATTAACTTTGTACATATATAAATAATACAATATGAAAAACATTTTTAAACTTTTAATTATCGTCCTATCTTTAAGTTCTTGTGTTAAGTACACACAACCAAAACTTTTATCATTAAGTGGTGAATATAGAGTTGATAGAATCACATATGAACAAACAGATAATACAGCATCACCACAATCTATGGTATTTTATCCTGGTGATATGTATATAAATCCAAATGACAATTCACCATTTGATACTATAGCTGTTGGGTTCTTCAAATTACATATGGATTATGTTATGATGAGGTTTTCACCAAGTCCAATGCCAGACGGGTCAACATATTGGGGTAAAGAATATTTTTATAATGTTGTTGGTGAAACAAATACAAATCTTGGTAATCTAATTGTTGAATATGATGGTACAAGAAAAGTTTTTAATATAATTGAAGACGGTGCTGAAACATTGGTTTTACGATCAACCGGTCAATGGCCAAGTGGTTCATCTGGTGCTAGTGAATCAATAACACTATTTTTAACAAGAGTTGGTCCGTAGAAATACGGACTTTTTTATATTATTTCAGTTTTTGGTAATTTGTCCGGATATACAACGTAATACTCATTTAAAAAAGATAATAACGCATCTTCATCTATTGATTGGAAATCTTCTTCATCTTCTTCAAAGTCATCGTCAAAGGTAAAAAAATCTAAACTTTCCTCAATTAGTTTATACCCAAATTCTTTTGAGTCATCAAGGTTTATTACATCGTTTCTTATTTCATCTTCCGCGTCAACTGATAATCTAAATGATACTTCCAATCTTTTCGTCTCCTCATATAAGTAATATGATATAATCTCTTGAATTTCCATTTTAGTTATATTTTCTTAATCTTTTAAACATATCAAGTGACTCGTTTAATTTTTCCATAAAATCAGGTAGTTCTTCATCATCAACCTCATCTTTGAAACTACCACCATTAATAGGGCCAACAAAGTCTTCAGAAAAATCTCTATCAATATCATATTCAAATTCCTCACCTAATTCATCAAAATCAATTACAACATCCAATGAATCACCATCACAATGTTTACACTCTTCTTCTTCATCATCACTATAGTAAGGATTATACATACTTAAATCTTTATATTCATCATCCTCGTCATCGTTAATACCAAGTGAAATGTATTCATCATCATATCCCGGTGATGGGTATGTATCGTGAAAATATTCTCGATTAACATCTGACATATCTGGAGTACCTCTAAAATCAACAGTACCATTTTTTAAATCATGTGGTCCGTCACTAATTCTATCCGTTCTATTAATATCTTCATTGATATTCATATTTGTATAGTTTTTAACAACTCCTTTATTTGAAACTGTTATACCATTTTTGTCATTTGCAAAATCTTGGACATATAAAGGTTGTTGATTTGGTCCTTGTGCATATTGTGTTACAAATCCATCATATAATGATTTATGTTGGTCAAGAATATTATTTTTCTCCGCTTGACTCATTTTAAAAAAGTACTGTGCCATTTTTTATTTTTTTGTTTCTTTTATTATTGCTCTTTTTGTTGTAAAGAACATAAACCCTTCGGACAAATCCTCTGGCTCATCCTCAACAAGTTTTGCCCATTTATCAACACCATCAATCAAAGCTAATTTTGATCCGTTTTTCCAGTTAACATAATACTGTTTTTGACCAAATACCTCCGAAACTGTCTTTACTACACCAGGTGTTCCTCCAGGAATTGGAGAGAATTCATCCTCCATTTTTAAACAGATAACCTTATCGCCAGGTTGTAAATCTGCGTTAGTCTCATATTTTCTTTTACTTGCCATACAATAATAAATATAGCGTAATATTTATTTGTTATGAAGATAATAATAACAGAATCACAATATAAAAAAATATTATTTGAATCTAGATTAAAAAGTCTTGAAAATAAGGTAGACGAGCTTAAAGATTTTTTTAAAAAAGTTTCTAGTGAATCAAAAAAACAAATTGGGTTAGACTTGAGTTTTTTAACAACTTGGGGTGTAACTATTGCGGGGTTTGTGTCACCAGTTCAACAATATATTAGTGGTTCTTTTCCGGAATTATCAAGTTCAGACTTGGCACTACTTTCAACCGGAATAATACTAACATATTATGAATCAAATAAAGAAATGTTAGGTAAAGTTTTAGAAAAAATAAAAGAAAAAGAACTTATTTTTGAATTTGATAAGTCATTAGAGGTTGCAACAAAATTAAAAGATGTTTTTTTTAATTTTGTTAATAGTTTAGCAATACCAGTTTCTAAAATTAGTAATATGTTAGCATATACTTTTTTAATACCTTTAATTCCAGATTTATATGAAGTTGCCCAAGGTGTTGATTCATTAAATATAAAAGAAACAATTTTAAGAATTTTATCTTTTATTGGTATTAGTTTTAGTGGTGTCTTTGTTAAAAGACTAATTCAAGAAATTGTAAAAAGGTTTAAGTCTTAATAGTTATTTGCTACATCAAAAAATATTTCAAACTGGGTATTATGAATTTCATCCCAACTAAACCTAAAGCCATTAACTAAAACACCTCTTAGTGAATTACCAGATTTAATTGTTAAATCTTCATCCAAATAAAATTTTGCAGCTTTATATATTTTTGTTTGATATTCGGTTATAACATCTAAAATATCATTTGGTTCATGTGCACAATCAGGACAATCTAAAACTCCGTTTATTTCTAAAGTAAAAATTAGTTCATAAATTTTAATTTTTTCAGCACCAGAAATTCTAGTTGCATCACTACCAGTCAATTCAAGAGATACTTTATCTCCAAATTCAGACAAAAGACCAGATCTAATTAATATTGCTCTTTTTATTGTTTCAATCTTTGGGTAATATTTTTCTGGTAATCCTCTCATTTATCTATTATTTAAAATTTTAGACATAACATCTATTACTTCTTTATCATTTAATTTATGAACATCTTTATGTGTATTAAACCATCTTTTTACAACAACATCAAATGGTGTTTTTGTGATTTTTGAAAGTCTTTTAAACCCAAAAACCTGGGCGTCGATTTCGTGTGGTTGTGTGTAGTATTTATATGGGTCTTTTTCTTCTGGACCACTTAAATCATGAGTTCCTTTATCTCTTTGATCGATGTGTCTTATTTCGTGTGCAATAACCTCATTTAATTCACCAATTAAATCATAAGTTATTTTTGTTTTATTACTTGGGTTATATTCTAAAATAAGTTCAATTATATCATCATCTTTGTAGAAATTACCATCAACTTTAAATGATTCAATGTTTTCATTTGGTTGTAATACTAACTCAACAATAAATTCACTCCCAAAATTATTAAATTCATAAAAATCTTTTTCATCATCAATATAATTTGGTAAATAAAATTCACCATCGTCTTCTTCCTTATAAACTTTAATAATATCTCTAACAACGGTTCTAATTATTTCTCTTCTTCTACCATCCTCAAGTAATAGTTCTCTATAATTCATAATAATAAATATTCATCTTGACTGTAATTTTAATATTGTCTATTTTTTTTAAAAATAAAGTTTATGGAATTATTAAATTCACACCCAATTAAAAAATCGGACTTAGGATTCCACGGTAATCTATTTGGTGGTAAACTACTCGCTTGGATTGATGCTTCGGCCGCTGGTTACGCAATGCAGTTATGTGATACACCAAGAATGGTTACAGTATCAATTGATAAATGTAACTTTGAAAAACCGGCAAGAGAGGGACAGTTATTAAAAATATATGGTTACCCAACTTTTGTTGGTAATAGTTCAGTTACTTTATATATGGAAGCTAGGGCTCATAATGTTTATACTGGAAAACAAGCAATTGTTTTAAAAACACATATAAAATTTGTCCACATAGATGAAGAAGGAAACCCAATACCAATTGGCGAAAAGGGTAGAAATAGAATTAATAAAATTATTGAAAATAGAAAAAATGAAGAAAATATTTGATTTTGACAACATAACGTTACTACCAAATTTTAGTTATGTTGAAAGCAGGTCTGATTGTGACACAAGTTGTAAGTTTGGTAATCACACATTTAAATTACCAGTTGTTCCGGCTAATATGGAAAGTATAGTTGATGTTAAGTTGGCAATAGAATTAGCTAAGAACGGATACTTTTATATTTTACATAGATTTGACATTGATGAGGTTTTATTTGTTGAGACTATGAAAACATTAAATTTGGTGTCATCAATTTCTGTTGGTGTAAATGATGATTCTTATGAATTAATTGATAATTTGGTAGCAAAAGATTTAATCCCGGATTTTATTACAATTGATATTGCACACGGTCATTGTATTAAGATGAAAAAAATGGTTAAATATATTAAAAATAGAATGTCAGATGTATTTTTAATCGGTGGGAATGTTTGTACTCCGAATGCTGTGGAAGATTTAACAGAATGGGGTTGTGATGCAATTAAATGTGGTATTGGTGGTGGGTCTGCTTGTACGACATATCACTCAACCGGGTTTGGTAATCGTGGATGGCAGGCTAGTATGATAAAAAAATGTGCTAAAGTATCAAAGGTTCCAATCATTGCCGATGGGTCTATAAAGGAACATTGTGATATTGTTAAAAGTTTAGTTTTAGGTGCGTCAATGGTTATGGTTGGTGGAATGTTTGCCGGATATAAGGAGTCACCTGGTAATTTGGTTGAGGAAGGTTCTAAAAAGTATAAAGAATTTTGGGGTAGTGCTTCGTCTTCACAATCCGGAAAAACTAATAGAGTTGAAGGTATTAAAAAATTAATCCAGTATAAAAATCAATCTATTTTTGATAAGTTAACAGAAGTTGAGGAATCGTTACAAAGTGCAATTTCTTATGCTGGTGGAAATCCTAGTAATTTATCTTGCTTAAACACTATTAAATACGTTACGCGGACGTAATATTTGAATCGTCAACATTTGATGAATTTTTAACTAAGTAGTCTTTATCACCTAAACTAAAAATTCTATATTTGGATATATCGATTCCCATGTTATCTAATTTATCTAAAAAACTTGTTGGTAAATTTATACAACCACTAGATAAATCTAAATTAGTATCTTTGGTAAGTGTTGTACCATTTACACACTTAAAAGCATCAATTCTTTCTTTAGTGTCTTTAACTCCGTGTATTGCTGGAACTAATTCTTTACCAGAGTCATCAAAAAAAGACCAAAGATTTTTTTTTGGGTCTTCTGGTGTTCCAGCGCCCGTATATTGTTTATATGTTTGTCCTGGTCCGGCGTTAAACGTACCACTTGGTGCAAACCTACCACCTTCTCTTGATATTGGGTCCCCAAGTCCAGATTTAACCCTCTCATCGTAAGACATTTTTGACCAATCTTCAAATTCTTTAGTTGGTTTGTCTTTTCCCATAATCGCTAAAGTACCGGTTAAATATGTTCCACCATTATCAAAAAAATATACCGTATTTTTAACCTGGTCTATTATTAACCAAGGTTTATCTTGGTAATTTGGTCTTATAGTATTTAAAGCAACTTGACAAGCAGACCTAATCTCAAGATTTTCATTTTGATCTTTATTTTTTACATTCTGTAATATTTCTTTTGCTTTAACTGTTAAAGCTTCGGAAACTTTATTAACGTCATTATCATATTTAGACATTATCCCATTATAGTCACTTAAAGTATTTTTATAAACATCACTAAAAGTACAACCATTTGTATTTTCTTGTTCGGTTATCAAACCATAAAGTTTTTTTATATGGTTTCTTTCACCCTCTGTTATAATAAATCTTTTAGACATTTTAATATTCTTTAATTTTTACAATTAAGTCACCAGTACCTTTAATTACTCTATGATAAATACCTTTTGGTATTGTTATAACATCACCTTCGTTTAATTTAATTGGTAATTGATTGTCAATTTGTAATTCCCAACCATTTGATTTTACAACTTTAACTTTTCTATCTGTTTTATCAAAGTGCCATTTTAATTCGTGATTGTCGGTACTTTCTTTAAATAATCTTGTTTTGACACCATTTTTTTCTTCTTGTAAAAATGGTAATTCATCATCCTTATCATCGTCTTTTACTTTTCTATTGAGATATAGTTTTTCCAAATCCAAATTACGTTCATAATTATCTAATGTTGATGTACTACCAGCGTAAATTGTTGCATCATTTAAAAATGGAAACATTTTTTTTATTAATGTTATAAGATTCCATTTTTTTGTATAAATTATATCGGAATCTTCAGGACTAAAAGGTTTTTTAAAAATACCAGTTAATTTAACAGTAAAATCACCATAATGATTTTTACCGGTTAATGCTCTATAACCTAAAAAATCTGGAATATCTTTTTCTTTAGCAATATTAGATAAAAATTTATTTAATAATTTATCTAATTTTTCATAATATTCCTCACTATCCTGATAATCATATTGACTCTCGTTTAATTGTTCTCCATTTAAAGAGTCGTCAGATTTATAATCCAACTCATACAATGGTCTTTTATTAAAAAGAATATCAACGATAAACTTATTAGAATTGCTTTCAAAAAGACTACCGTTTTTTAACTGTAGAAAAGTCGTACCTTTAGGAAATATTAATTGTTCTAAATAAGTAGATGTTGAGATTTTATTTGGATATGTATCAATAAAAAACTTAACTTTTGTTTGTTGATCTGTCAACTCATCAACCGGGATTGTATTATAACGTGAATTTTTTGGTTGTATACTAATACCATATAACTTTAATTTTATTTCTTGATGGTACTTACGTTCAAATTGTTTTTCAACAACAGTTTTTAAATAGTAGTTAAATACCTTTACGTATGTTGGGTTTACAAATCTTTTATAAGGTGTCATACTATTACCAACTTCTTGATGATTTAAGACCTAATTTTTTTCTATATCTAGAAACATTACAAGACCAATACCCCGCTGTTGTTCTATCTTTTTTCTGATCACATTTGTGTCTTGCTCTAAAAGATTTAGCACGAGATTTACTCGCATTTCTCACTCTTAAATTAGGATCTCCAAAAGTAACTTTTTTAACACCACCACCTGGTGTTTTAACATATACGGCAAATTTCTTTGGACCACCAGGAGTTCTAAAAGGACTTCCTAGTCTAACATTTTTTCCTCTATGTTTTGCCTCCATTAAATTTTCTTGAACTTCAAATGGTGCGTCCAACCAAACAACTTTACCATTATCTAATGTAACTGATTCCCCCAAGTTTGATTCTACTAACCAAATATCGTCTTCATCTTCAAGATTTACATATCCAGAATAATATAAATCTCTAACTTCATTTATTAAATTAAAATAAGAATCGGAATAAATTCTAAAAACATTTTCATTTAAAGGAATTGAGTTTTCCAAATGATATTTTAATTCTTCTGAAATTTCAGTTTGTTCTTTTAAAATCATTTTAGGTTTATATTCTTCTAATAAAACCTTTCTTACAATATTTTCTAACATTATGATATATTTAGATATTTATTACTATAAATACATTGCAACTTATTTAAATAAAACATATTTATAATAAAAAATCATATGAAAAGAGTTAGATTAACCGAAAGTGATCTTATAAAAGTTATAAAAAGAGTCCTTAAAGAAAATCAAATGCAACAACCACAAGTTGCTGGTGAAACAAAAGAAAATAAAAAGAAGGAACCACCAAAACCAAGATGTATTCCGGAAAATATGATTCCACTTGAAGAAATTGTTGGTAATTCTGATGATTATGTAAAATATTCTCCTGGAATTAAAAAAAGAAGAATGGGTGTTAATTCTATGGTTGACACATTAGGAATTTTAAATAATATTCGTTGGGCAAACGATATTAAAGATGGTGGGACACATTTAGCTTATGAAATGATGAATCATTTAAATCGTTTTAGAAATAAAAACTATCACGATGAAACAACAGGTGAATGTCATAAAGCTATGGATAAAATAGCTGAACTGTATAAAGAAAATGAACATGGAACCGAATTAGTTAAGGATATTGAGAGGGTTTTAGCTCTTCAAACAAAAGAAGATGAATTTACACCTTCAGCAAGAGCAAAAGAATATTTAAAACAATGTATTAATCTTGCAAAAGGACAATAAGAGTTTTTTTTAGGGCCGTTACCGGTTATGGTAACACAAAAAGGGACAATTCGCTACTGTCCCTTTTTTATTTTGTGATATTTATAGTAAAAACAACTATGATGAAACATTATTGGAAACCCACACCAAAAAAGTGGAGAAGACTTGGGGACTCATTACTTGCTGTTGCTACCGTTATTGCAATTGGTGGTATCTGGCAGTATGATAGTTTAAAAGAAATTTTTACTCCAGAAGAAATAAAAACTATGATCACCACATCAATTATATTTGGTGTTGTGGGAAAGTTTCTTACAAACTTCTTTAAAGAGGATGATTCCGAACCCAAAGAGTAATTATTTGTAGTTTTTTTACTCCCCTCCAATAAAGAGGGGTTTATTTTTTAATATTTTTTGTATATTTGTACTCTATGAGTGAGAAAAAACTTAAAAAACCAGTAGAACATAAGAAATTTGAGAGAACAATTACCTTTGAGGATAGCATTATTATCTGGAAATACGACAATCATAAGACAAATACAGGTCCATATGAGGTAGAAATCAAACAAGTAAAGAAAAAGGGTTAATTATAGTATTTATATATATGAAGTTATTACCCATTTTAAGTGAAATAATAGACAAAAAAGCCCTTATTTCGGCCTTAAAATCAATGGATTATAGTGAAAAAGAGGTTAAAAATGAGTTAAAATGGCACCTAGATAGGGTAAAAAACCTTCCAGAAACGTTAACTGGGTACCGAATTTTAATGGTAAATGACAAAAAAGACATCAATTTAGACGAAATTGGGTCACATTTTAGTGAAAATAAGGTAGAATTGTTGTCAAATCACTCATTTTGTACCGGTTGTGGTGAAAAATACTACCTAATTACAGCAAAAATACCTAAAAAAGAGGTAGATTTACAAGAAATGCTTAAAAATAACATACTTTACCCCAACGAGTATGAAATTACAGTAAAAAATAAGGGAAAAAACGTAAAAATTGTCAAAATTGAGGAGATTAATACCGAAAATGACTACTTTTTATAGTTTTTCTTCATTAAATCATTAAAAATACTCATTTGTTGTTTAATATTATCTAAATTTGGTAATTTTTGGTTATTAAAAGGTAAATTATCCATATTTTTAACCATTTTAAACATATTTACCATATGTTTACCAAATTTTTTCCAAAAAATATATCCTAAAACACCAAAAATGGTTAGTTGTATTACTAAAATTAATAATAATATTGTTATAAATGTCATAATTTAATTATTTTACAGAAATAATAACAATTTTAAAAGAAATTGTCAAGAATATTAACGAATTAACGTTAAATGACCGTGGTCTTCTATTTTTCCATCATTACCAAAGACATTAAACTGCATTTTCCATATATAAACACCCTCTGTACACATTTTGTTGTTAAAAGTACCGTCCCAACGACCATTTGGGTTGTTAGATTCCCATACAACCTCACCCCAACGGTTAAAAATATAGAATTCAAACCCATTTATGTCATATCCTTCAGTCATAACTGGTCCAAATAGTTGATTATTTTCATTTCCATCTGGTGTAAAGCAATTTGGGACCCAATAAATATTCCCAGGACACTCTGTAACTAGTACTTGTAGTGTTTCCTCAACATAACAAGGCCCATTTTCTCGTTTTACTGTGATATTATAGTTCCCTGTTTGATTAAAAGTATATATTAAGTCTTCAGATATGTAGGTAATACCATTTACAGACCATACATTTAATCCGTCCCCACTTGAAACTGTTGTATATGTGACTGTTTTAGTCTCACCAACACATAATTCAAACGTTTGTTGTCCTAAAACAACTAATGATGTTATTAAAAACCATATAAAAACAAAATATTTCATTAATTGTGTTGGATTGGTTGTAATGTTGGTGTCCCATATACTGGTACTACGACTGATGTTGTAAATGTACACCCACCAGATGTTACTGTATAAGTAACTGTTGACGTTGCATTAGTACCATTTGTTACGTTATCCGGACAAAATTGGTTTCCAACAACACCAGTCCCAGACCAAGTACCACCAACTGGTGTCCCAACTAAGTTTACACACGGGTCTGATTCACAAAATGGTCCAATTGCTGTAATTGTTGGTATAACTTGATAAATTAATACGTTTAAGTTAACCGGAGTTGCAGGACAGTTTGCTGGTGCAGGCGAAGAATATGTTACAGACACGCCATTTGTTATTAATCCAGGTGATGCTGCTGACCAATCTACAGAAATACTATTAGTTCCTTGACCGGTAGTTATTACACCAGGTGATGTAACAGTCCAAGTGTATGTTCCAGACCCAATAGAAGGAACCGTATACGTTGATAATGTTGTTGATTGATAACAAACTGTATCTGGGTTTGTTGTTGATAACTGTGATAACGAAATTCCTGAAATCATCATCATTAAAATAAATAAAATTCTTTTCATAATAGTTTAATTATGGTTTATTGGTCCCAAAACAAGTGGGACTACGTTTATTGTTCCGTTAAAAACGGTAAATGGTGTTACGTTATCACAAGAACTACTATTATAACTACCCCAAACTCCATCAGACCCAGCTGAAACTTGTAATAATAAACTTTGTGATGTACAAACATTTGCAACTGTTAATGTTACACAAAATGTCCAAGTACAAGATCCTGAATCACCAAAATCATTTCCGGGATTTCCGTCAACAGTTAGGTCAAAGAAATAACCTGGACCAACGGTTACTATTGGTGTTGTTGTTGATGTTACAGATGTCTTCCAAACCCATTGACCTCCAGTTGCATTACCACCACAATTTGCCGGTGCTGTTTGTGGATTTACCGTTGACCAACCAGGACCTAATGTTAAATCAAAACCTTCAATCCAATTTGTTCCAGCTTGAGTGTACCCAACCATAGTGTAACACATTGTAACAGTTTGTCCGGGTAAATATGTCCCTCCAACTGGTGGTGGTGTTAAAGTAAAAGATTGTGTACCATTACACTGACTAAAGGTGTTGAGACTAAAAAATAACAATAATAGGATAACTAAATATTTCATCTAATAATAAATATTAATTAAATATGATAAGATATAGTTTTAGTATTGTTAAATGAATATTTCTTGGTTATTATTTATCATATGCAAAGAAAAAAATATCTACAAAAGATTTTAGACACAGCACTTAAAAATAGAATAACAAATATGTTTGGTGAAAATAGTTATATTACAATAACAAATCTTATTTATGTTAAGAGTAAAGATAACTATATGATTAACGCAATATTACATATTGATGATCTTGAAACAGATTTAGAGTTGATAAGGGACGGTGCACCTCTAATTATTAAACAAGCGTGGACAGTTGTTGGCGATAAAAAACCAATAATGGTTAATTTTTCTGTTGATATTCCAGAATAAAACCCATTTCAATTAAACTCTTTACTGTTTTATTTTCTGGGGCTTTAATATAATAATCATTACCCTCATTTCTAAAAAATGCCCATCCGGTTAAAACCGTATGTAGATGATTATATGTTTCTTTATCTTTTACTTTAAAAACTTTCAATTTCGTTAATCCCACCATCTTTCAATTTTTTGTTCTAATAATTTAAATAATAATTTTCTTGCCTTTTCTTGGTTATGTCTTGCAACCAAATGACAAAGAGTGTCTTTTTCTAAATCGTTACCTTTTTCTTTTAATACTTTTCTAACGCTTGATGGATATTTTTTTAAAAACTCATCATAGTTTTCACTTAAAACAGTCTTTTTCATTTCTTTTAAATTTGGGTTATCTTCAACAGGGATAAAATCAAATTCAGTTTCACTGTAATCAAGATATTCCGTACCGTAATATTCTTCTTTTACTCTTTCAAGTAAATTAAGACCAATTGTCATATCACGGTTATCTCTATCTACATCAGTGTGACGATTAGCATAGACGATTTCTTTTCTCTGAAACTCTATCTTTTTTTGTAGGATGTTGTATATGTACCAACCATCCCAATCTTTATCTTTGTATAAAGTTGGTATCCACTTGAATATGTTTTTTACCCCTGTGATAAAGTAACGTACTCTCCAATGTAAGTTTCTCCACAACCAATTTCTATCCCATGCAGAATCATTTGGTACTATCAGTTTTTTGTAATTTTTCATTTTGTTCTTCTATATACTGCAAATATAAAGAAAAAATTACTAAAAAGTTGACAAAAATACATAAAAAAGTCTCAATTAAATAATGCCAGTCTGTTTGCGTCATAGATACGTGTGTTCCAAACCACATAAAAGAACCGTACTTATTCATTAACTGAACAATTAAATATTTAAAAAATTTAATCATAGATTAAGTAACCGTTTTACCTGGTGATGTTGCAATATCTGGTGGGTTTACCGATTTACCATCAAGTACTTTGGCAACAAGATCACCGGTACCCCAAGTTTTTAGTTCACGTCTACATTTTCTTGCAATTTTTTTAGCTCCAATATTATTTTTTAAACCATCAGTTATACAACCATAATAATGACTTAATTTTAAAGTTTCTATTGTTGCATCAATACCTTCTTGTTGTGATTTATAATTTCTAACACCAGCAACACAAACACCATCTTTTCTTTTTAAACAATTATAAAATGATGCTTTTTCTTTTTTCTTTGTTGTATTAAATGGATTGAATGCCGCTTTTGCTCCCTCAGCTTGTCTCCACCCATAAAAAAATTTCATATTTTCATCTGTAACTGGAGCACCAATTCCTTGTAAAATTTTTTTATACATTTCATCATCACTCATTGTTGGTTTATCAACACTAACATTATCACTTGATGATATTGTCAAATCAGATAATGAACTAGTTAAAAAAGAAACTAAGTCATTAATTAGAGATTCATTTATTCTTTGTCTATTTCCCATAATAAAATTTATTAACCAATATAATATAAATGCCAAGGTTCTGGTTTTCTAACCGGTCCTTGTGTTTTATATGTAACATCAAACCCATATTTTTTTGCATTATTTGCAACCCATTTCTCAACACTTGGATTTGCGTCCCACCAACTTTCTTCAGTGCTAAAAATATCAAAAGCTTTTCCTGTGTGGTGTTGACTAAAACCGGGTAATGTATTTGATGCTTGTGTATCTTCAATACCCCTTGATTTTGCTTTAGTTCCAAAATTAGATATTTGTTGACTATAACTCCTATAACTAGAAACAATATTTGCCGGATAATTAACGCTTGGATTTGCCGTTTTACAATCTTTAATTAATTTAAGTACTTCAGATTGTGCCTCAATATTTACTCCTCCAGCGTCTTTTCTTGTTTCACCTTCTTGTTTAAATTCTTTATCAATATGATTTTGTGTTATATTTAAATTGTATGTTTTCTTTAACTTATTAATTGCGGCTTCAACATCCGGAGGTAATTTATTATCATTAATTTTCTCACCATTTTCTGGTTCATCAATTTTATCATCAACAGAAATATCAATACCTAATGTTAAAAATTTTACGATATCATCAATTAAAGATTTTGAATTTAAATTTTCAATTACTATATTTTTCATATAACATAAATAGTTTATAAATATGAAAAATTTTATATTAGATTTTTTACTTTTTAAAAAACCCGGTATTATATTTAAAATGTTTTCTTTTTTAATTTGGTGTCAAATAATAACAACTATAATTAATATTTTAATTTGGTTTTTATTTTACATTTAATTTTTTTTCATTTAAGTTTTTAAAAAATTTAAATTATGTCAAAAGTTAATGTAAACAGTACTGTGACTGTAAACTACACAGGTAAATTAGAAGATGGGTCAATTTTTGATTCTTCATTAAATGAGGGTAGAGAACCCTTAACAGCAGAACTTGGTAAAGGACAATTAATTCCTGGTTTTGAAAATGGTTTGATTGATATGGAAGTTGGTGATAAAAAAACTGTTGAAATTCCATCCACTGAAGCTTATGGTGATTACAATGAAAGTTTAATTGCTGAAGTATCAAAAGATAAAGTACCAGAAGGTGTTGAGGCTGGTGCTATGTTACAAACATTTGGCCCAACTGGTCCTATGATTGTTAAAGTTGTTGAGGTTAAAGATGATGTTGTGTTATTAGATGCTAACCATCCTTTGGCCGGTAAAAACCTAATATTTGATTTAGAATTATTAGAAGTTAAGTAAAAAAAAAGGGAGTTTTAAACTCCCTTTTTTTTTATTGACCTAATCCTTGATCTATCATTTCTTGATCTTCTCTACTTCTAGTAGTACGACCTTGTGTTGTATTTGTTGTGGCACCTTGTGTTGGCATACCAGTACCAACCGGTGTATTTCCAATTGAGTTACTTGGTGGTATTGCTCCAGTAACTTCAGTACCAGCGGCTGGTGCTCCAGAAACTGGGTTATTTGCTGTTGGGTTTGTTGGTCCAGAACCTAATGCGGTTTCTGGTTCTACACCATTAGTAGAACAAAGTCCTACAAGTGCTGGTTGTTTCCCATTCGCATTTAAAATCTCACAACAAGAACTTAAAAAGTTTACATAAGATTTATGTTTTGGGTTATCCTTGTCGGTTGGGTTACCATTATTATCCAATAATTTTTCGTTAACAATTACTTGGAATTTTTCATCCTTTTGATTATAATCTGATTCCCATTGTTTAAAATATGTTAAACAATTTTGTATATTTTTTCTATTTTCTTTTTTTAATTGTCTTCTTGCGGCTTTAAATACTTTTTTTAATTGTCTTCTACCTTGTTTAATTTCTCGACCTGTCATCATACCTTGAGGTCCTGAGCCAGAAACAGTAGGTGTTGATACAAAAGCATCTGGACTTGTTTTAGTTTGGATTTCTGTTGGTTTTAATGTTGGCATTTTATCCAAAGCAACTTCGTCTGGACTTAATTGACCATACCATCTATTTGTTGCGGTTTGTCCGGTAGAATCTTTTGCCGTACCATCAGCAAATAAATACATAGGTTTACCATCATTACCAGTTATCTGGTATGCAAAATTACCTTTTCCGTCAAAATCAATAACAGTTCCATTTGGTGGAAAATTTTTCATTTTTGTTTTTCTCTTTGCAAAAAAAGCTTCAGCTTCTTCTTGTGTTGCTTCCATAATTAAACCTCTCCACTCATATTGTTTACGATTTTCGTGAAGATTTAGAATTCGTCTTTTTTCAGACTCATTTAATAAATTTTTTAAATAATAACTCATAACTATATATTTTTAATCAGCTTTAGGCGTTTGACCAAATGTTGGTACTATATATTCTTCAGAATATTTTTTATCATCTCCCTGTTGATTTCCAGGTACAGTTCCTTGATCTCCAGGTTTTTGTTCAGTTCCCGGTACAGTTCCTTGATCTCCAGGTTTTTGTTCAGTTCCCGGTACAGTTCCCTGACTTCCACCAGTTTTAGGGTCCCAAGTACCTTTACAAATCGCATTTCTAAGATTTATGTTTGTTGTTGCATCACCTAAAATACAAGGTGTTGTTCCATTACATTTGGCGTCAATCCATTTTTGTCTTGTTTCTTTCCAATTTAATCCCATACTAACTACAAGATCCATTGGTCCTTTACTACAATCTCCACCGGTTTGACCTCCTGGTGTTGTTCCTTGTTGATTTCCTTGTTGATTTCCTTGTTGAGTATTACAAACCTTTTTTTCATCACATTCATCAGGTCTATCTTCTTCATTATCTGGATATGATTGTACTGTACATTTTCCATTAACACATTTACAATGGTATTTACGGACTTTCGATCCATCTGGAAAAGTTCCATATCCTCCAATGCTCCCATCGTCTGCTTTCAAATTATCATCGTATATATAAACTCTTCTATCGTGATCCCAATAATAATTCTTTCCTTTTCCAGCACCATTTGGTACTTTAATGAATTCTGAACCATCACTCCACTTTTCTACTTTTCCACCAGCAGCATTTCTAACACAAAATGGAAAATCAGACACTGCTTCTTTTAATAATCGTGATGATTTTTTCTTTTCTAAATATCTAGATTCTGCAATCAAATTTAAATATTGCATCGATCTAATTTTACTATAACTTCTATTCATAATATCTTATTTTATTTATAAATACATTAATAAATCAAAAAAAAATTAATTAAAATCTGGATTTCTTTGATCTCTACCTTTTGTTAATCTTCTTTTAAATGTTTTATCGGCACCACGTAATTTAATTGCATATTCCGCCATGCTATTCCCAACATTTTCTGTCATAGATTCAAGTTTATTTAATAAATTTTCTTTAGATAATAACTCTTCACCCATATTTACCATCATTCTTATTTTTTCTTGGTATGACTCAAGTTTTCTGTGCATAATTTCACCAGACTTAATAACATCTTTATCTGTAAAATCTTTAAAAACAATTCGCATAACATCATTAATTTCGGTAATTAAATCAACGGCTGCCATTAAATTTTCTCTTAAATCAACATATTCGATATTATCAGAATTTAACATTGCTGATATACCTTTAAACACCTGTACTAAATCATTCAACGTGTCGACTAATAAGGCCATTGATTTTCCACCGTGTTGATTCATAATATAAAAGTCGTCATAACCAGCTGCTTCCTCGTTAATTTTTTCAATCAATTTTTTTAATTGAGATTCTGTTACTACTATTTTTCTTCCCATAATTTATTTTTTTAATTCATCGATATATTTTTGAATTAACTCGGTATTTTTCTTAATTAATTTAAGTTTCTTTGACAAGTTTTTTCTATTTCTTGGTTTTGTTTCTTCTTTTTTCATATTAATAAATACTACAAGTTATTGATTGTTATCTACACCATATAAAAATCCGGATAAGTAATCATCATCAATATCATCTTCGTCATAATCGTTACATCCTTCACTATCAATTAATTTAAGATACTCATCTTTGATGTATTGAGAAAAATTCCTTCTAACCCAACTATGTATTAAATCTATCTTATTACTATTAAGTTCAATTCCCATCTTATCTGAATTATCTGATACTTGCCAACAAACTTCAGTAAGAAATTCTGAAAAGGTATAATCACATACATCAGTATCATTACGAATAACATCAATACCATTATCAATCAAATCTATTATTGCTTCTCTTCTTCTTAGAAAACTAATATCTTGAGTTTTATTTCCCATATAAAATAAATACTATACAAAATAAAAAACCCCACCTATTAAAGATGGGGTTTTAAAAAGTAAAATTACCATTATTTAATATCTATCATACCACCACCAAATCCTGGTAAACTTATACCAGAATTTTTACTACTATCACCACCAAATCCTGTAGCACAAGCTAACGCCTTAGTTGATTTTTTTGCTAATTCAGTAACACAACTAAAATCAAATACACTATCACATTTAACAGCGTCAAGATTTTTTATAGCTTCGACACATTTGCTCAAATCAAATGTAGCACAAGGTGCTAAGTTTAATATATCCATAGTTGTAAGTCCAAAAGCTTCTGCAACACATTTTACCACATTATCATCATTTTCTTTTAAATACTGTCTTGAGCTTCTTGACTTGTGCATTTCCAATATTCTGATTTTTTCGGATTCTAAAATTATAAATTTTTTCATAATATTTTTTATTTATAAATATAACAAAACATTAAAAAATTAGATATTACTAGAAAAATTAATTAGTTCCGTTAATGTCTCGTCATTTTTAATTGCACCACCAAAATCTATATTAGAAAGTCTAAATACAACATTACCGGTTTCAAGATCCGATGTATAATACAATTTAACTCGAACACTATTTTTAAATGAAAAATAAATCATAACTGAATCGCTATTTAATATGTTACAACCTTTAAATTTTTCAGATAAATTTTTAATTGCTAAGTTACGTTTATCTTCAGCAATAAGTTGATCATTATGAATAGCCCAAATTGAATTAATCTTTTCTGTTATTTTTTTTACAAGACCTTTACCTGTTTTATAGTAAATTGGGTTATCGTAATTAATTCTTAATGTTAATTTAAGACCTTCATTTCTTCTACTACTCCAATACCCTCTACCATATATTATATGTTCTTCAACAGAAATATTAAATGGTAGTCTAGTATTATCTGGTAATTTACCAACATATGAAATAGAACATTCGTTGTATTCTTCTGTTACATCACCAATTGTAATATATTTTCCATTGACGTGTCTATACTTAACTTCTCTGGAGTAAGTTCTTTTATTTTTTGTGAGTTGGAAATCATTTGAAACTTTTGAAATTTCAACAAAAAATTTATCGTAATGATTCTCAATGTTTTTTTGTTTTGAAATAAAATCGTTTACGTGTTTAACAACGTTTTCTTTTTCTTGTATTGCTATTTCTCTAATTGATTTTTCTTGTTTTGCCTGCATTATTATCTCTATTTGATTACAAAGATAATAAAATTATTTTATTTTACAAAGCAATTGTTTTTTTTCTTTCCCAAGCTTTATATAATCTATCCTTATATTTTTTCTCAAGAATTGGTTTTAAATCCCAATACATATCCAAAACCTTATTTCTACTTTTTTCATTATAAACAACACCATAATCCGGGTCTTCTTCGGTCTCAATCTCATCACCCTTTCTAGCCATAATAAATTCGTGAAGAAGATCACCAATAACGTAACTACAAAAAGCTTCAAAATTATTTACCGGTGGTGTTGATAAAATATAATGTGTTAATTCACTATCAAGGTATTCCAAATCATCCGTAGTTAATCTTCTTCTAAGGGATATTGGGAGTTCATTAAATATTTTTTCATTTTCAGATTCTGTTAATTGTTTTTTATGTTTATTATAAAAATCAACTAATTCTTGATAAAAATGATAACCAATAAATACTTTAATTTGATTTCTAAATGTAACATAATCAAAATCAGCACCTTTTTCTTCTAACCCTCCAGCAATAATATCACTAATAAACATTGCTACCGCGTGAATAAAACCATCTTTATTTAATGTTTTAGCGGTACGTGTAAAAAGTTCCTCATATTCATTAAATATATCTTCAATCTCACCAATTCTTCGGTAAATATGTTGTAATTTTTTTTGATTTTCTGTTATTATTATTTTCATTATTTAATCACGATAGTCACCCAGTTTATCATAAACATTATTTGTATAATCAATTAAAATTTTAACATAGTCATTTTCAAGCCAGTTTTTTATTTCCATAAATGAGTTCCATTGTTTTGGTAGTTTAACAGATTCTTGATACTCACCCACAATATCAACTTCATCTGGTTCTTCATCATCGTTAATATTATATACGTAAAAATCTGCATCCAAAGGTAAATTACAATTACCATCAAAGTAAGGTGTTGCATAGCCATCAATCATAGTTGAATCTTTGAATTTTCTTCTAAAAAAATTAGTACCAGAAAAACTGTCAGTATAAAAACTAATTGATCCATTTTTTTTAATTTCAAATTCAGTCTGAACTAAATTTTTAAAAACAAAGTACGAAAATATTTGATACAAATCACGACAATCAAATTTTGGTAAATTAACTTCACCAAATATTTTATGGAGACCTTCAACATTTAATTTATAAGCATTCATAGTATTATAAACCCCATTATTTT
>Ga0181352_1000361_pt1 | contig 19771 bp, 26 predicted proteins | sample Fa13VDMLBSN_FD_130103 | JGI IMG/M metagenome (GOLD analysis project Ga0181352, IMG submission 130103) | Freshwater viral communities from Lake Michigan, USA - Fa13.VD.MLB.S.N | ecosystem: Environmental > Aquatic > Freshwater > Lake | place: USA: Michigan | collected 2013-09-23 | reverse complement strand
TGGCGTGATCGGACCGCAGACGATGGGTAAGGCGCATCAGGCTGACCCTGAGCAACTGCGACGCGCTGTCCTTGCGAGCCGCCTGCGCTTCATGACCAACCTGACCACTTGGCCCACGTTCGGTCGAGGCTGGGCACGGCGGATCTGTGACCTCATGGAGCAAGCATGAACCCATTGCTGCTCGGCCCCATTTTCGAGATCGGCAAGACCCTGCTGGATCGGTTCGTGCCTGACCCCGAGAAAAAGCAAGCCGCCGAACTAGAACTGGTGCGGATGGCCGCTGATGGGGAACTCAAGCAGATCATCGCGCAGCTTGAGATCAACGCCCGTGAGGCGCAGCACGCATCGGTCTGGGTATCAGGTGGGCGACCATTCTTTATGTGGATTGGTGGAGTTGCATTTGCGTACTCAACTATCATCCAGCCATTCTTGGGTTGGTATGCTCTCATCAAGGGATGGCCCGCCCCGCCAAGCGCAGATGTTGAACTATTGTGGGTCGTGATCACTGGTCTCCTCGGAATCAGTTCGATGAGAACAGTCGAAAAAATAAAAGCCGTAGCCAAGTAAAGGGAACATCATGTCTGCTTTGTCCGTCACCCATCCGTACCCGATCTTCACTGACTCGGACGGTACTCCCCTCGACAACGGCTACATCTGGATCGGGATGGTTAACCTCGATCCGCAGGGCTATCCGATCAATGTGTACTGGGATGCTGCATTGACCCAGCTTGCAGGCCAGCCGATCCGCACGATGAACGGCTACCCGGTTCGCAATGGATCGCCAGCCCGCCTGTACGTCAACAGCGACTACAGCATTCGGGTGCAGAACAAGAACGCCGCGACGCTGTACAACGCACCCGTCGGCTCTGATGCCGTGGGCGACATCTCCTCGGCGCTAGTCACGTTCGTTCAAGCTGGCACTGGTGCGGTGAGCCGCACGGTGCAGAGCAAACTGCGCGAAATTGTCAGCCGAGCTGATTTTGGGTCGGACGCAGAATATAACACTGCGAAAGTTGGCAAATTCGCGCTTAACGCATCATTTGGCGCGGAAATTCCCGCTGATTCATCAATCAACGGATTTGACATAGGAAACGGCCCAAATACCGGAAGTGCATCGTCAATCGCGCAAAATCAGCGGTTTGGTAAAAGTTCAATGCTGGTCAATACGACTGGTTATAGTTTGACGGCAATTGGCTATGAAACGCTATCGTCAAACACTGTGGGCTACAACTTGACGGCGCTGGGCAGGTCGGCGCTTCGCTTTAATCTGGACGGCATTAACAACACGGCAGTCGGCGTCGTTTCGTTGGAAAACAATACGTCGGGCAGCGGAAATACTGCAATTGGCGTTAGTTCTTCTGTCTCAAATACAACCGGGTCAAATAACACTAGTCTTGGATTTAAAGCCGGATTCACAAATTCGACGGCCAGTGGAAATACTGCTGTTGGAACAATTGCGCTGCAGTACAACACCGCTGCAAATAACACCGCAGTAGGTTATGAAGCCCTGACAAATAGCACAGGTATCAACAACACAGCGGTCGGAATGGACGCTGGCGTCAATGTTACGTCCGGCGCAAACAATGTTGCAGTTGGAAAATCTGCGTTGTTTGCCAGCGGTACTGGTAACCAAAACACCGCAGTTGGGTCTGCGGCCATTCAAGGTATCGCTAATTTCAGCAACACCACTGGCATCGGGTACAACGCTCTAAACGTCAGTACAGCCAACGGAAACACAGCAATCGGTGCTAGCGCCGGAAGCGTCAACACCAGCGGGTCAAACAATTTGTTTGTTGGCTATTTGGCTGGGACGGATGCTGTTGATACCGTGACGACTAACAGCAACCGAATTGTGATGGGAAACAACTCCCACACTATCGCAAGCATTAAAGTGGCATGGACTGTTACGTCAGACGCTCGGGACAAAACAGATTTTTCGCCTGTTCCGCACGGGTTGTCGTTTGTTAACGCGCTGCAACCAACGGCGTTTAGATTTTTGGAGTCCCGCGAGTCGTCGCAAGCATCAGGGCCATTGCGGTACGGGTTCAAGGCGCAAGACATTTTGGAGTTGGAAGGCTCGTCTCCGGTAATCATCAATACGGACGACCCTCTCAATTTGAAGTACAACGAGTCTAGTTTGATCCCGGTTCTGGTGAAGGCAATACAGGAACTTACGGCACGTGTCGCGGCGCTTGAGGCAACGTAATACCATGCTCGATAAACTCAAAGGCCCCCTGTAACCACCCCCTCGTGTCCGTGAGCGGGCACCTGGCGGTTAGCATCCCTCAGACGCCCTTCTGCTGGCGGTACTGCTTCATTCGTGTTTTTCTGACTCAATGATGATCTGGCGTTTGGCATCTTCTGCGCCTCTTGCCACAAAGCATGTATAGCCGCTTGAATTGAGATAAGCCATCCAGTCCTTCTGCTCTGGGCTGACAGATCCGCCTTTGATGCGCTTCATCTCAATCCAAAGGCCCCAAGCTGGGACAAACAAGTCTGGCACGCCTGCTGATACGCCTTCAGCCTTCAAGCGTCCTGCGGTGGCCTTGCTCCTGGCTCCGCCATTAGGGATGGCCAAAATCCTTACGTTTGGCCAACACTGACGGAACCAGCGCACCACTTCACGTTGTTCTTCGTGTTCAAGTGGAATGCGATCCATCAAGACTCCTTGATGAACACGCCATCGCTACGCAAAGTGCCGCGTCTGTCTTTGATTTGGTCATAGGCGACAGCCAAGCACCCGACCAAGTTAACCCCTGCCAAGCGTGCCCCGATAATCAGGGTCACCAAGATGTCTCCGTAGGCGTCAACCGTTTCTGTTAAGTCGTTGCGGTACAGGGCGCTTATCAGTTCGCCAAGTTCTTCGTGGGTCTTGATGGCCTGCGCGAGAGCGGTTGAGTTGGGGATGATCTGGCGTGCGCGTGCCCAATCGAGCACTTGGGCTTCGAGTTCACTGAACGTATTCAATTGCTCTCCTTTCTTTTCTTGGTGAGGTTTGCTGCAAAGGTCTTGATCATGGGGTGGTCGTCTTGGTGTGCGTATAGCTCCAGACGCTTGATGCCTGAGTTTGCCCTGCGTTGTCGCAGTGCTGCCACCCTAGCGGTGGTGGTCTTGGGTTTTGGTGTTGTGGTCAAGACTGCCCCTCACTTGGACTTCGCAGCCTGCAGCCTGGCCAGCAGGCGTGCCTTGCGGAAAGTGCGCCTGATGTCGGTCTTATAGCTCGGCACATACTTGAATCGCGGATCGAGGATTGATCGGGTGGGTGTCATGGTTCAGTCCAGAAAAAAGGTGGTGAGGACAAGAAAGATCGCAGCCAGCAGACCGAGCAGCAGGATGGTGTGCGATGCCTGTGGCACTGCTGGCGGCGGGTCACGATAGGGGCAGAGCCTGCCTTGCTGGCAGTCGCCATGGCAGCAGATGTCGGGTCGCTTCACCATGGCAGGAAGGGCCATCCTGCCAGCAGGGCACCGAGCACGACACCGCAAGTGATGCAAGCAATCCAGTCTTTCATGATGTACCTCAAAAGGGCGCAGGCTCAAAGTCCTGCTCGGGCTGCTCAGGCGGCTGATACCGCTTGAGCCGTTTGACTGGGATGCGGACGTTGCGAGGGAAGGGCCAGCCCTCGGGACTGGCGAACTTGACGACAGCCATGTGGCCGTCCACCTCAACCACAACGCCCGTAGGCGTGTAGTCGGGGTGCTGGACTTTGGTGCCGGGTTTCATGGCTTAGGCGGGGCAACCAGCCATCCACCAGCGGGCGACGGTAACGGCCTGTGCGCGATCTTCTGTGAGATGAACGCGACGACCGTCAATGTGAACTTCGAAGTCGGTGTAATCATCACACCACGACTCGATGATGCTCACGCGATAACCGCCACCGCTGGTCATACGACCGATGACACGACTTCCCTGATCAGGGCCGCTCTCAGAATCGCCACGGTCAAAACCATCCCAGCGGCTGTTATCGGGCTGGCTTGCGAGGTGCTCTTCGTACTGGTTGCTGAACATTTCGTTTGCTCCTTAGTTCCTGCTGCGTTGTCGATGTGTGAATGCTACACGGTTTCCGGCAACACAGGTGCAAAGTAGCGATGAAAGTTTTCTATCAGGCTTTGCTTTTTGATAGGTGCCCCCGAAGGGGCGGGGTGGTCAGGCGTATTTGTTTCGGATCAGGAATTCGATCAGGTCTGCACGGTTGCCTTCACGATACTTGTCACCAACCGGGAAGACGTAGCACTTGCCGCTGCTGAGTTCTCCGATCATCTGAGCGGCGGCTGCTTCACGCCTCTCGATGCGGGTCAGGTAGCGATCCTGTGCAGCCATGCGGCGGGACTGTCGGGCTTCAAGCTGGCGGTCGATGTTCATAGCCATGGTCTCTAAGTGCGCCCCCGTAGGGGCGAGGTGGGTGGTCAGCAGCCTTCGACTTTGAAGCCATCAGCCTGCAGGCGGTCTGCGAACTCAGGCGCTGCAGACTTGCGCACGTTTACCGACAGGCCACCATAGATGCGTGCTTTTGCAGCATCGTTGAGTGCCACAAAGGTCACTTCAGTGGAGGAAAAATCGAAGGGGAGGACTTGAAAATCGGGCATTTGTTTTGCTCCGGTAGAAAGTTGCGATGGGTGAATCTTACAGGGTTTCCGGCAACGCAGCAAGCAAAAGTGTGAAGAATTTGTAAACAATCACCACTGCCTACGCACAACCCGATGGAACTTTCCGTCTTGTTTGAACTCAATCTGAACCGGAGGTGAAGAGTTGCTCATGCTTGAAGCCAGATACTCCAAGCCATGATCTTCATCCATCGTTGTCTGATAGTTCAGCGTTGCGCCAGAGTGTTTGGCCATCAGCAGCAACTGCTCAATCGCTCTCTGGCCCGCATAGCCCTGATGAAAGACCGGCAGGTACTCAGTAATCGGCTTGTCCGACAGACTGCCGTAGTAGGTACAGGACAGCATCTGCTTGCCAGACGCCCGGCTAACGTGCTTCCTCCAGTTCCAAGACGTTACTTCCATGTCTTGGCCCTCTAGGCCCATGATGTCGTCTTGGCGCAATTCCAGTTTCTTACGCTCAGGCTCAGGGAACGCATGGCCACATGCTGGACACTCTGACACCGCAATAGCGCACAACTCTCCGCAGGCATCGCAGACTTTGACTGGTGCCTCGCCATTGCCTTCTCCGGCCTTCTTTGGAGGCTGCACCGCAGTGATCGGCCCATGCGTGGCCACGACCCCAGCAAAGTCCAGCACCAAGCAGTGATCGGTGTGGCTCTTGACCCGCATCCCCCGGCCTGCCATCTGCACATACAAACCCGGAGACATCGTTGGCCTAAGCATTGCGATCAGATCAATGTCAGGATAGTCAAAGCCTGTAGTCAAAACGTTGGCGTTAGTTAACGCTCGCAGCCGTCCTGACTTGAAATCATCAAGTATTCTCTCGCGTTCTTTTTTCGGAGTGTCTCCAGTCACGCAGGCGGCAGGGACGTTGTACATGTTCAACAAAAACGCAATGTTCTCCGCATGCTTGACGCCTGCACAGAAAAAAAGCCAAGCCTTTCTTTCTCCAGAAATAGCCATCACTTCATTGACGACGGCAATGTTGTTTTCATCCGTATCTACTGCAGCCTGCAACTCGGACTCAATAAACTCGCCGCCGCGCTTATGGACGCCAGTAGTGTCCAGTTTGGACTTTGTGACTTTGCTGCGTAGCGTGGCCAAGAAACCTTTGTAGATCAGTTCTTCAATGCTGACTGGCTCAATCAGAGCGTCAAACAGTGCAGGCTTGTCAGTGATCAGCCCATGACCCAAGCGGTATGGCGTGGCCGTCAGTCCAACAACACGCAATGCTGGATTGATCGACTTTAGGTCTGACAGCAGTTGCCGATAGCCGCCTTCTTCCTTGTGCGACACGGTATGCGCTTCGTCGATGATGCAGATGTCAACGTGGCCAAGTAGATCGGCCTTAGTTCGCACTGACTGGATGCCAGCAAAGGTGATTGGCTCGCCAAGTTGTCTCTTGCCAACGCTTGCGGAATAGATGCCCATCGGCGCACCCGGCCAGTGCAGGCGCATTTTCTCGGCGTTTTGCTCGATCAACTCTTTGACATGCGTAAGCATCAGAATGCGCGTCTCAGGCCAGTTCTGGAGCGCGTCTTTGCACAGCGCTGCGATGATGTGGCTTTTGCCAGATCCAGTTGGCAGGACTAAGCAAGGATTGCCTTCATTGCCTGCCTCAAACCACGCATATAACTGGTCTATTGCTCTTTGTTGATAGTCTCTAAGCATTTGATTTCAGTTGTTGGTGCCGGTGATTACGCGCACCGGCACGCGGTCAGATCACGACCGGGAGAGCTAGGAATCGCTCTGACTGCCTCCGTTGATGCACGGTGGGCTTGCATTAAAACCACGCCGCTGCCGGATCACGACGTGGCTTGAAAGCGCGGGGCTTTCTGGTTTCTTCATATTTTCGATTCATCAAAGTCTTAGCGCACACTTCGCGCTCAAAGACAGCATCAGGCTCACCATTGGCAAGACCGTAGAGCATCATTGTTGTGCCTTTGCTTGGACGCCAGCCTGCAACGCGGATCTTGTCCAGCCCGTGCAGCTCATGCAGCATCTTGCGAGTGAAGGACATTGAATAGCCGCTCTCGACGGACAGTTCGCTCACGCTCATCATCGGCTTGCGTTCGAGGGCCGCAAGGATACGTTTGGTGCAGAGAACTTCCCCGGTGATGACTGTGGGGAACGCATCAAGACTCTTGCCAGTCCAGACGTAAACACCGGCCTTGTTGCCGCCAAGCGGCGGATGAGGCAAGTAGCGGACAACGCGCACGTAGCCCCCTCGCTTGAGTTCGGCCAGCGCAGACTTAACCGTGCCGTTGCCCTGCTTGAACAACTTGACCATTTCGGCAACGGTCATCTGCTTGCCCATCATCAAATTCTTCAGGATTCGCTCTTTACAGTACGCCATTACTCTTTTCCCGGATTTTGTTGGCCGCAAAGCCGTAGTAATTGTGCAAGTTGCCTGCCATCGCTTGCATGTCGTCGAGGATGGCGAGGATGCGCTCGCGCTCTGCCTCGACAGCTTTGCGGGTCTGCACACAAGCAGGGCGCTGGCACTGATCATGGCAAGTGTGGGTATCGTCGGTTGGCCCGTACTTCTTGAGCGCCTTCTGGTAGGTATCCCATGCCTGCTTCAGCGCCTCGCTCGGCTGGTCCTTTTCGTCCGCCCAACGGCCACAAATCCCACAACGAATGCCGCACCACAGGGGGTGCAGGCAGTGATCGCAGCCCATCATTGCTCCCTTGCACGGACGATCTTCTCGGCCTCGCGCTGGCGGTCGAGGTCGCTTTTGTTCTCAACGTCGATCTGGTCGATCAACGCCTCAAACTCACGGCACTGTCTGCATTTGTGGCATTGCTTGTCACAACGCTTGTAAATCTTGGTTGACCACTTTTCACTCACCACGGCCTCCGCATTCATGGCAAATTGATCCATCAAACGCCCCCTCGCCCGAGCCATTGCAGGCAGAGCAGACGCCTTCATCCTCTTCATCATCGCGGCTAAACCAGTCCATGAGACGCTTCAATCGGATCTCGATCAGCTTCTCATCGACTTCACCATAAGGATTGCCCAGCCACGCATTGTGCAGGGATGCCACGCGGCGGTGGAGTTCCTGCAATTCTTTGATGTACTCCTTGGACACCTCAACGTTGTTCATCCGACAATCCTCCCGTCAAACGCTGCTCTCAGTTGTTGCACAAACTCAGGCGGGTTAATACAAGCCAACGGGTTGCCAACAATCTCTCGACTGCCAAACACCGTGGCATCCGGTTCGCCGTTCGCTACAGCCTGATCATCAATCAAAAACACCGCAGTCCACTGGTCGCGGGGTTCAGCCATTTTCCACGGCACCAAATCAAAATGCAAGACATGGCTATCACAGCCCTGTTGCTGCCAGTCAACAGGTATGCCGTCCGCATCATGTCGCTCGCATCGCCAAGAACCATCTTCCTTGGCGGTGCTGTGGGCACAAGTCCTGCAGTTAACCTCTTTGGTCAACTTGCTGCCGTGGCAAAGATCATGCGCTGCACAAAACTTACAGTGATACCAAGACGGATCAGCACTGATCGGAGGCGGCATCCGATCCTCTAGCGTCAGACGCTTGCCTCGCTCCAGATACTTCTGGGCCAGAGATTCGTCAAACTTTACACGCTCGGTGTAGATCCTATCGTCGTCCTTGCAGACAGCAACGTATAAGGCACGCTCAATCTTCATGCCAAGCATGTACAACTGCATCTGGACGAAGTGCTGAAGCTTTGACTTTTCGACGCCGTGTTTCTCCATGTCATCAAATGACTTCTTGCTGTGCGTCTTGATCTCCAAGATATGCTTGGTCTTTTCAGCCCCAGGCACTCCGGCATGAATGATCCCGTCTACATGGCCACCAATGTGACCATCAAAGTCACAGCGGCTTTGCTGCGCCCCTGTGGCCCGCACATCCATGCCAATGGCCCGCAGGTCAGACACGACCGTTGTTTCCTCGTTCTGCCCACGACGAAACACCCGCAGGATTCGGCCCGGAAACTGCTCGATCACAGCCCAGCGGAATGACAGCCAAAGCCATCTGTCGCAAGGATGGCCAAGAACTGAAGCGCCAAGATAGTTACGTCTTTGCTCATCTTCTCTGCGTTTCTCATGCGCTTTGTCAATCAGCGCTGAGATTGAGTTTTGTGGTTCCGGTATTGCACTCACTTGATGTGCCCTCGTCTATGCGTTCTTGAACTCACAAAGCTGTTAGCGCGACCCATACTGCTAACAGGTCGCGCTAGCTTCATCTTATTTCTTCATCCAAGGCGGCGTCTTGGCACCAGCACTCGGTGCAGCAGCAGGCTTGCTCGGTGCAGGAGCAGGCTGACCAGCCAGCGACTTAAAGCCACGAACCTCGTTCTGGGCTGCGTACTGCTCAGTAGCAGGCCGGATGTCCAGCTTGATCGACAACTGACCACCAATCAACTGGTCAGTATCCGTCACACGAGTCAGACCAATCGCCCGCATGATTTCGCCAAGTTGCTGCCTGCCAATCTCCTCAGCCTTGGTGCTGGCGTTCTTGATGTTCAGGTTGCCAAACACCGTCCGCCCCTGATGCGTCGGGCCAGTGATGTCGTACCGCACACGGATGTATTCGCCGTTGCCGTCCTTGGTCGGCCTAACCTCAGCCTGATTGATCGTTGCCGAATACCATCCAGCCGGAAGCGGCTCGTACAGGCCAGAGGACTGGGGAAGTTGCGAGGCTTCAAAAGCTTGTGAAAGTTGTGCCATTTGTCATTGCTCCTTGGTTTGGACAAATTTGAATGATGGGCGACCAGGCTTGGCAGTGATTGCCAGCGCCAAAGGCCCAGTAATTGACTCGTCAGCCTGCTTCCAGGCCGTCATGTTGATCTCAGGCTTCCACCTGAACAGGCTGGAAAGGTGGTCAAGCAATCCATACTCTGCTGCCAACTCCTGCACCTTTTCAGCATCAACCGTGCGATTGATCCGAGACTCAACTTTCAGTTGAGACCCATCCTGAAGGGTCAACGTTGAGGTTCCTTCGACCTCCTCCTTGATGTCGGCCAGTGCCTTAATCTTGTCCTCGATCTCACGGCGCTCGTCTTTGGCCGAGTCCTCGACGTTCTTTGCCACGCACCAATCAGAGATCAGTTGCTTCATCTCGTCGGTCACGCAACACCTCCAATCTTGCGAATGATCAGACCGAGATCAGGCGCTTCCCACTGACCCAACTTTCCGCTGCGATCCTTTGCCAGCCACAGGCCGTCCGAATCGCACATCAGCGCACGCTGGGTGCCGTTTTCAGAGTCTTTCTCAACACGAAGAGCCAGCACCTCATCAAAGAAGTACGGCAGCATCTGACCCGTCTTGTTACCCGGCATGCTCGGCGCATACAGCATCCGGCCCATCTCGTCCTGACTCTTTTCCAGCTTCGCACTCATGTAGACATGCTTTCCTGGCAGGTCACGGAACGAACGGATCAGATCCGTCATCTGCTCTTGCATTGCGCCGTAGGCTTGGCGAGGGTCTTTCGTTGCCTTCTTCTCTGCGTTCAGCACGACCTCCGCAATCTCGCTGATTGAGTCAATTGCCACAGACTCAAAGTGCTTGGCCTCAGCAGATTCCGTCAGCCAGGTGTAAGCCTCATGCAGGCTGGCCATGTCGTTGATCTCAACAAACGGCACATCCGCGTCTTGAATCGACAACAGGCCGCCCTCTGCCGACAGCACAATCGGCGTCGGCAAGGTTGGGATAAGACTGGTCTTGCCAGCCCCAGCCTGACCATAGACCAGCAGCTTTGTGCCGCTGGCATGCAGGCTCTTGGTAGTTCTTAGATTGATTGCCATGTTTGCTCCAACTGCGCCTTCGGCCATTCCGTTCGCGCAGTGGTTGCAAGATTACTCTCGTTCGGTTAGGATTGCAACATCAAACGAGATTTTTTTTTCGAAAGAGGAAAACAATGCCAGAACTTGAGAAGCTGCGGCAGATGCTGGCAGACAGAAACATCCGGGCCGTTGCGCGAGGAGCAGGCGTTCATCCGAATGTGTTGTACCGGATGATGGCTGGAGCAAGCCCGAAGTACGAGACGGTGCAGCGTGTGATGGTCTACTTAAATCGCCAAGAGGCAGCGACGCATGGCTGACTTATCTAGGGTATTTGGCGGGCCTTGGTCACCGCCTCCAGAAAAGCCTATCGCTCCTCCAGATCAGCAATTGATTGATGCCATCAGAAATGCTGGCATGGACGCGCCTGATCAGGTGATCTTTGACGGCAAGATTCACCGATTCAAAACCGGCACCAAAGGCAGCGCAAACAAAGGCGGCGACAAGTCCGGCTGGTACGTTGTATTTGGCGATGGTATCCCTGCTGGCCGCTTTGGATGCTGGCGCATGGGGTTTGAGTCGCCTTGGCGTGCTGACATTGGAAGGAGGTTTTCTGCTGTAGAAGAAATGGCGCATGTGAAGCGCATGGCAGAAGCCAAAGCGCTTCGCGACGCCGCGCTGGACAAGCAGCATGAGGTTGCAGAAAGCATCGTCGATACGATCTGGAGCCAAGCATCTCCAGCCAATGCGGAGCATCCATATCTCAAGCGCAAGGGGATTCAGGCGCATGGCGCACGCATCACTGGCGATGGCAGGCTAATGCTTCCGTTGTTCGGACAAGACGGAACATTGTGTTCTTTGCAGTACATCGACAATGACGGCGGCAAACTTTATCAGCCAGGAGCAGAGGCCGGTGGCAAGTTCTGGATGGTCGGAACAATGGACGAACCCGGCACTCTTTACGTTGCCGAAGGTTTCGCAACAGCCGCATCAATCCATGAGACAACCGGCAGGCCGTGTATCGTCTCGTATAGCGCCAGCAGCCTCGTTCCTGTGACCGCTAGTCTGCGTGAGATGTACGGCAACAGCCAAGATATAGTCATCGTTGCAGACCATGACAAACATGGCGTCGGTCAAAAATACGCCGACCAAGCCAGCGCAAAGTACGGCGTGCGAGTGGTAATGCCTCCCATTGAAGGCATGGACGCCAATGACTACAAACAGGCCGGGCATGATCTGACAAGCCTGCTGGTGCAGCAAACTGGCACGGCGGTGATCGACAAACTCCAAGTAGTTTTTGGAGATCAACTTGGCAGCTCCTACGAGGCTCCAGATGAACTGGTGGAAGGCCTCATGACCATCGGTAGCTCGGTGGTGGTCTACGGCGACAGCAACTCAGGTAAGACATTCTGGGCACTCTCAGTGGCCACAGCTATTGCCAACGGAACCGATTGCTACGGACGCAAGACCGATCCAGGTCTAGTTGTCTACTTGGCCAGCGAAGCCCCAGCAAGCATCAGATCACGGATGCAAGCCATCAAGAAATTCTACGGATGCAGTCTGGAAAACCTAGCAATGGTTCCGGTTCCAATAAACTTCTACACCGGGCCTCAAGATGCTCACGACGTTATCGAAATGGTTCGATCAGTCGAACAGATCAAAGGGAAGCCAGTCCGATTGATCATCGGGGACACACTCGCTAGGATGAGCGCAGGAGCCAACGAGAACAGCGGCGAGGACATGGGGCCAGTCATGGCCAGATTCGATCAGGTCGCTACCGCTACCGGAGCCGCAATGATGATCATTCACCATAACGGCAAGGACGCTGCACGAGGCGCTCGCGGATGGTCAGGAATCCGCGCACACATCGACACAGAAATAGAAGTTAGTGAAAAGGATGGAGTTCGATCTGTCTCCGTCACCAAGCAAAGAGAATTGCCAACAAAAGGCGAAACGATCTATTTCAAACTTGAAGTCATTGAAATGGGGATGACTAAATTCGGAGGTGCTGCAACTACCTGCGTCGCTGTTCCAGACCTTGAATCAGAAACAAATAAACCTCACAAAAAACCAACAAAACACGACGAAAACACCAGAACATTTGAAAGAGCATGGTGGGCATCAGGTGCAGAAGAACGAGACGAAATGCCTTATGTTTCTAGATCAGCATTGCGTGATCTTTTAATTAAAGACGGCAACGCAGAACGAACCGCAAAGAATAAAACTGAATCATCCAGATCAGATAGCTTAGTTGGACAACTCATAAACTCGGACACCATTGAGCCATATGAACACGGCTGGATCGTCTCAAACAAGGTGCAAGCAAGCGCCATGATCATGCAGAAAACAGGCCGACAGAAACGCCCCTAAACGCCCCTAAACGCCCCTAGGGGCAAAAGGGGCAGCAGGGGCAAAAGCCCGGAAAAACGCCCCTCCCTGCCCCTATACCCTATAGGGTAGGGGCAGAGGGGCACCGGGATGCGGGGAAAACGGGGAAAAGTTATCCACAGGAAAGTGAGGAAGCGCTAACATGAGCGAGCAACTGAAAAATGCCTTTGAGCACTTGGAGTCGGCTTTCGAGTCAAATGATGATGAACAGATCAACAAAGCAGTAGATCGGTTTCAACGATCATTAAGACAGAAAACTTCGTCAAATGATATGCAAATCGGAGGTAATCATTACATTAACAAAACAATTCAACCGTGGGATTTTATTGCAGCCAATAACCTTGGATATTTTGAAGGCAACATCGTCAAATATATCTCTAGGTGGCGAGATAAAAACGGCATTGACGATTTACTCAAGGCTCGGCATTATTTGGATAAACTAATCGAGATTGAAAATGGCAAAAATTCCTGAAGATAGAAAAAACAAAATCTGCGAATATATTCTCAACGCAGTCAGCAACGGCACTCCTTTGGCCCACGCTGTCAAAGACCAAAAGATCGGGCTTAATACTTGGTACGACTGGTGTAATGAGAGCGAAGAACTCGCCGGAGCCATCGCGCGCGCGCGTAGAGCTGGTCATGACGTCATTGCAACTGATACGCTCAAAATCATCGACGAGCCTCCTCCGTTGACGCAGAATGGCGCAACGGATGCTGGCTTCGTTAGTTGGCAAAAGAATCGCGTTTGGACGCGCATGCAGCTACTGGCCAAGTGGGACCCGAAACGCTATGGCGACAAACTTGAACTGTCTGGCGACCCTGACCGTCCTTTGGCCATCCAGAAGATCGAGCGCGTGGTGGTAGGCAAGTGACTATGACTAACCAATTTAAGATCAACAGTCCGACTTGCATCAGCTTCTCAGGCGGGCGTACCAGCGCCTACATGCTCTGGAGAGTTCTGCAAAGCAACGATGGTCTGCCGCCCGAAGCCAAGATCTGTTTCGCAAACACGGGCAAAGAGGATGAGGCGACCCTGCGCTTTGTTGACCGCTGCTCAAAAGAATGGGGCGTGCCAATCACTTGGGTTGAGTACGCTGAGGCAGAACAGACTAAGGATCGGTTCCGGGTCGTGACCTTTGAGACCGCCAGCCGTGATGGCGAGCCGTTTGAGGCCATCATCAGAAGGCGTAATTACCTGCCCAATCCGGTCAGCAGGTTCTGCACTGTCGAGATGAAGGTGCGAGCCATCCACCGTTACCTGAAGTCCATCGGATGGACAGAGTGGGACTCCATGCTCGGCATCAGGGCTGATGAGCCGATCAGGCTATCCAAGATCAAAAATCAGGACTACGGAAAGCACGAAGAAAAGATAGCACCGCTCGGGCCTGCGGGAGTTACTAAGGAAATGGTCGGAGCGTTCTGGGCTAGCCAGCCCTTTGACCTTGAACTGCCCAACATGAATGGCGTGACCATGCACGGCAATTGCGACCTCTGCTACCTCAAGGGCGCGTCACAGATCTTGTCTTTGATCGCTGAGAAGCCCCAACGCGCCGTCTGGTGGGCAAAAATGGAGGCGTTGGCGTTGGCGTTGGCGTCAGCGCCTTCAGGGGCCAAGTTCCGCACCGACCGCCCGTCCTACGCCCAGATGCTGAAATTCACCCAGGAACAGCGGTCGATGTTTGATGACGACGTTGATTCCATTGCCTGCTTTTGTGGCGATTGACCAATGACAACCCTACGCATTGAGACGCCGGCTTGGGCGGTTCCGCTGCTTGATCCAAACCGCTACAAGGGCGCGTTCGGTGGCCGTGGCTCAGGCAAGTCTCACTTCTTTGCAGAGGCCGTCATCGAGGCGCATCTTATGGATGCCAAGCGCCGCACAGTCTGCGTGCGCGAAGTTCAGAAGTCTTTGTCTCAGTCCGTCAAGCGCCTGCTTGAACTCAAGATCGAACAACTGAACGCCGGAGCGTACTTTGAAGTCCAAGAAGCCGTCATCAAGTCCAAGCGCGGCGACGGCATGATCATCTTCCAAGGAATGCAGAACCACACTGCAGACTCGATCAAGTCGCTTGAAGGCTACGACTGCGCTTGGGTCGAGGAAGCACAAAGCCTAAGCCAGCGCAGTCTAGACCTGCTGCGACCGACTATCCGTAAGCCTGGCTCCGAACTCTGGTTCACTTGGAACCCAAGCCAAGAGAGTGACCCTGTAGACCACCTCCTAAGAGGCCCAAAACCGCCTCCAAGCGCCTGCGTGATCAAAGTGAACTGGGAGGACAATCCTTGGTTCCCGGACGTCCTACGGGCCGAAATGCAGTACGACCGCGACCGTGACCCAGACAAGTATGCCCACGTCTGGCAAGGCGCTTACCTTCGCAACTCTCAAGCCAGAGTTTTTCGCAACTGGCGCATTGAGGAGGTCGACGCACCAGACGACGCAATCCACCGCCTTGGTGCTGACTGGGGTTTTGCAATTGACCCGACAGTATTGGTGCGCTGCCACATCGTAGGCCGCAAGCTTTACATCGACCACGAGGCGTACATGATCGGCTGTGAGATCGTCAACACGCCTGACCTGTTCATGACCGTCCCGGAGGCAGAGAAGTGGCCAATCGTCGCAGACTCGGCGCGACCGGAAACGATCAGTCACATGCGTAAGAACGGATTTCCTAAGATCATGGGTGCAATCAAAGGGCCAAAAAGCCTTCAAGAAGGCATAGAATGGCTAAAATCCTACGAAATCATTGTTCACCCTAGGTGCAAGCACGCCATTGACGAACTAACCTTGTACAGCTACAAGACAGATCCGCTTACGGGGCAAGTTCTTCCAGTCTTGCAAGATACAAAAAACCATGTTATTGACGCTTTAAGGTATGCTTGCGAAGGCGTCCGCCGGGCTGCTCCGCCTAAAGCTATGGACTTCAGGCCAATGCCTACGATCAATCGCTGGTAAACAGGAACACCATGGCCAGAATCTCAAACGAACAGCGGCTGTATAACCTCCACGCAGAGGCTTTGGCTGAGTTCGACAAAGTACAGTCCGCACTTAGGGATGAACGGCTTCAGTGCCTGCAGGATCGTCGTTTCTACAGCATTGCAGGCGCTCAGTGGGAAGGCCCGCTGTGGGATCAGTACGAAAACAAGCCAAAGTTTGAAGTGAACAAGGTTCACATGGCGGTCATTCGTATCATCAACGAATACCGCAACAACCGCGTGAGCGTTGATTTCGTCAGCAAAGAAGGCGTTGAGTACGACAGCCTGGCTGAAACACTTGATGGTCTGTACCGAGCAGACGAGCAGGACTCAGTGGCATCTGAGGCCTACGACAATGCGTTTGAAGAAGCTGTCGGAGGTGGGTTCGGGGCGTGGCGTCTTAGGACAGAATACGAGGACGACGAGGACGACGAGAACGAAAAGCAGCGTGTTCGCATTGAGCCGATCTTTGACGCAGACTCGTCCGTGTTCTTTGACCTTCAGTCAAAGCGCCAAGACAAATCAGACGCCAAGTTTTGCTATGTCCTGACAGCTATGACCCGCGACGCTTACCGCGAGGCGTATGAGGACGACCCGACTTCTTGGCCAAAAACCATTCATCAGTACGAGTTCGACTGGTTGACGCCCGACGTAGTGTTCATCGCTGAGTATTACCGGGTCGAGGAAGTCAACGAAACCATCCGAATCTTCCAAAGACTTGATGGCGAGGAAGAACGCTATCGCCGCGAGGACTTTGAGAACGACGATATGCTGGAGGAAACTCTGGCGGCTATCGGCACCGTTGAGGTGCGCCAAAAGCGCGTCAAGCGTCGCAAGATTCACAAGTACATCCTGAGTGGCGGTCGAGTGCTTGAGGACTGCGGCTACATCGCAGGCAAATGCATTCCAGTCGTTCCTGTGTACGGCAAGCGCTGGTTTGTGGACAACATCGAGCGCTGCATGGGGCATGTCCGTTTGGCCAAAGACGCCCAGCGGCTTCGCAACATGCAGTTGTCTAAGCTGGGTGAGATCGCCGCTTTGTCCAGCGTTGAGAAGCCCATCTTGACTCCTGAGCAAGTCGCAGGGCACCAGTTGATGTGGGCAGAGGACAACATTAAGGATTACCCATATCTGCTGATCAATCCGATCACGGCTGCTGACGGATCAACGCAAGTCAGCCCCCCAGTTGGCTATACAAAGTCGCCTGCCATCCCTCCAGCATTGGCCGGGATCATTACGGTTACCGAGCAGGACATGCGCGACGTTCTGGGCAACCAGGAGCAGGGCGACAAGATCGTCAGCAACATCAGCGGCAAAGCCGTTGAGATGATCCAGCAGCGGCTGGACATGCAGACCTTCATCTACATGAGCAACTTTGCCAAGGCGGCAAAACGTTGCGGTGAGATTTGGCTGTCAATGGCGCAGGAAATCTACGTCGAAGAAGGCCGAAGCATGAAGGCTATCAATCAAAACGGAGATGTATCGTCCGTTGAACTGATGAAGCCGACTATCAACACGAACGGTGAGATGGAGTACGAAAACGACATCTCGTCTGCAAAATTCGACATTGACGTCCAAGTTGGGCCGACAAGCCAGTCAAAACGCGCTGCAACTGTCAAAGCCCTGACCGGAATGCTGGCCATCACAACCGACCCTGAGACTCAGCAGGTTCTGCAGGCGATGGCAATGATGAACATGGAAGGCGAAGGCATCTCCGATGTCCGAGACTTCTTCCGCAAGAAACTCCTCAAGCTTGGCGTGATTAAGCCGACAGATGAAGAAGCGCAGGAGTTGATGATTGAAATTCAGGGTCAGCCGCAAGACCCGAATACGATCTTCCTGCAAGCCGCTGCTGAGGAGGCTGTGGCCAAGGCGGCTAAGGCTAGAGCCGATACGGTTCTGACAGTTGCCAAAGCAGAAGAAACGCAGGCCAAGACGCTTGAAACAATGTCTAAGATCGGCGGAGAAGTCACAATCACGGCACAGCCTGAGATGTCATCTTCTTCTGAGACGATGAAAACTCAAGCAGCAGCGCAGCCAGTGAACGATAATTCGGACATTGAGCGCATGAAGATGGAGCTTGAACTTGAGGCCTTGCGTGCTGATACGGCGATCAAAATCGCCAAGTTGGCAGATATGGAGTCTCAGATAGTCAAGACCAGAGAAGAAAGTCAGTCCACCATCGCCATGACTGAGGCAATGCAGGCAATGCGCGAGATGATGCAAAGCCTGAACGATGCAGGAAGTGGACTTAAAGAATCTCTTGATGAAATGTCTAAGTCCAGCAAAGAAACGACGGACAAGGCCATTGCTGCAATCAAACGCCCAAAGCGGATCATCCGTGAAAATGGCAAAATCGTAGGCATTGAAACGGAGTAATCATGGCAAATGCCATTTATCCGAAGTACAAGGAAACTATCCTTGGCGCGGCCACCAACACAAACCTGCTGACGGGCACGGTGAAGGTCGCCCTTGTTGATACGGGCGTCTATACCTACAGCGCGTCGGATCAATTCCTTACTTCGCTGACCGGCGTTGTTGGCACCGCGCAGACCATTGGTGCAACCAAGTCTGTGACCAACGGTGTCTTTGATGGCGGTGACGTTACTTTCCCAACTGTGACGGGCAACACGGTCGAGGCGCTGGTGATCTATGTTGACACCGGAACGGCAGGAACCTCTCCACTGGTGGCGTACATCGACACGAGCGTGACAGGTCTGCCTGTGACTCCCAACGGCGGAGATATCACGGTGACCTGGAACGCTTCCGGCATCTTTGCACTGTAAGGGGCTGAACCGTGGCCGATAACGTACCCATTACACCCGGCTCCGGCGCTGACATCGCCACGGATCAGGTAACTGGAACTGGTGAGCAGATCCAGTTGATGAAGCTTGCCATCAGTGCTGATGGCGACAGGACGTTGATCCCTGCGGATGCCAGCAACGGCATGTTGGTTGATGTCTCGCGGGTGCAGGGTCAGGTGCAGGTTGGCGATGGCACCAATCCGGTCTCTGTAGATACAGCAGGCACTGATGGTGAGACTAACGCCGTCAATCAGTTGCACACGCAAGCAAGGCTGTACGGTTTCAACGGCACGACTTGGGATCGCACACGCGGCAACGTATCGACATGGAAAGGGAAACAGTACACCGCTGCGGCAACCGGAGATCCAATTTGGAGTCCAGCATCAACCAAAGCCCTTGTAATTACCTCAGTGCAAATTCAATCAGGCGGTACAACCGCAGGCACTTGCGTTTTGTGGTTTGGTGCGTCTGGTGACACCACCTACAACCGGGGCACTGACGCTGCGATTTTTGATGGTGAGTTCGCGCCGAGTGCGACCAATAAGCCGGGTGTCATCATGTCGTTCCCGACCCCGATCCGAGGGGCAGCAGATTATTCGCTGCGCGTGACGACGACCAATGCCCAGACGGTGACGTTTGCTATCTGGGGCTACGAAATCTGATGGCAACCAACTTTTTCCTGCGAACACTAGTGTCGTCACTAGGCGGCGCAGGGGATCGTGTCGCTAGTCAGATGCGCGGTCGAGGAGCCAGTACTGCCATCACGACAGCCGTTGCCGGAGGCACCAATATTCAGGTTACTTTGACCGCCGGTGGTCAGGCGGTTCAATGGTTCACTGAGCCAATTACGGCAGCGGTCACGATCAGCGGGACAGTAACGCCCAACATTCGCGGGCTAGAGAATGTCGGCACTGTCAACGCTGCTGCAGGTGTTTTGATTGAACGGTGTAACAACGCTGGTTCGGTTCTCAGCACAATTGTTCCAGATACTGTTGTTGGGTTGGAATACGGCACATCTGAAGCAGCGAGGACAGCCAACATTACACCGACCAGCACAGCGATGTCAGTTGGTGAGCGTATCAAGATTACGCTAAAAGTTCGCAACGCCGGAACGATGGCCGCAGGCACAGTTTCAAATATGTACAACGGTTTCAACACAGGGGCAACCGGCGACACCTACATCCGGTTCACTGAGGACATTCGCACCGACGAGGTGATCGAGATCAATCAGTACCAAGGTGGCGG
>Ga0181352_1000360_pt1 | contig 19779 bp, 23 predicted proteins | sample Fa13VDMLBSN_FD_130103 | JGI IMG/M metagenome (GOLD analysis project Ga0181352, IMG submission 130103) | Freshwater viral communities from Lake Michigan, USA - Fa13.VD.MLB.S.N | ecosystem: Environmental > Aquatic > Freshwater > Lake | place: USA: Michigan | collected 2013-09-23 | reverse complement strand
GCAACTCCTTTAAGTATTCCAAGTAATGTTTCCATTATTTTTTAGACCTTTCTTCTAACAACTTGACTCTTACATGAAGATCATGAATTTCTTTGTATAGTTCTTCACGCATTTTTGCTCTACGCTCTGCCGAAATAGGGCTATCAGTTGGAACACCTTCACCAGTAATTAAAGCTGGCATTTTGCCTTCAATCTGAGTAAGTCTTGTTTGAAATGAGGATACTTGACCGAGCAGCCAAGCTATACAAGCTACTATGATTGGAATCACAGCTTTTAATACATCTTGCATGTTCATTTAGAACCCCATACTAAGTAATAAGCTATATACCCTGCCACTACAAAACACCAAAACTGAGCGACTTGGGCTTTGCGTAAATCCTTGTTAAATTCCTTTTGAAACTCTTTCTCTTGCTTTTCTAACTTAACTTTTAAGGCTTCTACTTCTGCCCATCGTTTGCCATATTTCCTTAAAAAATCTGCTCGTATCTTTGCTTCTTCTCGTCTAACTTGTTCCTCATGTTCCCATTGCATCAACACTTTTTTAAGGAACAACTCCTTACGAATTTCATTTTCTTTTAGTTCCCTGCGCCTATTTAAATTGCGCTGAACTGCTAAATCGGTTGCTTCTTTTTGTGTGTCAGAAATGCTTTTAGTAAGCTCTTTGCTTACATCTCGACTAGCGTTTAGGGAGGAACTAAGAGATTTTGCTCCTTCCAAAAATCCGAATTGGTCTGACATACATCTTCATTTTCCTGAAAAGTAACTCCCTACAAAGCCAATTACTCCGCTAATGACCGATAAAATTCCCAATCCCATCCACAAAGCGCCTCTTGATTGGTTTACAAGTTTGACTAATTGTTCTATAGAACTTTCTAGCTTGTCTATTTTTTTAGACATTTCTTCTAGTTTTTTTTCGTTGTTCTCCACAGTATTCCAAAGAACACCATATTTCACAGGATCTAGCTCGAATGACATACTAAGCCTTCATAATGTAAGCAAGAGCATAGTAAGGTGGCAGATTAGCGTTAGTTCCGCTAACACCAGCAGTAGCATTGGTTGTAGTTGTAGCAACACTAATTCCTGTTGTATTAGATAAAGTTGCATGACCTGGCACATTACCCATTCCAGTTGTAAATGCTGCTCCAGCTCCTGCTCCATTTGGTGCGCCATTTGAAGGTGAGGTATGTGTATGACCAGGATCTGTAACTACAGAAGTTGAGGTTGCTGTATGGGTATGACTTACAACTACTGCATCGGCTGTTCCACCAGTTGCATTTACAGCATAACTATTACCAGCTCCAACAATAAATCGATCTCTTAAATCAGGAGTTCCATTTGTTCCATCGCATAAATACCAAGTTGCAGGAATAGAGCCAGTAGATCCTGACCAAATAATAATTCCACCGCTAGGAATGGCAGGAGCTGAAGCTGGTGCATTTTGCAGAATTGGATAAATATTGTCCAAAGTCTGAATCAATACGGCATCAGCATTTTGAAGAACAAACTTGTAAGAATAGCCAGTAAGTAACCAAATTTGCTGTGGAGTTCTTCCTGAAGCATCTAAAACAATAGGATTGGCATTAGCAATAGTTCCACCATTGTCTGTGTAAGTTACTAATGGGGTAGAAGATCCTGCTTGGTAGGTATAAATCAAACCACCAGCCAAAGGAACACCATTGTCATCAAAGAATTGCTGACCTACTCCATATGGGGATAAAAGAACTGATGCCATAATTATTCCTTACCTATGTCTTTAAGATTAGTTTTGCCTTTTTGAGCATTTTTAGCCATTTCTTCTTGCAGCTTCTGAGCTTGTTTTTTCTCAGATTTACCGATTGTGAACAAAGCAGCTTTTTCGCCTACCTTTTCACCAATAGTTGCTCCGAATGGAACACGAGTTACAGCTCCTACTTCTCTGCCAATCATAGGCAGTTTTTCGGCAAATTTATTTACTCGTTGAGCTTGTAAAGCTGCGCCTTCGTAAGCATGGACTCCTGGCATGATATGACCAGCATAATTTAAGGTATGGAAAGCTCTTTGTTCTTCAGGAGAAAAAGCATGCTCAATCTTTTTAGACCTAATTGGGTTATTTAAAAGATTGTTTACAGAGTTTTGATTCCATACTCCTGCTTTACCGCCACCAGCTTGCAATATTTCTCTAGCCAAAGCGCCTCTCATTTCGGCTTTGGCAGCTTCCGCATACTGCATTAGTTCAGGAGTAATTTCTAAATCAAATCCAGCTCCACGAACTCTGCCTTTAGAAATTTCATCATAGGTGTCGTAAATATGCTTCCATTGATCTACAGGCATTGAGTTGAGCTTTTTAGGAATAGCCTCAAAATTAGTTGCAGTTTGCACACCATTAGGATCTACATCACCAAAAAGAGTTCTAATGCCTTTAGATTCAAATATTTTCTTTTCAGCTTTGTGAAGATTGTCGGCTTTCTTATACAAATCTTGACCGCCAGCTTTAGCAATATCTTGGTCAATAGCGTTATTAATCTTGGCTATTGTTGAGGCATTATCCCTAGTCCATTCAGCGTTTAAAGCCTCTCTTACGGCTTTCCAAGAAGCAATACTGTTAGGAGGCAATATATTTCCTGCTCGATCTTCAAAGCCAACAGTCTTAGCTAATTCAATTAGCTGTTCTGCGCTCTTAGCAACACCTTCATTGCCTCTTAAACCCAAACTAGCCCTGAACTGTTTGTTTTGTAACAACTGATTAACAGAGTCTGTTTGTATAGGGTTATCACCTACTTTGTTTCGAGCTTCATCAAAAAGAGCTTGTTTTTGCTGTTTTAAGAATCCTGTTAGACCATCATCACCAGCAATAGCATCATTCATGAGCTGACCACGCTCATAGTCAGAAGGTAGATTTTTACTAGCTCCTGTTGCATCAACACGCTTTTCGGCATAACGAGTCAAAGCGTTTTGCTCATCAGCGATTTGTTTCTTTAAAATCTCGCTTCTTGGAGTTGGATTGGCAGATCGAGCTTCTGTATATTCCTGTCGTAAGGTGTTTTCGTTACCAGTAATAACACCGCTACGAACTTGACCAGTATCGCCTAATATTTCATTAGCAATTTGGGATCTAATTTGCTGTTCTGTAGCAGGAACATCTTGCTTAATCTTAGATAACTTAACTACAGGATATTGACCTCTAGCTGATTCTTCACCAGTAATCTTTCCTGCATAAGGATTGATTTCAACTTTAGCAGCTCCAACTCCTGTCATTGCAGGAGTAGGTGCGACTGGCGCAGTTGTAGGAGTTTGTTCCATTTTTGGAAAACGCTTTTCAAACTGCTCTTGAATCTTCATTGCACCACCTTTAGCAGATGGTAATTTAGCTCCAACACCCATTCCTAGAGTGCCAAGCATATTCTCCACATCTTGCTTGGGTATGCCTGTCTTTTGGGAAATAACATCGGCACTTTCACCAATGTATTCGCCAATTTGACCCATGATTCTGCGAGTTGCTTCTTGCTTGTAAGCAGGATCTTCAGTAATTCCAAAGGTTTTTCCAAATGTAGGAACAGCTCCTGAAACTTTTTGAGCTGTCTTAGTAGCCTGTTCAGGACTTTGACCTAAAGCTCTGCCACCAGCATAGACAACTTGACCAGCAGCAGCAGGAACAGCTTCCAAAGCAATATCCGCAATAGAAGCTAGACCTTTAACTACATTCTTGCCTTCTTCAACTGGGGATATTGATTTAATTTTTTGTGCATAAACATCAACTCGTTTTGGCTTTTCTTGGGCTTTTTCTTTACTAGGCTCGGCTTTGCCACCCATCAAAAAGCTACCAAAGTCATCGGTTGTTTCGTTAGCAGATGGTTGAGCTACTGCCGATTTAGCGCCACCAATAACTTTGTTTACATAAGGTGTAGGATCTTTAGTGATATGACCACCATAAGCAGCCAAGGCCTTATCTAAACTTCCTGTCTTATTGACTAAAGTAGTTAAATAATGACGAGCTGCCTCTCTAGCTTGAGCAGGATTGAATGGATTAAATTCATATCCTTGCTCATGCAACATTTTTACAGTAGATGGGATAAATTGATAATCTCCCATAGCTCCTGATTGTTTATTTAAAGCAAACTTTTGATTACCGCTTTCTGTGCGTTTAAGACTATCTAGTAATTCTTCAGTAATGACAGGAGAGCTTCCTTTTGATGCAACAGGATTAGCTTGTGGACTAGGTTTTGCCTGTCCACCCATTAAGAATTGACCAAAATCATCCATTACAGAGTTCCTGTTTGCTCTAATCTTTTGATGTTATTGTATTGCTCATTAAAAATCTTGAGTTGATTTTTATCAATTCCAAGTAATTCATCTCTAGCTTTTGCTTTTTCTTCCTTAGACATTCTTGGATCGTTAAAGATATTCATAGCTTGGAAAATCTTAGGATCAGCATTTTTAGACCACATCTGTTCAAAAGACTTTAAGTTTTGATCTCCAAACTTGTCAGAGAATTTCTTAATTGCTGTCGCTTTTGAGTCAAGAGCTGTCATGTCAGCTTGAGTTCTACGAGCAATTTCAATCAATACTTTTGGAGGATAAGTTTCATCACCATTAGCCATTCTCTGTAATTGCTGTCCTGCAACAGTATCTATAGATCCACCACTAGCTTTAATGTTAGCAATAGCAGCATTAGCCAAGTCTTTAGACAATTCTTTATAACGAATACCTTGTTCTGTTCCCAAGAATGTAGATAAGTTTCGTTCAATAGAACCTAAAACTCCTGAAGTAGGCAAAAGAGCTGATTTTTCTAGTTCTTGAGCTTTTTTGATAACCTCATCAACAGTTCTGCGAGAAGCAGGAAGCTCAGACTGTCTAGAAATTAAGGCTGTTTTTGATGCAGTTCCTAACTTACGCTCATCTTCTTCTTGTGGAAGCGCTGTATAGGCTTGACCAGCTTGTCTTACAGGATAAGACAATGGAACTGGTTTGCTTAAATCAGTCTTAACTGGTTGGCTCATATCTTGAGGCTGAACACCAGTTTTGGGAGCAGCAGCAGGAGCAGCAGTAGGAGCTTCAGTTGAAGGTGTAACAGGCTTATTAACTTGATAACCCTGTTCAGGCAACTGTGAAGGCAATATACCGCCTGGATAAACTTTTTCAAGCTGAGTTTGAGCATTTAAAGTTTTAGCTAAACTCATAGCCAACCAAGCTCTTAACTCAGTTGGTGATCCGTTTACAGGAACTCCTGATAACGCTTGATTAACAGCATTTTCAGGAGTATTCATTCTTTTAGCATTTTCTTTAACAGAATTAACAATATCGTCAGAAGTTAAATCAGGTTTTGTCAAAAGACCTTGGATGCTTTGAGTTACTTGAGTTGTATGTTTTAAAGCATTATCTAAAGTTGCACTATCAGCTTGCATTGTTGCAGTTTGAGCTTGTGCTTGACCTTGTTGTATTGCTGAAGGCAATAAAGCTTTTTCTCTTTGCAAAGCAGTAGAGGTTCTTCCAAGATCAACCATTTCTTGCAAAGACATAGCTTTAGGAGTTGGAACAGAACCATAAATACTTGCGTCAGGTAATGTGCTTAAAGCTGGCATATTATGTCCTTAAATTCAAAGAGCTTAAATTTCCACCTGATTCGGTTGGCCCTATTTGGTTTTGATATGTATAACCAGTATTTCTATTTCCGCTTATTCCCATATTTTGATATGGATTTTGATTCTGATTCATAGCGTAATAAGTTCCTGCGTTTGCCACTCCTTGAGCTGTATTTGCATAAATATTGCCTTGAGCTATCTGAGAAGCTGCTTGTGCATTGCCTGATGCAGCCATCAAACTTGCAATATTAGTTCCAGTTCCAAGCATTGCATTTGCTTGACCAGTAGTTCCTGTTAAACCAAAGTTAGCAATTTCTCTTAAATTAGAGAAAATATTGCCTCGTTGAGTTTGAAATTGGTTAAAAGCATTGGCATATTCGCCTGAAGCAAAGTTTTGTGTATAGTCTTGCAAACTACGCAAAGCATTACCGCTTACAGCTCCACCAGTTACATTTGAAGCCATTAAATTAGCTTGCTGACCTTGGCGCAATCTAAAATCATATCCTGGCGCCAAAGTAGCATTTAGGTCTTTATTGGTAAATTGTTGAGTAAAGTAAGGATCTTCAGCCATTTTATTAAGAGCTGTAACTCCTTTAGCCACATAAGGAGCATAGACATCAGCAGCTCTTTCGCCAGTTTCTAATAACTGACCTTGCGCTCTAGCTGCTGCATCGGCTTGTTTTTGAGCAGCGCTTTTAGCTCCTTGGCTTGCCATGTAGCCTGAAGCTACTGATCCAACTACGATAGCTGTTGCGACTCCTGACATTTAATCTCTCCTTATTGCAATACTCAAGGCTTGTCGATAATCAATAGTAATTTCTTCGCCTAAATTACCTCCATGACACCCATTTATAGCCTTTTTTGCTACTAAATCAATGTCATTATTATCTCTCAAAACCATAATTCCGTTAGCATTTTTTGAATGATTTGTATATCTTCCGACAGGAGTTCTTTTGCCATTTATTCTTGCAGGAGCTATAACTTCTCCTTCTTTAAAGTTGCCAGTAGCAAATATGCCTTTTCCATCTATCCTTGAATTAGCAACCATACATTTATAGTTACCAAAAGGCATAGGAATCTGATCTTCAAGATTTTCTGTTTGTTTTCTAACTGTTTCATGGTCAAAACCAAATTCAGCTATAGCCAAGTAATAGTCAGCAATATCAGAAGAATGATCTAATGTAAGTAACAGTTTTTGTGAGTTTTGGTGATCTTGCCATGTCATGCTTTTAAGCAAAAACATATCTTCTAGCTTTTCTATATCTGTTTCGCTAGTTGCATAAACATTCTGCCAAATCATATCTTCATAGATATAGCCTATTTTTCTGCCAGGCTTGGCTACAAAAGTCTGTGGAGCTACCAATTCAGTATGAGATCCATCCTCATTAACCATCGTTACTCGACCAGCAAGCATGATGTTTAAATGCTCTGTTTTTTGATAATGCCCTATGGAAAATGTTCCTGCTGGAATCCTAACTTCTCTAATGTAAATGTTAGGAGCAAAATGATGTGTAACAGGGCAATCCGCTTGTTTTTCTTGTAAAAAGTGCTTTTCTAGCCTTTGCACTTTTTCTTCTGTTATGACTTGTAGATTAGACATTGTAGTAAGGCACTTTGTAGATCTTGCCGTTTATTGTCATTTCAATAAAACCAACTGGATTTGCTGGCAAAACAGAGCTTCCAGCCGTTTCTGAAGGAGAAATTTTTGTGAAATTTAATAGATTTAAAAACCATACTTGCCAAGCTCTAGTTGGTCTTTTGGTTTGCTCATCCATAAAATCTGTCTGAGGAAATGGGTTATCTTGACTTGGCCCCCATATTTGATTTGCCATTAGTTTTCCCCTACAGAGGCTTTTAAGTTAGCCGAAACAATCACAGCTTTGACAGGATCTGTAACTACAACTTCATAAATACGATCTCTAGCCTGTCCTAATCTGCGCCAAATAATACGATTTTGATATTTACCGACTTTGCCAATACTAGCCCAATGTTCATTAGACCAAGTAGAGCCACCATCATTTGACCAACGCAACATGGCTTGAGGGTTTATACCAATATCATTCTCTCCCAATGGAAAAGTTTCTATGCCTTGTAATCCAACACCAGGCTGAAATTGAATCTGCAACTCGTCAAAATACTGCCGTTGAAAGTCAGCTACTAAGTGAGGGCATCTTCTCATTCTTCTAATGTGATTTCCATTATCTGTGTAGTTATTGGGATCTAAACGATAAATTTGACCATTTTCGTAATCCCCTACTAAAAACTGATTTTGGAACAAAGCTCCACAATTGGATCTATGCCGTTTGTAGTTGTTTTGGGTATCAGTCCATAGCCATTTATGCCAAAGTCCTGTTGCTCCATCAAATACCCAAGTCAATTCAATGCTTGGGAAAGTAACAACATAGCACTCATGTCCTTCAAGTTGGTATGTGTAAGCTATTGCATCGCTAATCGGTTGATTTACCAAAGTATTCTCTACCGCATGAGTTGAAATACGCTGTGGAAAATAACCATTCATTTGCACAATAACAGCTTGACCACGATCATTTCTAGACACATAAGCAAACGAGTTGCCAAATCGAGCCATGCTAAATTGAGCTGCTATTCCATGCTGAGAAGAAGCGCCTGGTATCCTTTGGAAAGGAAATGGGAAAGTTCCCACATCAGCCCAAACCTCAGAAGTCTTTTCTCCTAGCAAATAGACTTGACCATGATCCACAATTAGTGAAACAAGATTGTCAGGGCCTGTAAACTTACTGGCAAATGACAGTCCATAAGTTATTGGAGAAAGAACATCAGAAGCAGCAAATTGCTGAGTATTTGGTCTGTTATAAATAAAGTAGTTATCAACAATATCGACTACAGAACCACCAGCAAAAGCTCCATCTGTAGAAGGAAGCTCACTAAAATTTAGACCATACATGGTTCTAGAAGTAACAGTTTGGCTGTTATTGATAACATAGTTACCAGTTGATCCAGCTCCTGTTCCAAAAGTCAAGGTAAGGGTTAAGCCAGTTCCTGAACCATCCGATGAAGTTGATACATTGTTTGCAGGAACAGATGTGTATTGACCTGAAAAGGTTCTTGTAAGCCCTGTAACAGCTCCTGAACCGCCTATTGATGTAACTGTATAAGTAGCAGGACTAGAGCCGTAAACACCGCCTAAAACAGTAATATTTTCGTTTACAGCGTAACCAGTTCCTCCTGAAGCAATAACTTCGCTTAGAACAGTTCCGCTACCTAAAGCCGTAATAATGGTTTTAGCTGTTACTGTTGATCCTGTAATTGTTTGACCAGCATATAAAGTTCCACTAGAAACAGCCGAAACTGTCAAAGTTGTTCCTGACATATCAGCCGTTATTACAGCTCCAACAGTTGCTGAGTTCATCTGAATTGCTGTAGGAATAGAATGACTTTGGTTAATAGTCCAAGATGTTCCTGATCCACCAGTTATAACTGTTTGATTCAATATTCCAATACCAAATAGGGATTGTCCTGCTGCTATTGTTCCGCTTTGCAACAAAGTAACAGTAAGGGTAGTTCCGCTAATTGTTCCTTGAAATACGGCAGAGGCTGGATTGGAAATGCGCCAAGTGTAACGATTAGATCCATCTACGATATAGACATTTAGACCATTATCAGTAATGCCAACTTGACCAGTTGAGCTGTTTAGCTGACCTACGATTGTGGGAGTAAAGGTTGATCCCATGACATAGACATAAGGCCCACATACAACTACTAAGTAATTGCCACCTGAAACTGTTCTCATTCCCCTTATTTGTTGAGAATTTTGTAAGGTTACGACATTGGTTAGCCCTGGTGTTGGATATAGGGCAATAACTTGTCTAGCACCTTGAGGAAGGGTAGGATCAATTTCAGGTCTAAAGTTTATGCACTCCTGAGCATCTTGATAGATGGATGGAGCTTCATAAGCTGCGCCAACAAAGCCAAAATCTGCCATTTTCTAGCCTTATCTAAAGAAACCGCCATTAAGAATCCAACCAGCATCTTTTTGTCTGCTTGAAAGCATTGCATCTGCAAATTGAGCAGATTGCATCGGTTTCATATTGGTGCGTTTTAGGGTAGCTTTAGCTTGGGCTGCATAGGCATTAATCATCGCTATTTGCGTTGCAGAGGCTTTGCCATACATAGGCATCAAACGCTCTGCCAAGCACCATCTGAGAGCCATAGAATAGCCTTGTGGAAGGACTATATCATCATACATAGTGCCATAGTTGCTAAACAAGGTTTGAGCAAACAAATGGACTTCGCCTTGTGATGGGTTAGGCCATAGAAACACATTTCCTGATTGTTCATTTGGGTTGAAATATACGGCTTTAGGCCAAGGGCCGTTCAGCGTTTTTAGACCAATCGAGTTGTAGTTATCCAAAGCCAAAACTGCCATTTGGTAGTCCAATCCACCATTAGCAATAGGCTGACCATTAGAGCTGGTATTTACTCTTACATAAGCACTATCAATTCCTAATGGCTTTTGATAGTAAGCAGTAATGGTAGAAGGAACAATAGTGCCTGTAATCGTTGTTGAAGATACAGTCTGTGAAGCACTTACTGTGTAAGTTCCAACTCCACCAGTTCCTGAGATCAGAGCTGAAATGGTTGTTCCTGCCGTTACTCCAGTTCCGCTAATAACAGAACCCACATTAACAGCACCTGAAGTCATTGCCGTAACAGTTAGGGTTGTTCCTGAGATTGAGCCAGTAAATACAGGAGTTTGATTTGGCTGAGTAATGTTTAAAAGGTAAGTTCCTTGCTCGTTTACATTACCGCCAGCTCCTGTCAGGTTGCGAACAATACGAGTTCCGCTAGTAACACCTTGACAGTTTAAATATTGACCTTGAGCTACAGCTCCTGAATTAATGCCAGTAACTGTCAAAACATTGCCTGAAAAAGTGCCTGTAAAGTTTGAGCCAATAAAGTTAGCAGTAGATGGATCAGGGCCTATCGTATATTGCACTTGACCAGCTATGACAGGAAAAATAATCTCTGTAATATTAAAGACCATCATGTCCTCATTTGACCATTGGTCTATGAGGTCATTCATCAAATCAAAAGCATCTCTAGCTGCATCTGCTGTAGGTTGTTCTCCAGCTTCCAAAGCTCCTATGTCTTTTAATGATCTTGAAATTATTTCTATGGGCTTTGACATTACACGCTCCTTGCGAATTCTTTAAAATATTTTAATCTTGCTTCTTGAGCAACTAAGTCAGCCAATTCAATATCATTAAATCTTCCTAAAGTTTTACTTTTCCCAAAAATTCTTATTTTTACTGCCCATTTTTTTGTTTGAGAACAAAAACATACATTCTTATACCCTGAAGTATTTTTAACACTAATTTTTGCATTATTTTGATTTGTTACTTTATCGGAAGCTCTAAGATTTTCAATCTTGTTGTTTAATTTATTTCCATCAACATGATCCACCATTTCAGGCATATAACCATGATGCCAAAGATAAATTAACCTATGATTACTTTGCAAAATACCATTAACCCTAGTTCTTAAATACCCATTAGGATGCAATATACCAACTTTATTGCCAATTCTTGCTCTTTTACGATTTACAGCCCAAATCAAATAACCATTTGAATCATATTCAAATAATTCTTTGACCTGTTTTTGCGTTGGCTTAGTCATAATAGTTCCTATTCAATAGTAAAGGTATCCACTAACCAAGGAAATTCACTTTTTTTACTATTTTTTAATGCTTCTAATTGTTTGTCTAGATTCAATTTTATGATGTTTATTTCGTCTTTGGTAGTATCTTGATCTAACCAACGAATTAAATCTTCTTCCTTAATTTCTGAATAAGGTTTAGCAACTGTTCCTTCAGAAAAACAATGATAGCCTTCAGTTTCGACAGTATTTGTTTCATTTTGTGCTTTCAATAGAAATTGAACTTCTATAATCTTTTCGTTCTCAGAAAAGACTTTTAATATTTTCCATTCGTAATTTGTCATGGTTTTTAGCAAGCCATTAATACACATGGAACACAGTAAGAACCATCTTCATAAGTGCAAGTTACATGGTTGGATGTTACTTTAGCGATTGTTTTGCTTCTGCGGATGTCATCGCCTTGTGGTTTAGCAGTTCCATCGCCAGCCGACATTAGTAAATCGCCTTTTTGAACTACGACACCATTTGCAATACGAATAATCATATCGCCTGTCATAGCTACATTCATATCATCGGATTGGCATTGCTCATCAAACTGCCAGCTTACAAACACACCAGCCACATTAATATCGCCTTCTACATCCGATACTTTCATTTTATTTAACTGTTCATTTAACAATTCTTGACCATCTTTAATCCAAACGCACATATCGTCTAAGTTAGACATGACTGTGCCTTTTAATAAAGTATCGTCTTTTTGTTGATTTGGTAATTGCGACCAGCGAGATAAATGACCCCCATTGTAAGAAACAGTAGAACCTGATACAGAGATGTTTCCTTCTGCGCTATTATCTTGCCTAAATTGAACTAATTCTCCATCATTTCCATTTCTATTAACATATAAAACTGTTTGTTGAAAGGAAGACATAATGGTGTAGTCTGATGCAGTTTTAAAGCCATTTACTGTATTATTTGGTTCTGTTGTGCAACCAACTAAAAATCTACCAATAGAATCAATACGCATCCTTTCATTTGATCCTGAGTTATTGGATTGCGTAAATGTCCAGTTATTGTAATTATTAGCACCAGTAGCGTTTGCATAACTTGTAATGTTGTTATATGTAACAATCATTCGATCAGTATCAACATCACGCTCTGCTGCGATACCAGTAGAACCTTTTGCTGTTAGCCTTGTTGCTGGACTACTAGTGCCAATTCCAACATTACCGCTAGAATCTAATCGCATCGACTCTGCACCACCCTCAGAAAAAGCTATGGTGTCTGCTGCTGGAAAGAAAATACCAGTATTAGAGTCAGTTCCTCGAATTGCTGGTGTGGCTGCTGAACCATCTATATCGGATAATCCATTTGTTCCATCAAGTATTAAAGACATTATTTTGCTCCTTCTAATTCAGCAATGCGGACTGCTTGTGCTTCTACTTTCTCGTTTAGTTCTTTAATAGCTGCTATTAGAAGAGGAACGGTATCAGTATAAGAAAGACCTAAGCATTCGTTTTCTTTCCCTTTATTCATAATACTAACTGCTTCAGGCAATACTGCTTGAACATCTTGAGCAATTAAAAAAGGATGCCGTTTATCTTCTGCTTCATAGTTATATCGTCCAATTACAGTTCTTAGTTCAACAACTTTATTTAAAGCATCTGTTATTGGCTCAATAATTGTTTTTAATCTTTCATCCGAAGCTGACGACCAAGAGGTAGCATAATCGTTTAAATAAACACCTCCGCTAACAGCCCCAGATGTTGCTCCTCCTTGTATATAAAAATCATTACCATTATCTTGGGCTCGTAATAAATAGCCTTTAGAACCATCAAGTAACGCAATACCGCCACCATAGCTTCCAATTGTGGTTAGTGCATTTGATGTTGCCCAAGCAGAGCTAAACGGATCTAAAGAGGCATTTGATGTTATTTTTCCATAAGATGTTGTCGTATTAACCAATAAATTACCACCTGAAGTAATACGCATCCGTTCTGTGTTTCCAGTTGCAAACAACATATTTGCTTCAGAACGAATAAGTCCATCAGCAGTTGATGAGCCAGTTAACCAAGAACTTCCTGCTGTTCCTGTGTATAGTGCCTGTGTTCCGCTTCTTAAAAATGCTGCTCCACCGCCACCTGATATTGTAGTGTTTACATATAATGGTTGATAACCAGTACCTACAACATTTAAAGTGCTTGATGTTGCTGCACTTGTAGTTCCAATTAATACATTTTGTGAAGTATCAATCGTTACAGCAGTAGTGCCGTTATTAGTAGCTAGTTGTAATGATCCTGAGTTGTCAGCACTAGATACAAGTCCTGTGCTAGTAGTTGCGTTAATAATGGATGGCATTATGCTGCTCCCTTCGGATACTTAGCCTTGACCGCTAAGCAGTCAGCAATGTATTTATCAATCTGTGCTTGGTCACTCTTTACTACACCATCAATGTAATCGGTGATGGGTGGGTATTCTGCGGCTCTTTTAGCAATATAAGCATGAGCATCTACATAAGCCTGAACTGCTGCCTTGTCATATTGAACTTCGTTACCTTCGGCATCGTAAGCAATATCATTATCAATTTTTACAACAGATGGGTTTAATTTGTATATGGCTTGATGGTTCATCCAGCAATCTCCATAACTGTAATTGATGAAGCACCTCTAGCAACAGTATTGCTTCCAGCACCGCCAATAGCAAAATTTACTTGAACTGGATTTCCTGTGCTTCCACCGACTGTGCATTGAACTGAATAAGTTGTAGAAGAAGTTGTCGCTGGAGAATCTAAATAAATTAAACTTTGAGATACAAGTAAATTAGTTAAATTTTGTTGCCAGTTTCCACCAACAACACCTCTAATTTCACCTGTTCCAGCATTACCAATATAAGAAGATGTGTTTCCACCAGCCAATCTAAATATTGCAGAATTGCCGTTCATTCCTGAACTTGAAACTTGTGCAATTACTAGAATTTTACTAGATGAACTTGTGGGAGTAATGGTTACAGTAAGCCCTGTAATATCTACAAAAGAACTACTTGTAGTTGAAAAAGTATCTGTTTTTGCAGTGCTAACAACCTGAATAACATTACCAGCTTTAGGTGATGTATCTGTAAGAACTGTTCCTGATACGGCTGGTAAGGTCAATACAGTAGAGCCAGCAATCGCTTGCTCTTGTAAAGTGCAACTTCCTGATGTTGAGCCTAACATTACAATTGACATATCTTATCCTTATAAAACAACCCAACGAGATCCACTAGCAACAGTTACTGTTTGACCACTAGCCACAGTTACAGGGCCTACGCTCATTGCGTTATATCCGCTTGCAATGGTGTAACTTGTTGAAACTGTTGCATTATTTAATACTAATCCATTCATTGCAACCATTTGATTTGCTTGAAAATCTCCAGTTGAGGGCTTATAAAGTAACTTAGCGTTACTTGTATAAACAGTTGTTGGAGTTCCGCTTGTTGCAGCAGCAAACATTGGATATAGATTGGTTGCTGTGGTTGTATCGTTGCTAAGTGATGCACCAGCGTTAATTCCTGTTAAGGATGAACCATCACCAAAGTATTTGGTAGCTGTCAAAGCTCCTGTAGATGGGTTGTATTGGAGCTTGGTAGAGCTTACATTTTCACCAGTAATTGTTCCGCTTGTAGCACTTGTAAAGGTTACATAACGAGTTGCGTTAGTGGTTGTATCGTCTGTAATGGTTATTCCGCTTGCTGGAAGCGCTTGGCTTACCCAAGTTGAACCATTAGAAGTTAATACATTTCCATTAGTGCCTACAGCAGATAATCCTGTTCCACCATTAGCTACGGCTAATACTCCAGTAATAATAGAAGCTGGAACTGTTAAAGGAGTTGTCTGTTTTACATAAATACGACCAACAGAAGCATCTACATAAGTTACTACACCGACTTGAACTGTTATTCCTGTTGGTGGAATGGTGTTCATTAACTGACCAGCAGAATAGGGGCTTAGATATAAAACTTGCCCTACTGTGAATGAACTTGTATTTACACCATCAATACCACCTTGGGCTGTTACATAACCAGTAGCACCATTAGCAATAGAACCATTTGTAAGTCCAATAACCGCAGATGTAGAAGCTGAGTCAGCTTTAGCCAATGCCACATTAGGGTAAGTCTGACCGCTAGAAGTGCCTGTAATGTAAACAGGACTGCCATTAGCAATCGTTGAACCTGTGTTATTAATAACTTTAACAATTAAATCTTGTCCAACATGAACTTTTATTCCAGCAGAGTCATTGTAATAAGCGACAGCTTTTGCTGTGCTGTCATACCAAACTCTGCCTTCTGTATAAGTTGGAGCAGTTGTAGTTGTAAAATCCTCATAATTGCTAATAATTGGATTAGATTGTGTTGATCCTGTTGCTAATACAACATTTCCTGATCCTGTCGTTGAATAGCTTGTTCCCCATGCAGAACCAGTTGAATTTGGTATTCCTGCGCCAGGGTAAACCATGAAAGATGTTCCAGCTACCCATGAAGCAGTAGATCCATTGGATGTTAGAACTGTATTATTTGCTCCAATCGCTAAACGAGTTGCGCTATTTGTGCCATTACCGATGATTAAATCACCAGTAGATGTAATAGGAGAAAGCGCATTAAACGCAGCAGAAGCTGTAGTTTGACCAGTTCCACCACTAGAAATTGCTAGAGTTGTCGATAAACCAGCAGCAGTTCCTGTCGTATTTTGATTAAAGGTAGGCCATGTAAATGTGCCTGAGCTGAAATCACCTGAAGCTGGTGTTCCTAAAGCTCCACCATTAACAAGAACAGATCCTGAAGAACCAACATTGACCGCTAATGCAGTAGCAACTCCAGTTCCAAGACCAGTAATTGATCCTACTGCTGGAGTAATTGTTGTATTGGTTGCAGAGGTAATTTGACCTTGTGCATTTACAACAATAGTTGGAGAAGTAGTTGCAGAACCATAAGTTGCTGCGCTGACTCCTGTATTGGTAATGCTAAATACTGTGCCTGTAAGGGTTAAACCAGTTCCAGCAGAGTAGGTTGCTGAGGTTGTAAATTGCGACCAATAATTCGCAGTTACATTAATTGTTCCACCATCTTGAGCTGTGCAAAACCAAGCTCCACCAGCTTGAGATCCATACTCAATAAAGGAAATAGCACAAATCAGCTCATTCCAAGTATTTGCATCCTCTGATCGAGTCCAAGTGCTTGAAGAAGCTAAGTAAATGCCGTTTTCAGAAGCAGTTCCTTGATTCTTAACTAATACTCTGTTGCCAGCTACTACAGGATGACCATCAATTGTTTGTAATCCTGACAAAGTAATATTTGTCAGAGTTGCTGCTACGCAAGGCTGTTTCCAACTAATACCAGCAGCATAAGACTGTAAAGCCAATAAATTTACTATGTCTGTTGCGCCTGTAGGCTGTGTAGAAATCGTTCCAGTAGTTGCGCTGATGTTAGTAAAAACACCAGTAGAAGGAGCAGTATTACCAATTGGACTACTATTTAAAGTGCTATTGGTAATTGTCAATCCTGATTGAATAGGATTTGCCGTTGCATAAAACGGCTTACCCTGACCAATAAAAGTTTGAAAATTACCTTCAATATCAAAATAAGCCTGAACAGGCAATAAATTCTGAACAGATGTTACTGGTGGATTAGCCATACAGCATCCTTTAAATTTTTAAGACTGATTCCCAACTGGTGTTATATATACAAGAGCAGGGCCTGTAGCAGATCCAATAGCAGATACTTGGAAGTTATTGGCTGGAGTAGCCAAAACAATCGGCTGAGTCATCAAAGGAGGCAATACAAAAGAGCCATTAGTTCCATCAACAGGAAGCGTTGCTGTAGTAGCAGTAATTCCTACAGGAGAAATCTCAATAGCTACTGAATTAGCTCCAGCATTTAAAAACGCTGCATAATTGACTTGATTATTGCCAACTGAAGAAACAGTAACAGCAGCATGAGCTGTAGCTCCTACCGATAATGCTGTAGTCTGCGCTTGTAATCGCAAAACGATAGTATTAGACATGATTTGTCCTTAGATAGCAGCAAGCTGTTGCCATTTAGAACCATCAGACATCCATAATTTGCCAGTTCCAGTAGCGTTAGAAGTAACGGCTAGGCTGTTAGCAGGAGCTGTAGTAGTGGTTACATTGTCAGTAATAGCAATATCAAGGGATAGAATTTCAACTAAACCAGTTGCTAGAGTAATGCTGTCTAATTTGGGATCTGCGTAAGCTACACCTACGGCTTTGGTATTTGAAGTCATTTTTTTTCCTTTGCAAAGAGGGTTGGACTACTACCTCATTATCCTATTTTTTTATAAATATTCAATAATATTAACGATTTCTCAGCCAATCTCCGAAATGACCAACAAAGGTTTTAGTTCCTGTATGACCCATTTTAATTTCAGGATCACACCAAACCTTACCTCCTAATTTGCTCCATCTAAAACAGAAAGAATAATCCTCTCCATATTTTTTATCACCATCAGCTATGTGAGCGAATAAGTCATAAAACAGATTGTCTTTAGCTCCATCATGAAAGTATTGTTCAGGATAGGCTTTGACCATTTGCTCTAAGCAGTTGCGACTAATTTTCATAAATCCAGTAGGAATGGCAGCGACTTCTAGCAAGCCAGTTTCAGGATCAGCCCAAAGCTCAGGTTTATCCAAATATTTAATTGGAAAGCCTAAGTTATCAACTCGGTATGGATAAATTCCACCAACCAAATCAACAGGATGATCGACAAGCCTTAAAAGAGCGCCTTTTTCCCAAGCTACATCCGAATCGACAAAGACTAGACAATCGGACTCTGTTTTTAAGAAATTAGAGGCTATAGCGCCTCGGCAATCAGCTATGTAAGCACTTCCAATGTCATCAATAAGGGTAAATGTATCTCCCCTAGAAACAAGCATTACAAGATCATTTACCAAGGATCTCATAGTTGCCATATAAACTGAGCCTGTATAGGCTGGAATAGCGATAGTAATGTGCATTTCTTCCCTTCACAAAAGAAAAAGCCCACCCCTTTTGGGAGTGAGCTTTGGGTTACAACATAATTAGGCTGTTACACCAATGTTCTTCAATGCAGTAATGATGTCATTAACTGCTGTAGAAATTGCTGTTCCAGTTGCGTTAGTAGCAATCGTTGTAATCGCTGCTGCTTGCACTACTGGAGTTTCGCCATAAAAACCTACTTTTCCACCAGCTACACCTAGAGCTACACCATCGGCTGCATTGCCGTTGAATAGATAGACTGCTGATACTGTTGATGCTGGGCCTGGATTTGCCATGATTTATTCCTTTCTTTAGCCAAAAAATTAAGATGCAATACGGCAAGCCAACTCAGGATAGAGTGGGGCCCAACCATAGAGAACATCTAAACGAGTAGGAATCGAGTCATTGTTAATGGTGTATTGACGAACCACACGCATAGACAGACCGATTTCTTTATCGCTTGCTCGACCAGCAAAATGAACACCTTCAGGCAACTCAAGATCGGCTACTGCGAGAGTAAATGCGTTCTTGTGCATGAGGATATTTTGTGGGCTAACAGTTCCTGTGCTGTTGAAGAAAGTTACTGCTTGTGCGCCTGAGCTAGTTACGCTGATGTTTTGGAACTGACCAGCAGAAATAGGAGCAGGAGATACATTGACAGTAATAGTTCCACCAGTTCCGCTTACAGCAGTATTTACAACAAAGTTGCGTAACTTGCCATAAGACTGACGATTTTGTGGGTTTACTGCAAATACACCAGCAATAGTGAAGGTATCACCTTGATTGAGGCTAACTGTGTTAGTCAAAGTCAAAGTAATGTTTGCATTGGAAGCCCAACCGCTAGTCAAGAAACCAGTTGCTGTGGTTACATTGACTGTAGCCGTTCCAGCAAAAGAGCCGTAAGTTTGGTTCACAATGTTCTGATCCATCTTCCAGTTCATACCAGCAGAATCTCGACCCATCAAGCCTTTGCGATACTGTTGTCCAATTGCTTCTTGTGGAACAAACAGACCTTTCAAGCTATCAACAATCGTTGCGCTTGAGAATGGATCAATAATCACAGCTCTGCGACCATCACGAGGAGCGCCTTCAGAATCAAGGTAAGCACCAGCGTTCAAGAAGGTGATAAGACCAGTTGGAGGAGTTCCAGCAGTTCCGACTGTGTTGTAAGTAGCATTTTTAGCCATTGTTAAACCATCAAGGTCAATCTTGTTGGCGATAGCTGCAACTGCTGGCTTCAAAACACGATCAGAGAACATATCCAAGCTCAAAGCCAAATCCTGAGTAGTGAACTGTGTGTCCACATGGAACTGGGTTGAGAGGGTTACAGGAACTGAAGTTTCGTTGAAATCTTCAACATTCAAGGCAGGGCCTGTCGTTCCGATGAAGCGACCTGGTCTGCGAACATTGACTGTGTTACCAATCTTTGCACCGACTACAGCGAACTGGTCATCATAGTTACGATCTACTTCAGAAGTAAATGTTAATTCGTTTTCCAAGACCATCAACGCTTCGTTGGTGATCTTGCTAATGGTTAATAAGGTATTACTCATTTTCTCTTTTCCTTAAAGAAGAAATTATGGTT
>Ga0181352_1000358_pt1 | contig 19832 bp, 34 predicted proteins | sample Fa13VDMLBSN_FD_130103 | JGI IMG/M metagenome (GOLD analysis project Ga0181352, IMG submission 130103) | Freshwater viral communities from Lake Michigan, USA - Fa13.VD.MLB.S.N | ecosystem: Environmental > Aquatic > Freshwater > Lake | place: USA: Michigan | collected 2013-09-23 | reverse complement strand
CAGTTATACACACGGTGTGTATAAAATTTTAGGAGAACTACTATGTGGACAAAACCAGCTGCAACAGAAATGAGATTTGGCTTTGAAGTAACTATGTACGTAATGAACAAGTAATGGTCATAGTAACAGACTGCTATTAAGTTAGCACTAAATTGGGGGCTTAATGCCCCCTTTTTGTTTTTATAATGTGTTATAATGCTTGCAAATAGTATCAATTCAGGTATTATTTGGGAATCCGGGTTACCCGGCTTATCAGACTGTCCCGGCAGACGCATACAAGACGGATAAGCTTAACTTTGTATGAAGGAAAAATATTATGGCATTAACAACATTTAGCGGCCCAGTCGCGTCAAACAACGGCTTCATTGCCCCAACTTATACAGTATCAACAGCAAATGCAATCCCTGCAGCAGATAAAACAGTAGGTCAAGTTATCTATGTATCAAACGGTTTAGCAGGCGCTCCTACTTTAGCTATTTGGACTGGTTCTATCTGGGCATCAGCAGCTGGCACAGCAATCTCAGCAACTTAATTAACTCTTTTTTAATCTAAGGAGATTAATTATGATGCAAACTGATGTTTTAGCCTCAACTCTGGCTGATACCGGATCAATAGGATATGCAACTAGACTTAAGGGTTTAGTTATTTCTTACACAGCTGGTACAGGTTCAGTCGTACTAAAAGACGGTGGATCAAGTGGTACAACAAAATTTAGTTTTACTGCTCCTGCTACTACTAACGGCGCAATTAATATTATCATTCCAGGTGAAGGTATTAGATTTGATACTTCCATTTATGGTTCTATTACTGGCGCAACTGTAACAGTGTTCTATGGCTAGCAAGAAAAAAGGTCCAAGCTTAGCAGTCGGACGTGGTGAGAAGCTCCCTGTGTCTAAAGGCGCAGGTCTTACCGCTAAAGGTCGTGCTAAATATAATGCAGCTACAGGATCAAATTTAAAGGCACCACAACCACAAGGTGGTGCTCGTAAGAGATCATTTTGTGCACGTATGTCTGGAATGCCAGGTCCTATGAAAGATGAAAAAGGTAGACCTACTCGTAAGGCTGCTTCTTTAAAAAGGTGGAATTGCAAATGACAAAATATTTTGAAAATATAGATGATCATACTAAACATTTAATAGATGGGGTTTCGGTGGCAACAGTTATGGGTACATTAATGAGCTGGTTACCAGCAATCGCAGCACTATTTACTATTATATGGACAGCTATTCGCATTTATGAAACTAAAACTGTGCAAGGCTGGTTGAAAAAAGGCAAATAATGAAAGCTTTTATAGACAAGGTGTTTAAAATGAAGAAACAAAAACAAAAGGAATTATTAGATGAAATCGCTAATACAGAAATTAAAGAGCAAGCTACAGAAGCTGCTGTCGAAGCTATCATTGAAGAAGTAAAAAAAGATAGTAAGAAAAAAGAAGTAAAAGAAGTAAAAGAAGTTTTTTCTAAACCTGGACATTACTTCGCAGATTGTAATTGTTTTAAATGCGTAAGATGGAGAAATCAAAGTGCCTAGTAAATCTAAAGCACAACATAATTTGATGGCAGCTGTAGCTAATAACCCAGCCTTCGCTAAGAAAGTTGGTATTAAAAAATCAGTAGGAGAAGAGTTTATGAAAGCAGATAAAAACAAAAAATTTAAAGGAGGCGGTATGGCTAAAGCATGCGCAACAAAATCAGATGCAAAGATGATTGCTAAAAAAGAAGTTAAAGGACATGAATCATCAATGCATAAAATGAAAAAAGGTGGCATTGTAGAAAAAGGTACAGGCGAGAAATATAAGTCTAAGGCTGCTATGATGAAACACGAAAAGAAAGAATCTAAAGCTCAAGAAATGAAAGAGCATAAAATGAAGTCAGGCGGTTCATGTGGCTACGCTAAAGGTGGTGGCATCGAGAAAAAAGGCAAGACTAAAGGCAAGATTATTTAAGGAGATTTATTATGGGTCTATTTAGTAAAAACACAGCAACAGCAACAGCATCGCCAGACGGAAGTGTTCCTGCAGAAGGAAAAGGGTTTTTTGGTTCAGTAATGAGAGACGCAATTGGACAAATAAAAGCTCAAGGTGGATTTGATTCTAACTTAAATAAAGCTCCTAAAACTAACATCAATGTTAATTTAGTTGATGATAAATTTGAAAAAGGCTTTAAAAAAGGCGGTAAAGTAAAAGCATCTTCAGCTTCTAAACGTGCTGATGGTTGTTGTGTCAAAGGCAAAACAAAAGGAAGGATGATTTAATCATGGGGTTTAAGGGGTTTGATAGAATGAAAAACGCAATGGACAAAATTCAAGATCTACAAGAAAAAGATTCAAATAAAACGGTAGAAGTAGATAATAAAAAGAAACCCGTAAAAGTAATTAAAGCAGGTGATATGTCTCCTGAAACTAAAGCTTTACCTGATGAAGTAGTTAAACCACCAAAAGGAATTGGTGAATCTGAAAAAGATATGGGCCCAATACCTGCTAAGAAAAAAGGTGGAAAAATAACAGCTGCTAATTATGATAAAGAGTATGGCAAAATATATCGTAAAGCAGTTAAAAAAATGTCTTCTGGCGGTTCAGTAGGATCAGCTTCTAAACGTGCTGACGGCTGCGCTACAAAAGGTAAAACAAAAGGACGTATAATCTAATGAGACCTTCACGTGGTATGGGCGCTATTAAAAAGACTAAGATACCTAGCGCTACTGAAAATAAAATGCCTAAAGGCGTTGTTAAAAAACGTCGTGATAACACAGATTTTATTCAGTACAAAGAAGGTGGACCTGTAGGACTCTATGCAAATATAAATGCTAGAAAGAAAAAAGGTATTTCACGTTCTAAATCAGAGTCTACAATATCACCTAAAGCTTATGCAAATATGAAGGCAGGATTTCCTAAAGGGAAAAAATAATGGTAGATAGAACCACAGGCACCACGAGTTTTAACTTAGATTTAAACAATCTTGTTGAAGACGCATTTGAACGATGCGGACAAGAATTACGTACTGGATATGATCTACGTACTGCACGACGTTCTTTAAACTTGATGACTATTGAGTGGGCTAATCGTGGTATTAACTTATGGACTGTAGAACCTGGCCAAATTAATTTAAACCAAGGTCAGATTATGTATGCGTTGCCCGTTGATACAATTGATTTGCTAGACATGGTAACTAGAACCGGCACAGGATCAAATCAACAAGACATTAATATCAATCGTATTAGTGAGTCAACCTATATTACAATACCAAACAAAAACGCTACAGGTCGTCCTATCCAAGTGTGGATTAATAGACAAAGCGGCCAAGAGAATCCTACTGATATTACGTTAAACGAAACATTAACAGTTACAGATACAACAGCTGATGACACTATTACATTGTCTTCCACAGTAGGCTTAGCACAATTTGGTTTTATTAAGATTGATAGTGAGACTATTCAGTATGGCGGTATTAGTGGCAATACAATTACAGGATGTATTCGAGCTGTAAATAATACAACAATAGCTGCTCACTCAATTGGAGCTAGAGTGTATGTACAAAACTTACCTACAGTAAATGTATGGCCAGCACCAGACCAAAGTGACTTTTATCAATTTGTTTATTACAGATTAAGACGTGTTCAAGACGCAGGTAATGGTGTGACAGTACAAGATATTCCATTTAGATTTATACCATGCATGGTAGCAGGGTTAGCTGCGTATTTAAGTATGAAGTTACCTAATGTTATGCCTGATAGAATTCAAATGTTAAGAGCAGACTATGAAGCAGCGTTCCAATTAGCAGCTGAAGAAGATAGAGAAAAAGCAGCAGTAAGGTTTGTGCCTCGCGAAATGTTTTATCACGGGTAACTAAATGCCTAGTAAATATTCAAGTGGTAAAAATGCGATTGCCCAGTGTGATCGATGCAACTTTAGATATAAACTATCTCAGTTAAAACGGTTGGTTATTAAGACCAAAAATGTTAATATACTTGTATGTCCTGAATGTTGGGAACCGGATCAGCCACAATTAAGTTTAGGCTTGTACCCAGTTAATGATCCGCAAGCAGTTAGAAATCCAAGACCTGATAGTCCTAGTTATTATCAGTCGGGTTTAAATGGATTACAAACGCTAGAAGTAACAGGATCATTACAAAGTGAAACAGGTGTGCCACTATTAGGTAGTAGAATTATACAGTGGGGCTGGGCTCCTGTAGGTGGAGCAAGATCAAACGATGCCGGATTAACCCCTAATGATCTGGTAGCAATAGGTAATGTAGGTACAGTAACAGTAACAACAACTTAAGGAGAAGTAACATGGCATATAAATCAGGAGCTGACGGTATTACCAAACAAGGTAAAACTAAGGGTCGCAATTTAGGTGATGACGGCGCTAAAGTAGGTATCTCAAAAGGTCCTAAACATGCAGGTTCTAAAGGCGGTAAAAAGAACATTGACATGAAAACTATGGGTCGCGGTATGGCTAAAGTAGCAGCACAAAAAAGAGGATAATAATCATGGCTAAAGATAACAGATCGGCAGCACAATCAACAGGTACTGAGTTTTTTCCTGCTGATACTGCACAACCATTAGAAAAATATATTCAACCAAGAGTAAATCCGAATAGCTTAGATATTCAGGTTTCTCAAGATCCTAATAAGTTAAAGTCACAAGACCTTAATTTTAAAACAGCTAGACAACGTGTTAGCGCAGGTGATCCTGGTTCTAAAGTTATTAATCGAAATGGTGAAACCCAAATTCGTGGTTGTGGTGCAGCTACAAAAGGTACTAAAGCTAGAGGCCCAATGGCGTAATAAATGAATTACACTCAGTTAGTAGCTCAGATACAGGACTATACAGAGAATCAGTTTACAACGACTGTAGTAAATACGTTTATTACTCAAGCTGAACAGAGGATCTATAATACAGTTCAATTACCAGCGTTACGTAAAAATGTAACCGGTACTGCAACATTAGGCAATAAGTATTTAGCTATGCCTAACAATTGGTTGGCTACGTTTAGTTTAGCTGTTATTAATGCGGCTAATGAGTATACATATCTTTTAAATAAAGACGTTAATTTTATAAGACAATCGTTTCCAGATACGGATTCTGATTTTTACGGCGAGCCTCAGTATTATGCGGTGTTTGATCAAAACACATTTATTTTAGGTCCTACACCGGATGCTAATTATTCGATGGAGTTACATTATTTTTACTATCCTGAGTCTATTACTACGGTAGCAGGAGGTCAAACTTGGTTAGGTGATAACTTTAGTTCAACTCTTTTATACGGCTCTTTATTAGAAGCCTATACTTATATGAAGGGTGAAAAAGATGTACTTGATAATTATAGAGCTAGATACGATGAAGCTATGGCATTATTGAAACAACTTTCAGATGGTAAAGATCGTCAAGATGCTTATAGAAGCGGTCAGGTAAGGTATCCAGTACAATGATTTTAGGACAAGCACAGACCACAACTTTTAAGCTTAATTTATTAAAAGGCTTAGAAAATTTTAACACAGGGTCACCATATACATATAAAATAGCATTGTATAACGCTACTGCCACTATTAATAGTGAAACAACGGCATATACAACAGATAACGAAATTACGGGCACTGGCTATACAGCAGGGGGTAAAATTTTAGTTCCTACTGTGGGCAGTGATACTAGTAATAACACGGCTTATGTTACGTTTGCTAATGTAACTTGGAGCCCTGCAAATTTTACCGCAGCTGGCGCTTTGGTGTATAATAGCAGTACAAACGCATCGGTCGCAGTACTAAGTTTTGGTGGAGAAAAAATAGCCACTACAACATTTACGATACAATTTCCAACAGCAACCTCAACCACTGCTGTATTAAGAATTAACTAAAGGAGTAATTATGAGCAATATGGACAAATTTGGAATGGGCGACTCAGTTGATGCGTCTGTGACAAGAAATGCTGGATCAGGCGAAGAGTTTGGTCTAAACGGTGTCTATACATTTACATGCTACGATCAAGACGGCAATGTTAAATGGGTAGATGGCTTTGAAAATTTAACAACAAACGTAGGTCGTCAAAACTTACTAGATTCATACTTTGCTAACACCGGTGGTGGCGCAGTGGTTATGGGTCTTATGACTAATAATGCTGTACCATCATCTACCCCAGCTTATACAGATACACAAGCATCACATGCTGGTTGGTTTGAAGCAGGTGCTACTAATGCACCTACATATTCAGGCAATAGAAAAACACCAACATTTAGTTCCGCAACAAACGCTAACCCATCAGTGTTATCTACATCATCTGCCGTAGTATTTTCTATGACAGGTTCTGGTACTGTAACAGGTGCGTTTATTAATATTGGTGGTTCTGCAACGATTGATAATACAACAGGTACATTGTTCTCTGCAGGTAACTTTACAGCTGGTTCTAAAACTGTAACATCAGGTGATACAATTAACGTAACATACACTTTATCAGCTTCGGGCTAAGGAGTCCTAAATGGCTCTAGTAGTCTATGATCGAGTCCAGGAAACGACGACTACATCAGGTACAGGTTCTGTAACCTTACTTGGTGCAGTCAGCGGATTCCAATCGTTTGCTGTTGTTGGAAATAGCAATACTACCTATTACACTATTACAGATGGTGCCGCATGGGAAGTAGGTATTGGTACATATTCAACTTCTGGTCCTACGTTAGCACGTACTACAGTATTATCTAATTCAAACGGTAATACATCACCTATTACTTTATCAGGTGGTTTAGCTCAAGTCTTTGTTACATACCCTTCTGAAAAGTCAGTTAATCTAGATGCTTCTGGTAATGTTACTCCTTTAGGTACCATTGCGTCTGGCACTTGGCAAGGAACTACGGTTGGTGTTTCTTACGGCGGTACGGGTGTAACATCTTCTTCTGGTGCGAATAGCGTAGTTTTACGAGACGCTAATCAAAACACTTCACTTAATAATATCTTTAGAAATACAACTTCTACGGTATCTGCAGCGGGAACAACAGTACTTACAGCCGCGTCATCGTATACTCAAGTATTAACAGGTACTACAACACAAACCTATCAATTACCTGATGCTACTACGTTAGCAAATGGTGCGAGCTTTCAGTTTAATAATAATTCTACTGGCCTTTTAACTATTGTAAATAATGGATCAGGCGCAGTTGCTACTGTAGCTGCTGGCGGTGCAACTCAAATATTCTTGACATCAACGAGCACTGCTAATGGTACTTGGGATGTACACGGCTTTATACCTGAGAATATACAGTGGGGTACAAATTCTTTATACTTAGCTAGTGATGTGATTACAGGTGGTACTTGGAACGGTGGTACAATCGGCACTCCTTACGGTGGTACAGGCTTAACTAGCTTTACTTCTGGCGGTGCTTTATATGCAACATCAACATCGTCGTTAACAAGCGGTACCTTACCTACAACTTCTGGTGGTACAGGATTAGCTACATACACAACAGGCGATGTCATATACGCAAGCGCTACAAATACTCTAGCTAAACTTTCTATTGGGTCTACTGGTGAAGTACTTACTGTATCCGGTGGTATTCCAGCATGGTCTGCAATACCAAGTAATGTATCATCATTCCAAACATCGTTAAGTGGATTAACACCAAGCACAGCCACAACAGGCGCTGTTACATTGGCAGGTACATTAGGCGTTGATTCAGGAGGTACAGGCCAAACTACATACACAGACGGCCAATTACTTATTGGTAATTCAACAGGCAATACTTTAGCTAAATCTACATTAACAGCGGGTACAGGCATTAGTATTACAAATGGTTCTGGATCTATTACAGTTGCTTCTACTGTAACTTCAGGGGTCACAATTACTAATGATACATCTACAGCAACTTCGTTATATCCTACATTTACTAGTGCTACAACAGGATCAGTAGCAGGTCTTAGTGTAACAAGTAGTAAGTTTACCTTCGTTCCTTCAACAGGAACCTTTACTGTACCTAACGTAGAAGCTTCAAATGGTATGATTGTAAATAGTGCTACGGTGTCAACAAATTATTCTATACCTGTGGGTTCTAATGCAATTGCAGTTGGTCCCGTAACTGTAGCAGGCGGAGCAGCGGTAACTATACCTTCAGGATCTCGCTGGTTGGTGTTGTAAATGTTTGGATTATCGACCTTTGCTCAAGCGCCTTTTGCTTCATTAGGTGGAACAAAGTACGATGTAGCTACGGATGAAAGCTTTAGTTTAAGTGATGTTTTTGCTATATCAAAAGTAGATTATGCTGGACTAGTTAATGATACTATTTCAATAACTGATGATGTACCGAACCAGTTTAATTACTTTTTAACTAATGCAGAAACGTTTAATTTAGTTGCTGACTTTGCAGGTAATTTAGATTCAAACGCTGCTAATGATGAGACTATAACACTAACTACAACAGAGGACGGTGTAGTAGCTACATTACATTCGGTAGCTGAAGCATTTAGTATAAGTGAAGCGGTATCAACTCAAGTTAGCTTTGAAGGCGAAACTGACGAGGCCTCTACACTAAATACAACTGAAAATGGTAATGCTAACTTTGTAGGGCTAACAACTGAAACAACAACACTAACTACAACTGAAGCAGGTGTAGCAAGCTTTGCAGGATTAGCAGCAGAAGCAATAACATTTACAGATACAGAAAATGCACAAGTTGACTTTGTAGGCGTAGTTAATGAAAGTGCTACACTAGCTGATCTTGTAAATGGAAATGCTGATATATATCAAATAGTAACAGAATCATTTACTTTAACTGATAGCTCTATAGGCGGTTTAGCATTATTTGGAACAGTAAATGAATCCGTTACTTATACGGATGCTTATGGTAGTGTTAGGGCTATTAATGTATCGGTAGTCGATTCAACAGGCTTTACAGATACATATACTGTAGTAGCTAATTTTAACCCAACAATATCTGAAGTTATAACGCTTATGGATATGGCATGTGCTACAGGTTGGTTTGCAATCAATGATGCTCAAACACCAAATTGGGGTTTAATACCTACTACTGTACCATGTATTTAATATATAATATGAAAACAATAATTTTTGGTAGTGCTAAGTAATACAATAGGAGAATTTAATGGCAAATATAATTAATGCAATAACAACAGGTACTGGTGGTTTATCCACTACAGCAGATGCCTCAGGAGCCATAACTTTTCAGAACAATGGCTCAAATACAGCTACTTTAGATACAAGTGGTAATTTTGCTGCGGTAGGTTCTGTAAGTGGAGCTTCTTTAAGTACACCAGGTAATATCTCATCTCCTACTGGTACTATGACTATTGCTACCATTAACGCTTCAGGTAATATCTCGACTCCAACAGGTACAATTACTGCGTCTTCATTTTCTGGTAATGGCTCAGGTCTAACAGGTATTGCTGGCGGGTTCTCAAACATGACAGTATTCACTTCACCTGGCACATTTACTACACCTGCTAGCACTACTAAAATTAAAGTCACAGTTGTGGGCGGCGGTGGCGGCGGCGGTGGGGGCAACCCTGCGGGTTCCGGTGGTGGAGGAGGTGGTGGTGCTATTTATGTAGGTCCTGTATCTGCTTCTACTCCTTACGGAGTAACTGTAGGCACTGGAGGATCAGGCGCTCCTCCTACAGGTCCAACCATAGGTGGCACAGGAAATACTTCTTCTTTTGCTTCTTTAGCTTCTGCTACTGGCGGTACTGGTGGTAGGGGTGCTCCTGCTCAGGGTTTTGGCGGCGTTGGGGGCGCTGGTTCTGCTGGCACATTACAAATTACTGGTGGTACTGGTGGTGCAGTTGTTTCTGGTAGTGTTAATGGAGTTGGCGGGCCATCAATCATGGGTGGCGGTTCAGGCATAAATCCTCCTAATTCACAAGGACTTGTAGGTGGTAATTATGGTGGTGGTGGTGGCGGTAGTAACCAAACTGGTGGCGCTGGCGCTGGTGGCGTAGTCATCGTAGAATTTTAAGAATAAAACAAATAGGAAATAAATTATGAGTAGTGTAGTTATAGCAGGAAATACATCAGGATCAGTTACACTAGATGCCCCAAACGTAGCGGGTACTACGGTATTAACCTTGCCTGCAACGTCAGGCACAGTCGTTACAACAGCCACAGCATCAGGCATAAGCGGCTCAGCAATTTCCACAGGTACAGTTGGTGTATCAGTCGGTGGTACAGGACAAACTACAGCTTCAGCAGCGTTTAATGCTTTAAGTCCTATCACTACAACAGGTGATTTAATTGTTGGTGATGGTTCTAATTCTGCTACTCGTTTAGCTATCGGCTCTAATAATACTGTTTTAACATCTAATGGTACTACAGCAACATGGGCAGCGGCAGCTGCTGGCGGGTTCTCAAACATGACTGTCTTTACAAGCCCAGGAACATTTACAACTCCAGCTACAACAACAAAAATTAAAGTCACAGTTGTGGGCGGTGGCGGTGGCAGTGGTGGTCCTGGTGGTATTGTTGGCGGTGGCGGAGCTGGCGGGGGTGCGGCTATTTATGTAGGCCCTGTATCTGCTTCTACTGGTTACCCTGTATCTGTTGGAGGTGGAGGTGGTAGTGGTGGAACTGGTAATACTCCTGGTTCAACAGGTGGGACATCATCTTTTAGCTCATTAGCGTCTGCTACAGGTGGTGTCGGAGGACCTTCTCCAAGTAGTGGCACTCCACAATTAGGCGGTGTAGGAACTGCAGGTACATTACTACTTACCGGTGGTGCTGGAACTCCTAATAATCCAAGTGCTAACCCTAACTTGGGATTTGGAGGTACTTCTATTTTCAGCGGAGGAGGAGCAACTTATGCGAATGCTACTTCAGGCAATGGAGGTAATTATGGTGGCGGTGGCGCTGGAGGTAGAAATACTAATTCTGGTGGTTCAGGTGGACCAGGTGTTGTAGTTGTAGAATTTTAAGAATTAAGGAGAAACAAAATGGCAAAGAAAGCATTAATTTCAACAGTAGAACCTAGAGAATCAGGTTATAGAGTAGCTCAAGTAGAAGACGCAGCAAACGTTTTTGAAGTAGCACCTACCTTGATGTGGGTTGACTGTGCAGATAACGTAGTAGCAGATCAATTCTGGTATGACCCAAGTGACCAGCTTATTAAAGAGAATCCTGTTGTGGTTGTAGAAGCACCAGTTGTGGTTGCACCTACTAAAGAAGAGCTTATGGCTCAGTTAGCTGCATTACAAGCACAAATTACAGCATTATAAAAATAAAAGTTAGGAGTAGAACATGGCAATTACCTTAGACGGCACCACGGGGATAACCGCACCAGCCATAGACGTAGCAACCCCAGTTGCAGCTGTTGACGGCGGTACGGGCTTAAACTCATTCACAGCTAACGGTGCGATGTATGCAACATCAACATCTGAGTTGACTACAGGAACTTTACCTGTCGCTTCAGGGGGTACAGGCCAAACAACATATACTAACGGGCAGCTTCTTATAGGTAATACAACTGGTAATACATTAACTAAAGCAACGCTTACAGCAGGGGCGGGTACAACTATAACTAATGGTTCTGGATCTATAACAATTGCACCTGATAGCGGGTATAATGGTTTTGGTGCTAGAACAGTATCTACGGGCACGCCTACAGGTGGATCTGATGGCGATATTTGGTATAAATATTAAGGATTAAAATGAACGCAATTATTGTTACTGAAAAAGAACTTAAAGTTAATGGATATCCAGTATCTACACTTCCAAATTTAGGGTTTGAATATTTATATTTATACTACGAGCCTGAAGCTCAAAACTTATTTAAATTTGTAAAAGTCGGTAAAGATTTAATTAAGTCTAATTTATTAGAAAGTGAAAAAGAACAATGTGCTTCTTATTGCAGTTCCTTTGTTCCTGAAATTGTAGAGCCAATACAACCAGCACCTGAAGCAGAAGACCCATTAATTAATTTTGTAACTGTTGATGGATTTGTCGGAGGTGTAAAACCAAAAAGCCAACTTGAAGCCGGTGAAGTAGAACTATCTAGAGAAGACATTAGAAGTATTGCGTATTCATCTGTAAATCAAATAGATTACATTTGGGACTTTCAACAATCTAAATTTATTGGGCTAGGATATGAAAATCAGCGCTTACAAAGATATTATGCTGAAGTTCCAATTAACAATCAACTAGACGCAATTTGGGCATTTATTGAAGCTTCAGGAGTTGAATTACCTACAAAGACCAAAGAAATTTTAGATAAACTAAAATCTATTAAACAAGATATACCTAAATCGTAATGAAAATTATTGAAGTAAATGGAGGCTATTGCAGAAAGCCGTTTGAATGTGATTTTGTTCCAAGGCCAACTTATTCATCTTTGTTTATAGATATAACTGATGTTACACCACAGCCTGATGAATTTTGGCGATACGATTATCAAACAAAACAATTTTTTGCGCCAGACGGAGATATAAACGATATAAACTCTGAATACTCTATTAGGTTAAAGTGGAATGACATTAGAAACCAAAGGTCAATATTTTTGATTGAATCTGATTGGACACAATTACCTGATTGTGCTTTGCCAGCAAAAGAAAAAAAGGCGTGGAAAGAATATAGACAAGAGCTGCGTGATTTACCTCAAAAGTATGCTAACATAAATCCTATGTTCGTTGTATTTCCGGTAAGGCCAAGTCATATAATAAAAAGAACATTTATGCAGCGTTTAATATTTGTAGTCAACAAAGTTTTTAGGAATAAATAATATGCCAACAAGCGTAAAAACAGGTGGGGTGTTTCAGACAGCGGTAAATATTTATGTTAAACGCTCAAGTGTTTGGTCGGAAGCTAACACTGTTTATGTAAAATCAGGTGGCGTATGGCAGACTGTTCATCAAGGCTATCCTGGTCCAGGTTCACAAACATTTAATACATCTGGTACTTTTACCGTACCGGCCGGCGTTTCTAGTATTAATGTATCTCTTCAAGGCGGTGGCGGTGGCGGCGGAGGTGGTGGTTGGTCATCAGACAATGTAGCTCCTGCTGGCGGTGGTGGTGGCGGTGGAGGTGCAGGGACTACTACAGGAAATTTTTCTGTATCAGGCGGTGCGAGTTATTCTGTTAATGTATCAAGCGGTGGTTCAGGTGGCGGTGGTATGCCATATATAGGTGGATCATCTGGCGGTGGCGGTGGCGGAAATGCTAGTGCTTTTGGCGCTTTATTATCATTAGGTGCAGGTAATTCTGGTGGTAATGGAGGGCAGGGCAATAGAGGTCTTGGAGGCACGGGTAGTAGCGGTGGCGCAAGTGGTTCGGCTGGATTTCCAGCGGCAGGCGGCAGTGGACCTGTAACTTGTGGTAATGGTTATGGCAATCCAGGCTCTGGAGGACATGGAGGTGCTGGTGGATTTGGTGGTGCTGGTAATGGGGGCGCAGGACAAAGACAGTGTGCTGGATCTGGCGGAAACTCTGGTAGCTCAGGTAGAGTTGTTGTAAATTGGTAATTAATCCGTCCATCACAATTGATGAAATGCCTGTATGGATTTTTGATAATTTTTTGCCGTTGCATTTACATGATGGTATGTATTCATATTGTCAAAAGAGCCTATATTCATCAGATCATTCATCAAACTTAAATTCTGAACTGTTGCACCCAAGACTAGTTAGCAAACTAACCCAAGAACAAATAATATCATTACCTTTAACTGAAGCGTTTAAGACAACAGCAGCAGAATTAGGATATAACATAAATATAGAACGTGCTTATATTAATTTATGTTCTAAAGACACTATATGTACTTCTCATGTTGATGGTCAAGAAGTTGGTTTAACTATGATATATTACCCAAATACTAAATGGGATATTGATTGGGGAGGTGATACATTGTTTTTTAATGCAGATAAAGAAATAGCTTTTGCATCCCTTTGTAAGCCAAACAGAGCCTTATTTTTTGATCAAAGAATTTTGCACACAGCAAGACCGCCAACATATCTTGCGCCTGTATTTAGGTACACAGTAGCATATAAATCTTTGAGCAGACATGTATAGCTTTAAACAAGAAATACCCCCATATAATCCGCCCGATAAGTATAGCTTTGCTTATTGGGAAAATTTTTTTACTGAAGAAGAATTAAATAAAATACTTTCTTTGAAAGAATGGGACAACGTAGAAACTGCAAAAATTAAGATGTGTGAAGATGGAAATGGCCGGCCAACCATTGATAGCAACCTACGTAGAACAAATATTTCTTGGATTGACAACAATCAAGATACCAAGTTTATTTGGGATAAATTGTCATTAATTATAGCTGAAGTTAATTGCAGATATTTTCAGTTTAATTTAACTGGCCTATACGAAAACATACAATTAGGGTGTTATAGATCAGAAAGTCTAGATGAATATGGATGGCACGTTGATACAACATTAAGTGCTTATGGAGTTATGCGCAAACTTTCTATAGCTTTATTATTATCTGATACTGCTGAATTTGAAGGCGGTGATTTAGAATTAAAACCTAGTAGTGATACTCCAGTCAAACTAGAACAAAAGAAAGGAAGGGCTTGGTTTTTTCCGTCTTATATGTTGCATAGAGTAACTCCAGTTACAAAAGGCGTTAGAAAATCATTAGTTGTTTGGGTAGGGGGACCGCCGTTTAAATAGGAAAATTATGAAAGTAGAAATTGATAATTTTATTGGCGTTTTTGAAAATGCTTTTTCATCACAATTTTGTAATCAAGTTATAGATGAGTATGAAAAAAGCGTCAAAGCTGGGTTCGGTAAAACTCGACAAGAGCATGATAGAGCCCCAAAATTAATGAAAGAGGATGTAAGTGTTTTTACAAACTCGGTAGAACTTGATGCTTTATTTTTTTCTTCGCAAAAAGAATTTAATACAGTATTTTGGGACGAGTGTTATCCATATTATGAAGAAAAGTATTCAGTTTTAAATTATTCTGATAGGTTTACAATATATCAATTGAAGGTCCAAAAAACTTTAGTTGGTAGCGGTTATCATGTTTGGCATTATGAGTCAGGAAGTAGAGCAACATGTCAAAGATTAATGTTTTTTATCCTATATCTTAATGACGTGGATGAAGGCGGCGAAACTGAGTTTTTATATTTGCATAAACGTGTCAAACCAAAACAAGGAACTTTAATACTTGCACCAGCAGCGTTTACTCACACACACCGTGGGAACCCGCCATTAACGGGTACAAAATATATTATGACTGGCTGGTTAGAATTTTAAAGTAAAATGTAGTAAAATATAGCAAAATTAAAAGGAATTTATTATGGCAAGTACCTATTCACCACTTAAAATAGAGCTCATTGGAACCGGCGATCAGTCAGGTACATGGGGTACAACTACAAACGTCAATTTAGGCACAGCGATTGAAGAAGCCATTACTGGTTCTGCCGATGTTACGTTTTCAAGTGCTGACGTTACCCTAACCCTTACTAATACCAATACGACTCAAACTGCTCGTAACCTACGTCTAAACTTAGTAGGCTTAGTAAGTGCTGCTCAAAACCTTATTGTCCCAGCAATTGAAAAGCAATACATCGTTAATAACACTTTAACTTACGACATTACAGTTAAAAATTCTACTGGTACCGGTGTTGCAGTTCCTGCTGGTAAATCAATGATCGTGTTTAATACAGGATCAAACGTGGTTGAAGTTGTAACGGCTCTAGCTACAGGCACAGTGATCCCCGTTGCAAACGGTGGTACAGGAGTTACAACATCAACTGGCACTACAAACGTTGTATTAAGTAATTCGCCTACATTATCAAACTCTACATTAACAGGAACAACCACGTCTTCAGGAACATTAGCAGTTACAGGTGGCTTTACCTTAGACGGAGATGCAGGGACTTTAGGTCTAGCGGTGATATCAGCAGGTGCTGGAAACACGCCTACATGGGGAACGCTAAGTGTAAGTGGTGGTGGAACAGGAACAACTACGCTTACAGGTGTTATAAAAGGTAATGGTACATCTGCATTTACTGCGGCTACAGCGGGTACAGATTTTGTAGCGCCAGGCACAGCGACTACGTTTACTGCTAAACAAACATTTACAGGAGCATCTAGTGTCATTTCATCTAAATTTGTAAATGCTTTAGAAGGTGTCACAGTATCAGCAACATCAGCCACAGGCACTATTAATTATGATGTTACAACTCAATCAGTTTTATACTATACATCTAATGCTTCAGCAAACTGGACTGTAAACTTTAGAGCCTCTAGTGGTACATCTTTAGATACAGCTATGGCGACAGGCGAGGCAATTACAGTTGTATTTTTAGTCACACAAGGTTCTACCGCATACTATAACAATGCTGTTCAAATTGATGGATCTTCAGTTACACCTAAATATCAAAATAGTGCAGCGTGGTCTTTCGGTTATGCTTCAAGCGTAAATGCTTATACTTATACTATTGTTAAAACAGGTGCAGCAACATTCACAGTATTTGCAGCTTTAACACCATTTAGTTAGGAATTCATCAATGCCGTTGTTATCAAGAATAGCCTCACAAGCCGCAAACGGATATGGCATGTTTTCAGGCGAAAGTATTTATGATGATATCACTATTTTACTTGTAGCGGGCGGCGGAGGCGGCGGTGCTAAGCGAGGTGGCGGTGGCGGTGCTGGTGGATACAGAGAATTTTCTGCAGGCACATTTACTTTCAAAAGAGGCACTAGCTATGCAGTTACTGTAGGTGCTGGAGGTGCTGGAGGATTAACTGAAAACGTTACGGGGGGAGTCGGTAGTACTTCTAGTTTTGTTTCTGAAGAAGGCACTACTAGTAATGTTGGAGGTGGTGGTGGAGCACAAAGAGCTAGTGGATCTAGTAGCGGTGGTTCAGGCGGCGGTGCAGCTAGATCTGACGGTATAGGTTCAACTACGGGTGGCGCGGGGACTGCAGGGCAAGGTAATGCAGGTGGTAATTGTAGTACTCAACATGGCGGAGCTGGCGGTGGCGGTGCTAGTGCTGTAGGTTCTAATGGCCCATCAGGTAATGGTGGTAATGGATCAACATTCTCTATAAACTCGACTACTTATGCTGGCGGTGGTGGTGGAGGCCCTCAGTTTGGCGGGGGTACTGGCGGTACTGGAGGTTCTGGCGGTGGTGGAACTGCAGGAGCTGTTAGTGGTAGCGGAGCTCCGGGAACTGCAAACACAGGCGGTGGAGGTGGAGGTGGTGCTGATAATCCTAGCTATATCGGTGGTAACGGCGGTAGTGGTGTGGTTATCTTTGCTTATCTTGGTGGACAGAAAATGTCAGGTGGAGTAATAAGTACTGTAGGCGGTTATACATTACATACATTTAATTCCACAGGTACTTTAATAGCTTAAAGAGGATTATCGTGGCGTATTTTGCAAAATTAAACGAAGAAAACATAGTGACACAAGTGATTGTAGTTGCTAATGAAGACACAGTAGATCAAAACGGAATAGAGGATGAAGCAATAGGTGTTGCATTTTGTACTAACCTTTTTGGTGGCACTTGGAAACAAACATCTTACAGCGGTAACATTCGTAAAAACTATGCAGGTATTGGTTTCAAATACGATGCTAATTTAGATGCTTTTGTTCCTCCTCAACCATATGCATCATGGACTTTAGATGAAACAACAGCAAAATGGAAAGCACCTGTAGATTATCCTGTAGATGGAAAATCATATGACTGGAATGAATTAATACAATCTTGGCAAGAAGTATCTGCGGAGGGATAATGAAATTATTAATTGGCGTTTTAATTACACTTTGTTTACTTGTTTGCATACATCAAGCTCACGCAGAAACCACAACAATTAACCAAAAAGGAATGCCGGTACCTAGTGCTATGGCACCTAGTATGTCTGCGTTTTCACAAGATGTTTGTGCGGTGCCTATTAGTGCAGCGGGTAATTTAGGTTTTATCTCTTTATCAGGCGGCACAGTTTTACTTGATGAGAACTGCGTTAAGATTAAGTTAGCAAAGACACTCAACGATTTAGGACTTAAAGTAGCTGCCGTATCGGTACTATGTCAAGATCCTAAAGTATGGGAAGCAATGGAGATGAGTGGTTCACCTTGTCCTATGGGCGGTGCTGTAGGCTATACAGCTAAGAAAGCATGGTATGAAAAAGATCCTGAGAAGTTTAGAAAATTGTATGGTCCGAATTACACTCTTCCTACTCCTACTTCTACTAAGGAATAACGCATATGCTTGGTCATGCTCTTTTGCAAATACAGAAGAAGGCTGGTATCTTCAAGGATCAATGCAGTGTAATGGTATTGACACTCAGATTGCATTGCAACAACATTATTGCGTATGGTATAGACCGAATGATCCTTATTGCTCAATATATCAAGTCCCAGTTTGCAGCGCTCAAGTCGAGTATAGAACTTTGTCTTGCCCGATTAACCAAAGCGGTGCTATTAATGAAACTAGGTCTTATGAATGTTCTACACAAAGTTGGACAGGTTGGACAACAACTTCTAATAACTGTACGCCAAATCCTCCAACGTGTATTGAATCTACTGAAACGAGGCAGCTAACATGTCAAGCTGGTTACGAAGGATTATTACAGGAACAAAGAACTTCGATATGTTCAGATCCATATGGTTCGCCAACTTGGACTTCATGGTCGACAATATTAGATACTTGCAAGATGACGGTAGTGAACGTAAACAATGTGACATCACCCATAAGCCCAATAAGTCCTTTGAATCCAATAGTCACAACTGCGCCCATCATCCAACCCGAACCTGTAATTGTACAGGACATGACTGCATTGACAACGACAACAACGGAAACACCAGCTACTTCGGTAGCAACCGTAAAAAGCGAATCAAGTGGAACGACGTCTGCACCAAGCCCCGTTATAAGTACTACGACGACATCGGCTACCGTGAAAGCGCCAGAAACACCGAAGGGTAAAGAAGTAGTACCAGGTTTTGGCATTGTATTATCGATGCAGATTTTAAACGCAGGCTACAATATGCAGCAAGCGCAAATAGAAGAATCAATTAAACTAATTCAGGAACAAGACTATGAGCGACAACAAAATATATTCATTGAATTTATCAGCGCAAATGATACTGGGGATTATCTTATCCGTGCTAGTGCCATTAGGTGGCGCAGTATATTACGGAATAACCCTCTTCAACGATTTGACAGGGACGATTGAAGAAGTTAAAAAGATGTCTAGTGTAGAAACTAGAATCACTGTATTAGAAGATAGAACTAAATCTATCGACAGACAACTATTAGAAGTTATGATGTCTAACAATAGATCCCTTGAGAAAGCAAATGATGCTTATGGCAAAGCTATTGAAGCTAATAGTGTAGCTAAATCCACTCAAGATAAAGTTGCTGACAATGTAAACAATGTTAAAGAAGAAATGAAACAATTACGCAAAGCGATGATTAATCCGCTTAATAACTAGGAGAAAAATATGCTGTCCATCTTATCCTCAATTCTCGGCTTCGCTACTGCGGGGCTCCCAAATATATTAGGGTTCTTTCAACAACGTGGCGATCAAAAACACGAAAGAGAAATGGCTCAATTACAAAATGCACAAGCTTTGCTTATGGCAGAGAAAGGTTTTGTAGCTCAAGAAAAAATAGCTGCTATTGAATTAGAAGGCACGTACGCAGAAACGTACGCTCAAGAACGTTCAGCTTTATATGACCACGATAAGAAATTAGTGGAAGGCGGTTCTCAAACAGTTAAGAACTGGAATGCTATGGTAAGACCTGTAGTAGCCTTTATCTTTGTAGGTGAGCTAGTGCTTATTAATTTTGTATCATTAGCGTGGGCTATGTATTCTGGCGTTGACTTTATTGTAGCTTCACAAGAGGTATTTTCTACAGATGAAATGGCTATCGTAGCATCTAT
>Ga0181352_1000357_pt1 | contig 19861 bp, 21 predicted proteins | sample Fa13VDMLBSN_FD_130103 | JGI IMG/M metagenome (GOLD analysis project Ga0181352, IMG submission 130103) | Freshwater viral communities from Lake Michigan, USA - Fa13.VD.MLB.S.N | ecosystem: Environmental > Aquatic > Freshwater > Lake | place: USA: Michigan | collected 2013-09-23 | reverse complement strand
TATATCTGAAGATATATTAAAACAGCCTGACTTTCATTGGTCTAGTTTGTCTGAGTATATTAAAGCTTGGGATATGTTTAAGTCTGTACCTATGAAACAGATGATAGAGTGGGAAAGACTTATGAATGAAAAGACTGAGTATATGAAGACTTTAAAATATAACTCAGAGACAGCTGATGAGATTGAAAAGAGGCTTTTGTCTAATACTAAGTTATATTCTGAGTATGAAGATATCATGTCTAGATTAGTACAAGAAGGTGAAGGTGGTACTATGCTTGGAGGTGGTATGGAAAGTTTAACAGAACGAGGAGAAATATAATGTGGGATAATAGAAGAGACTTCACTTTAAAAGAAATACCTAAACTCCATCCAATGAGTAATGGGTATCTAGACTTTTGGAGGGGAGAAAAGAAGAAAGTAATTGAAGGTCAGTGGATAAATGGAATATGGTGTCCTCCACAGTTATATCATTACTTAAACTATGCTACTATTATCTTAGGAGATAAGAATAAAAGAAAGAAAGATAGACCTTGGGATTTAGACTATGTATGGGATTTAGCATACTATTGGATTGAAGCTCGTGGTTTATCAGGTTTTGAAAAAGTAGGAGATGTAGAAGACATAAGATCTTTTCTTAGAACTAAACAACCAGGAGATTTAGGTAAACCTTTGTATAATAAGGAAGCTAAAAACTTACTTGTTATGGGCCCACGTGGTTGGGGTAAATCTTATTGGGGAGCTAATATAGCTGCACATGAGTATTTAACTGATGGTCAAAAAGAATATACTCCTGGAGAAATTCCTAAAGAAACTGCAGAGATTATGCTTAGTGCATATAATGCTCCGTATGTAAATGACTTGATTACTAAGATTCAGGACGTATTAAATAATTATCCTGGAGGTATGGAGGTTAATGGTATTTATTATCCTGCACCTTTTGCTAAAACTTTAGTAGGTACTTGGAATATTGGTAAGAAAGTTGAGAATTATTATAAAAAGAAAGTTGGTGGGAAGTGGCAAATGGTTGGTACTAGAAGTTGTTTTAAACCTAGAGTATACCGAGATAAACCATTAGCTGGTGTAGGAGGACGTAACACTATAAAAATAGGAGAAGAAATTGGAGTCTGGGAAAATCTTATTGAATCTCACTTTGCTGATGAGAATACTCAAAGACTTAATAATTATAAGTTTGGCTCTACTCTTTACATTGGTACTGGTGGGGATATGGTTGGTGGTGGAACACTTGCTTCTCAGAAAATGTTTTATGACCCTGAAGCGTATGACTGCTTGGTGTTTGATGACATTTATGAGAATAGGGGAAAAATAGCTTTATTCTTTCCATCTACTTACACTAAAATAAATTACAAAGATGACTTTGGTAATACTAATCTCCATCTTGCTAGGCTGGGTGAAGAAGAACAAAGAGAGAAAAAGAAACTTGCTAAAGATGCTAGTGCTTATGACGAGTATGTCGTGTATAATCCTATTGTACCTAGCGAAGTTTTTCTATCTAAAACAAATAACATCTTCCCACTTAAAGATTTACAATATACTCTTGCTAATATAGAGACTAGTAAATTAGCAGATGCTGAATGGATAGGAGATGTAATTATAAGTCCTGAAGGAGAAACTGAATGGAGGAATAATCCTAAAAATAGACCTATCTATGATTTTCCTCTTAGAGCTGAAGCTAATGTAGAAGGTTCTATGGTACTCTATGAACATCCTATTAAGGATGATAATGGAGTTATTCCATGGGGTAGATACATTGGAGGAATTGACCCTTATGACCATGACAAATCTCAGTCTGGTTCATTAGGTTCTATTATTATCTTAGATAACTTAACTAATAGAATTGTAGCTGAGTATTCAGGTAGACCTGAAACAGCTAATGACTTTTATGAAAACTGTAGACGACTATTACTATACTATAATGCAATGGCTCTCTATGAGAATGAAAAGAAAGGTGTATTCACTTATTTTGAATCTTGTGGAGCATTGTATCTTCTTGCTAAGCAGCCTAAGTTAATTAAAGATGTAGTCCAAGGTTCTACTGTAGATAGAGGCTATGGAATACATATGTCTAATGAGATTAAAAGGTATGGAGAAGGATTAATTAATTCATGGCTTAGAAAACCTTATGAAGGTGACGTAAAAGTTTGTCATAAGATTAGATGCCAACCATTGTTAAAAGAACTAATATTGTATAATCCTGATGGTAACTTTGACCGTGTAATGGCTTTAATGGTAGCTTTGTATCAGAAAGAAGAGATGCGTAAGTATGAAGTTAAAGTAGAAGAACAAGCTAAGTCTTTCTTAGACCAAGAGTTCTTTCACAATGGTTTTCAGAAAAGTTCTAAATTTGCTATAGGAAGAACAGGATATTATCAATAATCTATTGTTTAATGAAATTTAAAAAAATAAGTTTGTAGTTTAGGCTAATTAGATTCAAATGGAAGTAGTATATCAAGATAGGGTCATATTACCAAGGCAAAAAGTGCTTCGTGAAGTCAAGGAAACTCTTGAATGGAAGCACAAATGCGTTGATGCAATTATTGCATCTACTAAAGGTAAAGATTCTCAAAGAAGACGTTCTGTAACAGAGCGCAAAAGAAATTATGACTTATTAAATAATAAGATAGATATTACTCATTTTGAGCATATAACTAATCCTTTTAATTTAGGTAAAAATCAACCTAATAAATTTCAGTTACCTGCTACTTTACAACCTTATGATATTCTATTTCCTATATTTAATGTATTGTTTGGAGAAGAACATAAAAGGTTCTTTAATCCTATTGTAAAAGTAGTTAATGACTCAGCAATTACAGATAAAGAAGAAAAGTTAAAACAAATCATTGTTCAAAATTTATACGATTATTTAACTCAAGATGCTCAAGCTGCAGCTAAAGAAGCTGAAGCAAGAGGTGAAGAACCTCAAGAAATACCTACTCCTGAAGATGTAATTAAAGCTGCACAAATGTCTGCTAAAGACATGCGTGAGATTACAGCTGAAAAATTCTTAACTTATTATAAGAAGCATCAAAGACTTAAAGATAAGTTTGCTACAGGTTGGAAAGATTGGTTAATTGCAGGTGAAGAGTTTTACAGAGTAGAAGAAGTAGCAGGAGAAGCTAAAGTAATTCGTGTAAATCCTTTACAAGTATTTTTTAAAATTGGTGAGAATAATGATTCTATTGAAGAATGTGACCAAATCTTAGAAGAAAATTATCTAACAGTTAATCAAATCATTGATGAGTTTTATGAAGTGCTTACTCCTGAACAAATTGATGAACTTGAGAACTATTACCCAAGTGGTATTCCTGGAAACCAGGTAATTAATCCTCTTACTATTAAAGAGGTAGAAACAATTTACCACTTTCAAAACCAAGAGAGTTTTATTGATAGAATTCCGGTATACAGAGTAAGATGGAAGTCTTTTAGAAAGATAGGTACTTTTTATTACATAGACCCACAAACTGGAGACGAGCAAAGTTTTACAGTAGATGAGGCTTTTAAATGGGATAAGAAAGATCCTATGCAAAGAGTTGAGTGGTATTGGGTATCTGAGTATTGGGAAGGTGTGCGTATTGGTATGGATATGTACATTGAGCCAATGATTAGACGTAGACCACAACAGTTTAGGTCTATGGATAACATGTCTAAGTGTAAGTCTGGTTACTTTGGTAGAATGTGCTCTGCTACTAATACTCAAAGCACAAGCCTTATGGACCGTTTAGTTCCTTGGGTTTACTTATACTTTATTATATGGTATGATACAGAGTTAGCACTTGCTACTAACATTGGTAAGATTGCTTTATTAGATGTGTCTATGATACCTGATGGTTGGGAAATAGATAAGTGGATGTACTATGCTCGTGCAATGCGTGTAGGTTTTGTTAACTCTATGAATGAGGGTAACAAGCGTATGGGTATTAATCAGAACATGTCTACTCAGAATAAAGAGTTAAATCTTGAAATGGGTAGTTACATTCAGTTTAATATTAACCTTCTTCAAGAAATTGAAAGAAAAATTCAAAATACTGCAGGTGTTCCTCCACAACGTCTAGGTGCTATTTCTAATCAAGAATTAGTAGGTAATGTAGAAAGAAGTATTACTCAATCTTCTTTAGTCACTGAAGATTTGTTTAGAATGCATAACTTAACTAAATTAGATGTATGTGAGGCTTTACTTGAAGTAGCTAAAGATGTATATAAAGATGGTAGTAAAACATTACAGTATGTAACAGATGATTTACAGACTATAATGTTTCAGGTAGATGGCCAAGAGTTTAATAATGCAGATTATGGAGTGTTTGTAACTGATGATAATAAGGACATGGAAGTGTTCCAAGCTATGAAAGAACATATGAAGTTTGCTCTTCAGAATGATCAAATGGCATTTCATCAAATTGCAGATATTTATAGTACTGAATCTGTATCTGAAATTCGTGCTACTCTTAAGCAGTATTATGATGAGAAGATGCAACAGCAACAAGCTCAACAAGAACAGCAAGCTCAGATGCAACAAGAACAAATTGCTGCTCAACAACAAATGAAGCAACAAGATATGCAAATGCAACAATACATTGCAGATACAAATAATCAAACTAGAATTCAAGTTGCAGAAATAGGAGTATACGCACGTCAACAGGAATTAGATTTAAATATGAATTCTATTCCTGACCCTATGGAAATAGCTAATCATGCACTTAAACAACAATCTGAAATGTCTAAATCTTTTACAGAAAAGATGAAGCTTGAAACAGAAAGAATGAAGATTGCTAAGGAAGAGACTTTAGCTAAACAAGAATTAAGTATAAAAGAAAAAGAGATTCAATCTAGAGAAAGGGTTGAAAAAATGAAAGCTGAAACAGCTTTAAGAGTTGCTAAAACAAATAAAAATAAATACGATAAGAAATGAGTTTATCTACCACTAAAACACGTGACTATCCAAAAGTAGATAGGATGCGTGGAGTAAACTATCTAAAAACCATAGATTTAGCTAATTATACACTTGCTAATGAAGATAAAGGAAAAGTTCTTTTACTTACAGCTGGTTTAGGTAATACTATTACAGTACCTGCATTAAGTATACCTGTAGGTTCTCAAATAGATTTTATTGCTATGACTGCAAACACAGGTACTTTTGTAGCAGATACAGGAGTTACATTAAATAGCAAAGGAGGCGCAACAATTTTATCAGACCAATTCTCAGGAGCTACTCTTATTATGACTGCTCCTGGCGAATGGACATTAATTGGTGATTTAGTATAATATGTTTAAAATAGGTTTCTTTTCACACGGTCCTCTGCCTCCAGATCCTACTCCTAACCCTGTAAATTTTGATGGGTTAACAGCTGATAATACTTTAGCTATAAGTGGTGGTACTTATCAATATATTGCACAACAAATAACAGGAATAAATGTACCTATAACTTTACAGTTAAAAAGTAATTTAGATCCTACTTATGGACATGTATATTTTCAAGTAGCTAACTCTTGGCCTTATGGTACTTTTCAAGGTAATGATGGGCCTCTTAGTGGAATATATGGTACATTTACACAAGCGCCTGGTGCAGTAGCTGGTACGCCTTATAATACTTTACCTCCTATTAATTTTACTGTTACTAATAACCAATGGTTAATTATGGCAGTAGATGGTACTACAGCTATAGCTAGTCCTTATTCGTTTGTAGGTATGTTATTTAATGTAGATGATGGTACATATTTATCAAGTTTAACCAGTGGTTCATATAATTTACAAACAAACATAGCTAATCCAATGAATATAGGAACTGGACCAACGTATGATTATACTAATAATCCTTCAGAATGGTTTTATTCTTCATTTGGTATAATAAGTGGTATAATACCAACTGCTACTACTATTGATTTAGAAATAACTTATACTGATGATATTACATTTGATAGTTTAGCAGTTCTTTATTATAAAGTATCTGCAAGTGCACCATCTGAAGCAGAAAGTTGGTCTTCATCAGATCCTGTAACTCTTGGATATTCTGCTTTAGCTGCATCAGGAAGTATAATATCTGGTGTAAAAGATGGAGATTTTATTACATTTGCTATAGGAACAGGAGGTAAAACTGTACAAGGTACTTTAAATACAACTATAACAGTATATAATAATTCTCATTTAAGTGATACACTATCTTCATTTAATGGATTTGTAAATACTCCTTAATATATGAATTCTACTCTATCAAATATTCATGCTAATAAATTAGCAAAGTATAACTACAAGTATATTGATAGTAATGGAGATATATATATAGGTACTAAAGATGGTAGATTAACTAGGTATATTTCTCCTATTTCTACTACAACTTTAGTAGATAATACTACTACAACAAATAATACAGCTATAGTTAGTAATGAGTTTGCTTTTGCAGACTCTGCTAACTTAGATGCATTTAGTAGATTAAGAGTAAGTAATCCTTTGATATTACATAACGCTCAGTTTACTTATGACTTGGCTCCTATTTTATTAGAACCTGTAACAAATGGGTTAGGAGCAGCTATAACACATGATGCTACTAATAGGTATGCTTTAATGACTTTTGCATCTACTCCAACAGGAGGTAAAGCTTATATGCAAAGTTATGAGTATTTTCCATATCAACCTGGTCGTTCACAATTAATCTTTGTAACTTTTAATATGTTAGCAGGAGTAGCAGATGTATTAAAGTTTGCAGGTTATTCAGATGGTGTTAATGGTATAGAGTTTCAGTTAAATGGGACTACTAAACAATTTACTATTTACTCAGCTACAGGAAGTGGTGACCAAACAGTTGTTCAATCTTCTTGGAACTTAGATAAATTAGATGGTACAGGTGCTAGCGGTGTTACGCTTGATATAAGCAATGTACAAATTTTAGTTATAGACATTCAGGCACTGTATGCAGGCAGGGTTAGGATAGGATTTGATATAGATGGTACTATTATTTATGCTCACGAGTTTCTTCATGCAAACAATATTACACCTCCATATTTACAATCAGCCAACCTTCCTGTAAGGTGTGGCATGACCTGCACTGCTACAGTTAGCACAACAATGTACTTTTTATGTTCTGCTGTAATATCAGAGGGAGGAACAGAGGATATCAATGTATTTGGATATACATTCCAGCAAGATTCAGGTGCTATTAGTGTAGCTACTGGTGGTACCCATATGTTAAGTCTTAGACCAAAGACTACATTTAATGGTATAACTAATAGAACAAGAGTTGCTTACATAGATGTAGAAATTTATAATGGAGGTAATCAGCCTATTCAATGGCAACTTTGTTTAGGTCAAGCTATTAGTGGAACTACTACATATAATAATGTTAACACTACTTATTCAAGTTCTGAATATAATGTATTAGGCACATTAAGTGGTAGTCCTAGTATAGTTATAGATGGTGGGTATGTAGCATCTTCAGGAGGTGCTAAAGGTGTTACTAATACAGCTATTGTATCAAGGTATCCAATTACATTAAATCAAGCAGGAGCTGTTAGGTCTTTAGGAACATTGACTTTAAAAGCTACTTCATTAAGTGGTACACAAACATGTTATGCATCAATTAAATTTAGAGAAATAAGATAATGGCAAAAAAAGCTACAAGTAGTAAAACTAATATGTCTTCTTATAAAAAGAAGGCTAAAAAAAGAATACCAGGAGTCCACAGTAAAAAGAATACAAGTGGCTTAAAAGCTTCTAAAAATTACAAAAAATCATACCGTGGTCAAGGTAAATAGATAAAATGCTATAGAGACTTATAAAAAAGTTAATCTAACTATTGTTTAAAGATGTATAGTAAAATTACTTTTGTGTGTCTTCATAGGTGAAGTTGTAAGTTGTAAAGAAATAAAAATATGAATCAAGAGACTAAATTAGATTTGTCTGTATTAGACAAAATTACAATTCCTGAAGTAGAAAGTATTGAAAGCTTCGAGGAAAAGGTAGAAAAAGAAAATAAGGAAGAGCTTGAAGAAGCAGCCTTACAAGAAGTTGAAAGTATTGATACTTTTGACCCAAATGAAGAAGTAGAGATGGAGGATACTCCAAGCTCTGAAAGTTCTGAAAATAATGGAGAATCTGGAGATGGAGATTCATTGCGAGAAATTGCTAAATGGGCCCATGAATTAGGAATCTTTGATTATGATGAGAAAGACTTTCAATCCTCTGAGGATTACTTTAGAGATAAGTTCTTTGAAAAAGTAAAAGCTGAAGCATTTAATGCTTTGCCTGATGAGATTAAGTATTTAGCAGATGGGTACATGAGAGGTGTTCCATTAAATGATATGCTTAACTCTAGAGCAAGACAAGAATCTTTTGCTGCTATTAATGATGATGTATTAAAAGATGATGAAGGTCTTCAAGAAAATTTAGTAGGACAATGGCTTGCATTACAAGACCATGATCCTGAAGAAATTAAAGAGAAACTTGAATCATATAAAGATGGATTGTTATTAGAGAAAGAAGCTAAAATAGCTCTTAAAAAACTTAAGAAATATGAGTATTCTTATCAACAACAATTAGGTTATGAAGCTGAGCAAAGACAATTAGTTGCACAACAGCAATATAGTGCTCAAATTAATCAGCTTAAAAAAGATATAGAAACAGCAGAAGGATTTATCCCTGGTGTTCCTCTTCAGAAGCAAGACAAAGAAAAGTTATTTATGGCTATTACTCGTAGAGATAGAAATGGTCGTACAGAACTTGAAAATAGAATGTCTTCTAAAGAAATGCAGCTTGCAGTAGCTCAATTTGTAATGCAACTAGAAGGTAAACTAGATGCAGTAGAAAGAAAAGCTTATACTAAAGCTGCGCAAAAAACTAAGAGTATAATTAATACAGAAGACTCTAGTGCAAAAAATAAAAAAATAGATATGTCAGTTATTAAAAAGGCAATTGACCAATCTAAAAAATCTTATAAATTCTAATTACTAACTTAAATTAAAACTGTTAAATGGCTGCAACTCAAAAATTAAATTCCTTGCAGGTTAGTTACGCTAAGTCTTGGGCTGGCCTAACTACTGAAAACCACTTATACGCTATTTACCAAAATGACGTACAATTAGCTTCAGATATTGTTACTGAAGTGTTCAATCGTATGGGTTATATTGGATTGGATTCTTTCCTTTCTAAATACCCTACTAAATTGTTCGATCATGATGGTGAGTACAAGTGGATGTTAAAAGGTGATAGCCGTCGTGCTATTACTATTATTGCTGGTCCTACTTCGGCAACTCCTGGATTAGGTAAAGTTACTTATGAAATTACATTAGCTGAGAAGTTCTTTGTAGCTTCTGACTATGTATCATTTGATGATGTAGACCACGGAGTACGTATTGAAGATGATGGTCGTCCTGATGGTACAAATTGGGTATACACAGTTCGCCACATGCGTGCTGATGGAACTTACTTTACTCCTGCTGAATTATTACGTCCAGGTCGTAAAGTATCTAAGTTGTATAACTCAGTTACAAACACATTGAATGACCAGTACGGTGAGACTCAATTCAGCTCAATGTTTGAAATGCGTAACCAGTTCTCTACTTTATCTAAGAAGTATGTAGTACCTGGAAATATGCAAGACCGTCCTTTGTTAATTAAGATGACAGGTTCAGAAGGAAAATCTGTAACTGTTTGGACTAAATGGCAAGAGATGGAATTCAACTTCCAATGGGCTAAAGAAAAAGCTAACCAATTAATGTATTCTACATTAAATAGCAATGCAGATGGTACTTTCACTCAGAAAGCTCCTAATGGATTCCCTATTAAACAAGGTGCAGGTTTACGTGAGCAAATCTCTCCGACTTACAAGTTTTACTACAACACATTAACATTAGATTATTTGTTGGAAGTAATGACTAACTTATCCATTAACATTTTACCTGAAGATGAGCGTGAGTTCTTAATTCTAACAGGTGAAAGAGGAATGATTCAATTCCACAAGTTAATTGAAGATAAGATTGGAGTATTAATTCCTCTTGGAGATACTGAGCGTATTAAAGGCGCAGGTCAGAACAAGACATTAGGAGGCCAATACAAGCAATTCTTAGGACCTCAAGGTATCAAGATTACTGTTGCTCACATGCCTCAGTATGATGATGCTGTATTACACCGTATGGAGCATCCTGATGGTGGATATACTGAAAACTACCGTATGACTATTTTCAACATTGGTACTACTAATGGTGAGCCTAATATTCAGAAAGTAGCGCCTAAGGGTCGTTCAGAAATTAAATGGTATGTTCCAGGTTCAACTACACCTTTTGGTCCTCAAAATGGTGGTATGGGAGCTTCTCCTGTTGATGGTTATGAAATGTATTGCCAAGCTACGCAAGGTATTATGTTGAAGAACCCATTAAGTGCTTGTGAATTAATTCCAGATATTACTTATTAATAATTTTAAAATCTAATTGTGATGGAGAAAAGTGTAGTTGAAAATACAAAAAACAATAAAGTGGAAAGTCCTCTTTCTAAAATATCAGGTAAATGGTCAGTGAAGCCTTGCAGAAAGTCTTGGCTTCACGCCATTAACCCTAACCATGATGGTAATACTATCTTCTCTGGTTCTCAGATTTGGATAGTACCAGCTAGAGCTAGGGATAATTCTGATATTGTGATAACAGGTTTATCAGAGGAAGAAAGAATTGCGTTTGAAGCAGAGATGTTCGTACAACCAGGTTCATTATCACCGTATAATAGAAAGTTTTGGGCTGAACATAGAAATGCAATTAAAATTCCTAAAGAGGGTTTAACACTTGATTGTGATAATAATGTTAAACATAAACTTTGGTATAAGATTCTTAGTGCTTCTCACCGAGTTGCTAAAGGAAAAGAAGATTTAGCTGTTAATGCAATGGCTGATGTAGTACTTTCTTCAGTAGACCAAGAAGCTAAGTATGATACTGAAAAGATTAATCTTAAGACTAAAGCTTATGTTAAGTTTAGTGGAATGAGTTTAGCTGATAAAGCAAATTACTTGAAAGTATTTGACGAAGGTGCAATGAAAGTAGATAGTACAACTAAACCTGATTTAATTGATCAGACTTTAGGAAATATTGTTGAATCTCGTCCTGAAGAATTCCTTCAAACATTTGATAATCCTTATTATAAGGACTTTATCTTACTAGAAGATTTCATTAGTAACAATATAGTTATTAGAAAAGGTGGTAAGTTTTTTATTAATGGTGGAGTAGAACTAGGCACTACAAAATTAGAAGTAATTAATAAACTAAAATCTGATGACTTTCAAGATACAAAGATTGGTTTACTTGCTAAATTAAAAGCTGTTAAGTAATATGATAATGACTGTTGAACAAATGCATGAGCAGTTTCTTCACTGGTTAGACAAGCAGAGTAATAACTATGCTCCTGAGCTAACTGCAGAAGAGATTGACATATATTTGAACAATGCGTACTATCAATTCTTAAAAGTCTTAACAGAAGATGGTTTAGAAAAATCACAAGATTGGATGGACTTTACTAAAGATATAACTAAATCTTATACAGTTAATAGTCCATTTACAAGTGGTAGTAAACCTTCAGGTCAAAGAGTTCCTTTACCTACGTTCTTTACAAATGGGTATGACTATAGATTAGCTTTATTAGAAGAAGCTAGCATTACTTATACAGATTGTGGCAATACAGTAACTAGAAGAGTTCCTGTAATTCCTATGACTAGAGATGAGTATAATAAAGTTGTAAATAATCCATTTAAACAACCTTGGAAAGAAGAGATTATTAGACTTACTAGTGACTATACAACTACTAATGTGGCTGTAAATATTACAGGAATTATTCAAACTGCAGGAACTAATATAGTAGGTGTAACTGCTACAAATAGTTTTGTAGTAGGTGAGACAGTAACTATTTCAGGAGTAACAACTCCAGGTTATAATGGAACATTCCAAATAGCTACTGCAACTCCTTTAAGTTTTACTTATTACACAACCTCTGGATTAGCTACTCCTGGAGTTTTACCTACTCCTCCACTCTATGCTCAAGCTACTGTTACAAGAACAACTCATTATTTTGAAGTAATTGGTTATACAGGATGTACAATAAATACTTATTATTTAGACTGCCTAAAAGAACCTATTAGAATTCAATACGGTAAAAATTATTCTAGCACTAGTTTAGGATATAATATAAACCAAAATTGTGAGTTACTTTCTAAAGCTGCTACTAAAATTGTAGAAATGGCTGTAGAATTAGCAATGAAGACTCTTGGCGACCCAAGATTACAATTAGAACAATTAGATAAACTCGTAAAACAAATTTAAAAAAAAATGGCTTTACTTCAAAAAATAAGAACCCTTTCAAGACGTATAGTTCAACTTGAAGGTGGTACTGGCAATAATCAGCCAGCTCGTGCATCTGACGTTAATCCTATTATTAATTGGATTAATAATAGGTCAGATGTAAACACTGTAGCTAATGCAGTAACTACAACAGGAACTACTGCTCAAGTAGGTACTTTAAATGCAATTAGTGGTACTATTACTTCAGCTACTTTAACTAATACTGTTAGTACTCCAACATCTATTACTATAACAGATGCTTATTGTACATCAAGTAGCACAGTGCTATGTCAAATTAGTGCAGCTACTGTAGGTACTGGTGGTATCTTTATACAAAGTGTAGTAGCTTCTAATGGATCATTTGTAATTAATCTTTACAACCCAATTGCCCTTACAGGTACTGCATCAGTATCTATCAAATTTATAATTCTTTAATTAATTAACCTTTAAAATTTAAATCAAAATGAGCGTATTAAGTGTTCAAAATATCCAAGAGACTTTTGTTGGAAAAAACATTAGTCGTGCCGCTACTCAAGTATTAAATCCTAATGCATCTGGTTATATTGCAGATGGAGAGATTGTAGTAGTAAATAGTGCAGGTGCAGTATATGATGCTTCTTCTATGAGTAATCTTACTTCACCTTCTATTCAAATTGTTCAACGTAATGGTGATAATTTAGTTTGGTCTTCTAAACTTAACTATAATAAATTAGTTGCTTACCGTGGTAAATCTTATGCCTTTGGTCAAGAGCAAATTTATCATATTGGTTACAATGGTTCAGCTAATTCATTAGACATTACCGCAGGTCTTGACTTTCAATTAACTGTAATTGAAAATCAAGATGACATGATGTGGGCTGAGCAAAAGAAAAAGAATGTAACTTCAGTTACTAATAACTTAGTTACTTCTCAACAAGACTTAGCAAAAGCTATTGTTAAAAACATAATGAGAAAATATAACACTGATGGCCTTTCTATCACAGGTGTTATGTTAAACTCAGGTACAGCTGCTGCATTTACAACTGCTACTACTGCAGAAGTAACTCATGGTTCTAACGTAGTAGTTTGGACTACAGCTTCTCCAGCTAACTCAGGATTTGGAGCAGGTTCAGTAATTCGTCTAGGAGCTACAGGTTCAGGCCGTGGTACTACAGTTCCTGTTTATACTGTACAAGGAGCTCATCCTAGTATTCCATTTGGATGGATTTTAGATCAACCTTATGCAGGTCCTTCTAACTCTGTTTTACCAGCTGCTGACCAAGGGTTTGTAACTGCAGGTGCATCTTGGGGAGTTCGTTTTACAGGTAAGGCTTTAACTTATCGTCGTGATTTCTTCAAATTTAAGCGTACTTCATTTACTCTTCAAATGAGTGGATTTGGTGCTACTACTATTTCTAAGACTCAAGATATGGCTTATGGAAATGGAGATGGCCGTTTAGTATTAGAAGAAGAATCATTTAGCAAAGGATTTCAAGGAGCATTAAATCGTATGAGTGTTCCATTGCCTATTGCAAATGAAACTTTTACTGCAGATGGTTCAGTTAGTAATACAGTAGGTTCTACTAGTGCTGCTACTATTAGTGTAGGTTCTGCTTATGTAACTACTGGAGCATTTGCTACATTTACTACTTCAGCTGCTCATGGTTTTGTAGTAGGACAAAGTGTAACTATTGCTGGTGTAACTACACCTGCTGTAGGTAACCCTATTACTGTACAAATTGTAGCAGTTCCTTCTACAACTACTTTTACAATTGCTAGTACTGTTGCCGCAGCAACTGGTGTAACTGTAGGTGCTGGTACAGCTACTCCAACTAGTACAGGTGCTAATGGTGATATTTTCCCAACTTCAGCTGTAAACTACTCTACATTAACTCTTGAGTTTTATTCTCAAGATCAAGCTACTGTAGTAGCAGTTCCTGCAATGCCACAACTTGTTAAAATCATGATTCCTGCAGGTGCTCCTCAAGGAACTGCAGCTAACACAGGTGTTCAAGTTGCATTAAATGACTGGACAGGAACTACTGTAACTGTAATGTAATTTAACTTGTATTACTGACTTTAGATTATTGTTTGTTTAAAAGGGGTAGGTTTATATTTAGCCTACCCCTTTTTTAAAATATAAGAACTTAATAAATAAATTAAAATGAGTCTTCAATTAAGCATACTTCCCAAAATATCATCAGATGCTAAGAAGTTAATCTTTACAGAAACTACAGGAGCATACAATGCTAGTTTTAATGTAACAGGTTGGGGAACACCTAATCCTGCTATAGCAGATTGTCAAACTGTATCTCCTACACCAGGAGCTTTATTAACTGTATTAACTCCTGATGATACTACTATAACTCTTTTTAGTTATGATCCTAGTTTAGGAGGTACACAATTTCCTGATACAACAGGATTACAAGAAGATTATTTATATTATTACTCAGGTACAGGATATACAGCTACTTATAGTGGAACTGCTACTCCTGAAAATATGCCTGATGGAGTATATACATTTACATATAGTGTAAATTATGTAGATCCTATAAGTAAGGTTGCTACAATTTATTCTGCAAAATATTATTTATTAGTTACTACTAGTACAGCATGTTGTGTAGATAAATTATTTCACTTAGCTTCTCAATCTGATTGTACAGATTGTAAAAATGAAAAATTAAATAAAGCTTTAGAAGCTGAAAGTTATTTAAAAGCTGCAGAGTATGCAAATGCTTGTGGTAAAAATAATATGGCTGCTAAGCATTTATCTAAAGCTCAATGGATTTGTAGTGAACAAAATTGTTTAAATTGTTAATATGGCTTGGGTTAAAACAGAGTTTGAAACTATTATAAATAATGCACAATGCTGTGCAGCTGATTTAGCCTATAAAGGACTAAAGGAAGAAATGTTTACTAAACCTAATAGGTTTACTACATATAAAAATGTACGTTACATATTAGCATTAGTAAATATTCTTAAGAAATATTATAATACTGTTTATGATATTCCTGCTCAATATAATGTAACATTTGAAGTTTATCCTACAGATCTATTTTATGATAGTGGGACTGTTACAAATAACTCTTGGATTAATTATATAAATGATGCTTTTAGTATAGGAGATGGTTGGAGATTGCCTACTGCTGAAGAATTAGTTGTTATACAAACTATGTATTCTACAATAGGTGGATTTTCAGCAAGTCCTACTAGCTATTATTATGGATTAGATTCTAATCCACTTGATAATAGCCAAGCTTATGTAATTAATATGCTTACAGGCTTAAGTACTTACTTAAACAAAACTCCTGGAGGAGCTGGTAGAAGAGCTAGAGCAGTAAGAACTATTAATCCTCCTTATAACTTTACTACTTGCCTTACAGAAGATGAAATGACTGATATAATTCAGCAAACTCTAGAACTATGTGATCAGTGTGGTTGTAATTCAAGATATGATATTATAACAAAAGATATTTAAAATTAAAATAATGAGCCATCCGAATTTAGATATGACAAGTATAGAAGGAACAAGTTTAACTATTTGTTTAGTAGTATTAGGTAAGATTATAAGTTTTTTACCTGCAATGAGTGATGTAGTATTATTCTTACAAGCTCTTTCTTATTTACTTGCTGTTATTGTAGGAGTAGACACTATGATAGGTAGTCCTCTTAGAACTAAAATGACTGCTTGGTATAAAAAGAAGTTCGTAAAAAACATTATACGACCATGAAAATAAGTCAAAAAGGTTTAGACTTAATTAAAAAATTTGAAGGTTTTTCTGCAAAACCTTATCTGTGTCCTGCGGGAGTTCCTACTATTGTGTATGGAGCTACATATTATACAAATGGTACTAAGGTTACTATGAATGATGCACCTATTTCAGAAGAATGGGCAGAACAACTTTTAAGTAACATGGTTCATACTTACGAAAAAGCTGTAACAAGTTTAGTTATTCCACATATATCTCAGAATCAATTTGATGCATTAACAAGCTTTGCTTATAATGTAGGAGTAACAAACTTTAGAAAATCCACTTTACTACGTCTTATAAATAAAAATCCTGATAATCCTGAAATAACTAATCAATTTATGAAGTGGGTTAGAGGTGGAGGAAAAGTTATTAATGGGTTAATTAAAAGACGACAAATTGAATCAAAATTATATTTCACACCATGAATAATTTCTTAGTATGGTTACTACAATCCTTTGAAAGAAAGGGAAAAGTATCAGCAAGAAAGCTTACTGTGTTTATAGCCTTTATGCTTTTTAATATAGGATTTGTTGTGCATTTAATTAATGGAATGTCTATACAAAGAGAGTATGTTATTATCTATGCTACAATCGTATTATTAGGCTTAGGTTTTTTAACAGCAGAAAACATAGTAGAGTTGTTTAGAAGTAGATTCGGAATGAGAGACTTTACTGATAGTTATTATCCTACTTATACAGATGTAAATAGAGTAGATAATCCAGATGAAGAGGTTATGTAAAACCTTAATACATGTCTGAAGACATAAATAGTAAAATTAGAGCTTACTTAGAAAAGAATCCTGAAAGTTCAATCCGAGATATAGTAGATACATTTAATGTTAATTATAATGTAGCAGCTGGAGTAAGACAGAGATTTGTAAAAGCTCGAATAATAAAAGAGTATAGAACTCAACAAGAAGTAAATACTCCTGAAGGCTACAAAGGTAGTTTAGTAAGGGGCAAAATGTGGCAAGTGTATGATGGTTCTTGGAGAGAATCATTACAGTTTGATGTAAATTTTGAAGAACAGTGGGGAGAATTTAAAAAGAAATTTTTAGATGAATTATCATTGTTAGGAAGTTTACAAACAATAAATAACAAAGTAATAGAGTCAGGTGATGTTTGTCTAGAAATAAGCTTACCTGATTTGCATTTTGGTAAAGGTGATATAGAAGAACTTTCAACAAGGTTCTTAGAATGTGTGTATAATCTCTTAGAAAAAGCTGAGAGATTTGGTGTAGAAAGAATACTACTTCCTGTTGAAAATGATGGTATGAATTCTGAAGGAAAAAGAAAGACTACTACAGGTGGTACTCCTCAAGAAGACTCTGTAGATTGGCAAACTTCATTTAGGCATTATTGGGCTACAATGACTGCCTTAGTTCAAGTGCTTTCTAAAACTTATAAAGTAGATGTTATTGTGGTTCCAGGTAACCATGATATGGAGAGAATGTTTTATGCAGGTGAAGTATTAGCTGCATATTTCAAAGGCAATAAAAATGTCTCTGTAAATAACTCAGGTGATTACAGAAAATATTTTGAATATGGTGTAAATATGCTTATGTTTACACATGGAGATAAAGAGAAAACTGCTAATCTTCCGTTAATTATGGCTACTGAACAACCAGAGATGTTTGCTCGTACTAAATACAGAGAAGCTCATTTAGGACATTTTCATAAGGAAATGCTGAATGAGTTTTGTGGTATAAAAACTAGATTCCTTCCTAGCATTTGTATCACTGATGACTGGCATAAAATGATGGGATATTCCCATATGAAAGCTGCTCAGGCGTATCTTTGGAATAAAGAAAAAGGATTAGAAGGATATTTTCAAGTTAATATATTCGACTAATATGAAAAAGGTAAAGCCTAAATCTGCACATTGGGTTGAGGATATACCAGAAGAAGATGACTTAGAAATAGAAAAAACTCTACCTGAGTTACCTCAACTAAAGAAAAAAAGTAACAATAAAAAAGTAAATCATGGCAACCCAAAGGGAACTAATATACACAGTGAAGTCAATCCTAAGAGGAGGATTAATTACTGATGATGATAAAATATCAGATAGACAAGTAGCCTTTCTTATTGATGCGGCTCGTGCTACATTATTAAGACAACAAATTAATAAAGGCCAATCTTTATCTGATAATAATGTACAAACTATTAAGTGTTTACCTGTTAGTTCTACAGATACTTCTTTTGATAGTAGTATTCCTTTAGATTGTAAAGTATACAAAACAACTCAGCAAATTCCTAAACCTATTGAAGGTAAGAACAAAGATTTAATTACAGCTATAGGTAGTTCAGAGTTTGGTGGTTTTACATATGAGTTTATTCCTTATACTAGAGTACCATATGCTACATATACTAGATTTAAAAGACCATTTGCTACTTTATTTAATAACTACATCTATGTTATAGATGCTCCATATATTGAGAATATTTCAGTAACTGGTATATTTGAACAGCCTAATGATATAGTCAATTATGATGATTGTGCAGGTAATGCATGTTTTGATTGGGATAGTACTTATCCTATGTCTTCACATCTTATAGATCCTGCTATTAAAATGGTAGTAGAAGAATTAAGCTTAGCTATTAAAGTTCCACAAGATAGAACTAACAGTGGTAATCAAGCTTTAGAAGAACAAAGTAAAAGTGAAGAAGGAGGAGGAAAAGTATAATGAGTAAACTTTCAAAAAGAGGTGTAGGTAAATATAAGGTTGATAAGAATCTAAAATCAGCCTACACTTCTTATTTAAAAAAGTTTGACTTTGAATCACATGGTAGTAAGTTTAGTACATCTAATCCTAAAGATTTATCATTAAGTTGGGAGCAGTATAAAAAAGTTACTACTAAATGTCTAGAAGAAATAATGTATCAAGTTATTCATGAATCTAAAACCTTCTCAGTTCCTTATAACTTAGGTGAAATAAGAATACAAAAGAAGCAAATGAATATAGGTCTTTTACATGAAAGTAAAAACTTAAAAACTGATTGGGGTTATTTTCAAAAGACAGGTAAAATTATAAAGCATCTTAATGAAGATAGAGATAACTGTAGATACAGATTTTATTGGTTGTGTAAAAAAGGACCAACTGGTAAATCTTTCTATAAGTTTGAACCTCTTCGTGAAAGAAAAAGAGAGCTTGCTAAGCTCATTAAAACAACTAATATAGATTATTTCTCATAATGTTAATAGCTAATTACACATCTTCTAAAGAGATTATAAATAATTTTTTTAGAAATACTGCATACAATGATTTATTCAACTTAGGTGATGGGGCTTATTGGATATATGAGTGTATGGAATTAATTGGAGCACCTCTTCAATATATACCAAAAGTTATAGGACTTAATGGTGACCCTGCATATGATTTACAAGATTATAGAATTGAGTTACCTGAAGATTTTCATAAACTAATTGCTGTAGCAATAGATGGTGTATTAGCAGTACCTTCTCAGAATTTATTTCATCATATGTTAGATGGTTCATGTTGTGATTATAACTTAGACCAAAGTGCTAGAATGGATAATTTCTATGATAATTTTGGTAATATTTTTTCACCACAAGCTTTACCATTAAATACTAGAATTGTAGCTAATCCTCCTACATTTACTATTAATAATAACTACCTTACTTTTGATATTAAAGAAGGTAAAGTATGTATGGCTTACTATGCATTTCCTTTAGATGATGAAGGATTTCCATTAGTACCTGATGATGTAAAATATAAAAGAGCTTGTTCGTCTTATCTTCAATTAAAGATGGATTATATTCTTTGGAGACAAGGTATGTTATCTGATAAAG
>Ga0181352_1000355_pt1 | contig 19900 bp, 12 predicted proteins | sample Fa13VDMLBSN_FD_130103 | JGI IMG/M metagenome (GOLD analysis project Ga0181352, IMG submission 130103) | Freshwater viral communities from Lake Michigan, USA - Fa13.VD.MLB.S.N | ecosystem: Environmental > Aquatic > Freshwater > Lake | place: USA: Michigan | collected 2013-09-23 | reverse complement strand
GGATGCTGGGGGTTCACTTGCCGCACTTGCAAAGCGTTATGAGATTGGGGAGAAGGGCGATGAGGTTGTCAAAGCAATCAACAAGACACGCCTAGACTTTACAGAAGAAGAGCTTGCGTTGTACGGTGAGTATTGCAGAAACGATGTGCGCCTGACATACAAGTTGTTCTTGATGATGATGCCAAGCTTTGACCCTGACGAGTTGAAGTTAATAGACATGACGTTGCGTATGTTCACCGACCCAATGTTGTATGTGAATCAGGATACCCTGAAAGAGCGATTTGATGACTTGGCAAAAGAGAAGTCTGAGTTACTTGCTTCACTGATGACTGACCTTGAGTGCGCCACAGAAGAAGAGGTGCGAGAAAAGCTATCAAGTAATCCCAAGTTCGCAAAGGTACTGGAGAAGTTTGGTGTGCCTGTGCCGATGAAGATGAGTGAGAAGCAGAAGAAGCAAGTGCCAGCACTTGCCAAGAAGGATGAAGGGTTCATTGCGCTGACCGAGAGTGAAGATACTTTTATCCAACACTTGTGCGCTGTGCGCTTGGGGACTAAGTCAACACTTGAAGCCAATCGACTTGAAAGGTTCATGGGCATAGGACTGCGGAACAAAGGCAGGCTACCTATCCCGCTGAAGTATTACGGCGCACACACTGGGCGCTGGTCAGGCACAGACAAGGTGAACTTCCAAAACCTACCGAGCAGGGATGCCAAGAAGAAAGCTCTGAAGAAAGCCATCGTGCCCCCTGAAGGCTACATGGTGATTAACTCTGACTCATCGCAGATTGAGGCTAGGGTGCTTGCGTGGTTGGCAGGGCAGGAGGATGTTGTCAAGCAGTTTGCTGATGGCGAAGACGTGTACTCTATATTTTCTTCATCCGTTTACAACAAGACAATTACCAAAGCCGACGCAACCGAACGGTTCGTGGGTAAGACATGTATTTTGGGATTGGGTTATGGGACAGGCGCGTTTAAGCTCCAACACACATTGTCTACATCCCAACCAGTAAGCGTGAAGCTGACCGAAGAAGAATGCAAAACCATCGTGGGTATTTACCGAGACAAGAATTACAAGATACCTGAGTTGTGGGCTGATGCTGACAGGATGCTTGACACCATGATGAATGGCAACATCAAGAAGCCAATACAACTTGGTGAGTATGGCTGTTTGTTCTACGACAACGATGGAGTCATTCTGCCAAACGGTCTACGCATACGCTATCCCAACTTGAGGCGTGTAGACAAAGATGGCAAGTCGCAGATTGTTTACGATTCACGCAGGGGTGAAGTCTCCATTTGGGGCGGTGCTGTTGTAGAGAACGTAGTGCAAGCTCTAGCAAGAATCGTCGTGGGCAAGCAGATGCTTGCTATATCTGAAAGATACCGTGTAGCTTTAACAGTACACGATGCGGCAGTGGTGGTCGTGCAAGAGGACGTTGTACCCGAAGCCGTAGCGTATATCAACCAAGTAATGTCTACCCCACCCGACTGGGCGACAAACTTGCCAGTGGCATGTGAAACAAAAGTAGGAGCGACTTATGGCGACACTTAAAAATAAAATACATCTTACAGGCGACCCAACTGGAGAAAAATGGGAATCGCTTGTAGAAAAGAAAAGAGAACAATTGGATCGCAAATTTAGTATAGTTTGCTTTGGGAGATTTGGTAAAAACTTTTTTTCATCAAGCGTCAGAGAAGCATTTATAAACAAAGACTTTAAAGACACTACATTTAAAGCTGTAGGTCATCAACTTAATTTTTTGAAATCAAACATCAAAGAAGTTGGAGGTATTCGTGGCGCTGTTGAATGTTTTATAGGAGGTATGACAAACTCTCCAAAAATTATTATTGAGCCATCGTTTGAACCCCCCGAAAGATTTGCTGATATATTTATAGAAGAGGGAACAATTAAATTACCATTCCCTAAAATAGTCGTAATTAGCGGCACTGTACGACAGGGAGATCAGAACTCTATACCTAATAGGTATATTAATCAGTTTCAATTTTCTGTGGTGGAACAGGACGGTGATGGTATTGTGATACATCTTGTTTTATCGGATGCATTACCACCCGCTATTCCAGTAGTAGCTTCAATTGGTCTATATGTTACGCAAGACCCTGATTCAAAACAAATCGTAATAAACCCATTAATCCCCGCTAGTCAGGTAGGTTGGATGTTCATGGATGAGATAGAAATGTTGACGTGGCAAGTTCTGAAGGCTGTCTACATGATGACATACCATGACGGCGAAGTTTATATGTCTGCGCCAACGCCAAGAGAAATACAAATCAACGAAAAGAAAATACGTAAAGGTAAAACACCTTTGGTTGAGTTTCGATTGATTTCAATTACAGGGAAAAAACCACCTGAACCATCAATACCTCATGGCAGCCATGCACCTCCTCGGCAGCACTGGAGGCGAGGTCACTGGAGATCATATAAATCTGGAAAGCGGGCATGGGTTGAGCCCATGCTTGTGGGTGACGAGGCTAACGGCAAGATCATCAAAGACTACGCTGTAGGTAACTACAGGGAAAAACGATATGATTGGGCTTCCCAAACAAAGTGAAAATTAGTCATGGAAGCACACGAAGTCAAATGGTCTTACTCCAGCCTTAAAGATTATCAAAACTGCCCACGGCAGTATCAGGAAATCAAAGTACTGAAGAACTACACCAAGTTTCCTACCGCAGAGATGCGCTACGGAACAGAGGTACACAAAGCTGTAGAAGATTATGTCGGAGAGGGTAAACCTCTTGCGCCTGATTACGAACGCTTTGCCAAACAACTCCAACCTTTAGTAGAAATGGATGGCGTCAAGCATCCCGAGCTACGCATGGCGCTTGGGTTTGACCGCAAGCCGTCCAAATGGAACGACTATTGGGTGCGTGGTATCGCTGACTTAGTTGTGTTGAATGGTGACACTGCGTTCATCGTTGACTACAAGACGGGCAGTAGCAAGTACCCTGACCCAAAACAGTTACAACTGATGGCGTTAATGGTCTTTTCACACTACCCTGAAATCGTACATATCAAGGCAGGTCTTCTGTTTGTTATGCACGAACACTTCTTCCCCTCCGAGTACCACAGAGAGGATGAGGAAAAACTATGGGGCGACTTTTACCCCCACCTTGAGCGCCTGCGCCTTTCGTATGAAAACGGCGTATGGCAAGAAAACCCTACGCCACTGTGTGGTTGGTGTCCCGTAAAACGATGCCAGTTCTATAAGGAAAGATAAATGAAAAACGAAGAGTTGATAGATTACGCCTATCCATTGATGATGGCTGAGAAAGCGTTAAAAAAAGCACATGACTTTTTGTTGGAAGAAGACTATATTCTTGCGATGGATCAATTAGAGAAAGCGATTGTCGAGGTACGTATCGCTAGAAACTCTGTTCTTCATATAAAGGAAACTAGCAATGCCATACGTGAACAAACCAAGACCATATAAAAAAGAATACCAACAGCAGAAGGCTCGTGGTGAATTGGATAACCGCATGGAGCGCCAACGTGCCCGCCGTGCGATGGATAAGACAGGCAAGGATGCAAACGGTGACGGCACTGCTGATGCTCGTGAGGGTAAGGACATTGCACACCGCAAGGCGCTATCCCGAGGCGGGGCAAACAAAAACGGTGTACGTGTAGAGAGCGCGGCTGTCAACCGTTCGTTCAAACGCAACTCATCGGGCGCTTTGGTATCGGAAACCAGCAAGCGTGAAAAAAAGTTGAAAAAATAACTTGACAAATAAAAAATAGACTCCATAATTCAATTATCAAGAGTTTTCTGATCTTGGTCGGGCGTAAGGCATGAGTGGCTCGTAGACTTAATTGCATAGTCAAAACCATTGTCAGTTGATCGGCAGTTACTTATTCACGTAAGTCTCCACTGTGGCAGGGTCAACCGTGCGGGGCGTTCCTCGCACGTAAAGCAGTCTTAATTCAGTCAAGGGGAATAAGTGGAAATCGTGAACAACATAGCTGTGCGTTTTGAATGTCCTAGCGACATTGCACAGACAATAAAAAGCTACATTGAACGTAGCGAAGTGCTGGAAGAAAAGAACGGCATCGCTGACGTAGTAGTGCATTGGGGGCTTGATGAGATGCAACGTCTCTCATACCTTACTCCATCCGCTATAAAAGTTCCATCACCTATCGAGCGAGACTACGGTTGGCCCGGTATGTTTCAGCCGTTCGATCATCAAAGAGATACTTCACGGTTCCTGACGCTTAACAAGCGCGCGTTCTGCTTCAACGAAGCGGGTACAGGTAAAACATCTGCGGCTATATGGGCGGCTGATTATTTAATGAATCAGGGTATCGTGAAACGTGTGTTAGTCGTTTGTCCCCTGTCCATCATGCAGTCTGCATGGCAAGCTGACCTATTTAAAACAGCAATGCACAGAACATGCGGCATTGCCCACGGCGCTACATCGAAGCGCAAAAAGATCATCAATGGACTCTATGACTTTGTCATCATCAACTACGATGGTGTTGGTGTTATGGAGAAAGAAATTGCAGGCAAGTTTGATTTAATCATCATTGACGAAGCCAACGCATACAAGACAACGTCTACAAAACGCTGGCGCACACTGGCTAGGATATTGACCAAGGATACGTATCTTTGGATGATGACAGGAACGCCTGCATCGCAGTCACCAGAGGATGCGTTTGGACTTGCCAAGCTCATAAACCCCAACGGAGTGCCACGCTATGCCTCCGCTTGGAAAGACACCGTGATGCGCCAAATAAACAAGTTCAAGTGGGTTCCAAAACCTGACGCACAAGACACGGTATATAAGGCGCTTCAGCCTGCAATCAGGTATGAAAAAGCACAGTGCCTTGATCTTCCAGAAGTTATTTATCAGACACGTATCGTACCGCTCACGCCTCAAGCGATGAAGTATTACCGAGAACTTCTTAAAGAGATGCAGATACAAGCGGCTGGAGAGACGATCAGCACAGTCAATGCCGCCGCTTCACTTAGCCGCTTGCTTCAATTGTCAGGCGGGGCTGTGTACACGGATGATGGCAACGTAGTTGAGTTTGATGTTCAGCCTCGATTGTCAGTCCTGCATGAGGTGCTTGATGAGTCGCCGCATAAAGTGATTGTGTTTGTGCCGTACAAACATACGTTGACTCTTGTAAAAGCTTACTTGGATAAGAATGGCATCAGCAACGCAATTATTTCTGGAGACGTTACCGCAAACAATAGGTCAGCCATATTCAACTCATTTCAAACCACGGCACACCCCCGAGTTTTGTTGATTCAGCCACAAGCCGCATCGCATGGTGTAACGCTAACAGCGGCTGATACGGTTGTATTTTGGTCTCCAGTAATGTCCGTAGAGACATATTTACAGTGTATTGCACGTATTGATCGTGTAGGACAGAAAAACAGAATGACAGTAATTCACCTCCAAGGGTCTGAGGTGGAGCGGCGCATGTACACAATGCTTCAGAACAAAGTAGACATGCACGAACAATTAGTAGACCTGTATCGGGAAGAGATAGAACAAGGAGAAATCAATGAATGACACAGATGCGTTAGTAGAAACCTATTTGACAATTCGGCGCAAACGTGAGAACCTGAAATCTGAGTACGAATCGCAAGATGAAGAACTCAAAGAAGATATGTCGCGCTTAGAACAAGCGTTGCTCGCAATTTGTAATGAGGCTAATGTCAATGGACTTAAAACAGTACATGGCACTGTCACAAGGACAGTCAAGGAAAGATTTTTTTGCACTGATTGGGATCACTTCAGAAAGTTTGTCGAGGCAGAAGGCTCGATTGATTTACTTGAACGCCGCATCCATCAACGCAATTTCAAAGAATTCATGAACGGACGTGACTCTAAAGGGTTACCCCCCGGCGTGAATGCCCTGCGCGAGTTTGACATAACAGTGCGCAAGGCTAGTTCAACCAGTGATAGTTTAGTTTAAGGAAAAAATAAATCATGAGTAATGATCTCGCATCCATCATGCAGTCGTCCGACCTCGTTGAGCTTGGACTTGATGAAGACACCCTTGCTGTTGCAGGGGGAGCAACAAAAGGTAACAAACGCATTTCGATTGAAGGGCGCGTGTTCCGCAAAATTGTTGGCGGTAAAGAGCAAAGTGTTAACACAGACATTTCTATGAATGTCGTGTTCGTGAAGATGGCGCATGACGCATCGCGCACGTACTATAGTCAGACATACAAGAAGGGTGTAAAGATTGCGCCTACTTGCTGGTCTAGTGACTCCAAGACGCCTGACGTAGATGTGAAAGAGCCACCCGCATCAGCCTGCGCTGATTGCCCAAACTCTGTGAAGGGTTCAGGTCAAGGCGGTATGGGCGCGGCGTGTCGTTTGTCTTGGCGCACTGCTGTTGTGTTACCTAATGACCCCGCTGGTGATATCTATCAGTTGGTGTTGCCAGCCACTTCAGCGTTTGGCAAAGAAGAGAATGGTCGTTGGCCTTTCCGTCCTTATATCCAGATGCTTGCGAACAACAACGTGTCTGCTGGGCGCGTTGTGACCAAGATGGAGTTTGATACCAACTCTTCTACGCCTAAATTGCTGTTCTCTCCACAGTCAGCAGTGCCACCTGATGTTCGTGAAATCATTGCACGTCAGAGCAAGTCATCTGCCGCTGAAAACGCAGTCAAGTTGACCGTGTTTAAGATGGATGAAACCGCCGTCGCTGAAGCAGAAGCACCGGCACAGCCGGACACACCTGAGCCTACAAAGCGCGAGACAGCGAAAGCCGCCCCCGCCAAGGCAGAGGAAGTCAATGACGTCCTAAAGAAATGGTCTAAGAAGTAATGAGCAGAGGATATAGCCCCGAGTTATTGGACTTGATTGATAACACGAAGGTGTATCGACTAGGAATTGATCTTGCGAAAGCTTGCATCAATGCCAACCTCCCAGCCGTATACGTAGCGCAAGTGTTTGAAGTTACCAGAGCAACCATCCACACATGGTTTAGAGGCGGGGCTATACGTCCTAGGAAACGTCCAAGGATTGAAACATTTATCTCTCTTGTAGAGGAGGATTTGAAGAAAGGTATTCTGCCGTGCAGAAACCTACGTGACGCTAAAAAGTATTTGAGGGATATGGTTGGTCGTCCTATCAAGTCTACTTTAGAACACGAAGCGAGCTGAATAAGCTATTCCATTTGTTGGCGGGGTAACTCCCCGCCGTTTTTGTCTCTGCGACCATGAATAAACAATTTTTTGAGAAAGTATTGCCAACGCAGGGCAACATTTGTGTAGTAGGTATTAAAGATAAGAGCGTAAAGCCACGGTTTGTTGATGACATTGATAGCGCCATTGAGCAGATGGTAGCTTTTGACAAAGACAACTACAACACATTCTTTGCACTGGGGACATTTGAGGGGTACGAACGTAAGGCGGCAGGTTGTATTTTCATGCGCGCTTTTTTCGTTGACCTAGACTGCGGCGAAGGAAAGCCGTATGCGGAGTGGGCAGATGGGTTAATTGCACTACATAAGTTTGTAGACGACACTGACTTACCTACACCGATTATTGTCAACTCTGGGCGCGGTATACACGCATACTGGCCTTTTGATGATGAAGTACCTGCCGAGGATTGGAAGCCATATGCTGAAAAGTTCAAGGCATTCTGTCTTGATAACGACCTGCAAATTGATGAGACAGTCACAGCAGACTTAGCGCGAGTTCTTAGAGTACCGGGGTCTCGCAATCTGAAGGGTGAGGCGTTACCTGTTGCAGTAATTCAGGACGCTGAACCTACGTCGTTTGAGTATTGGACTGAACGATTTGGGGCAGTTGAAGTACCGTTTGATCTAAAGAAGGTTGAAAAAGGACTTGATCCTGATACCAAAGCTATTTACGAAAAACGTAACGACAATTTTGAATATGACTTCATGCGCATTGCGCAAATGAGTTTGGAAGGGAATGGTTGTGGACAAATTAAATACATCCTCGAAAACGCCGCTAGTTGTCCAGAGCCGGTCTGGTACGCTGGAATATCTGTCGCCGCTAGGTGTCATGATGGCAGTACTGCCATACATATCATGTCAGAAGACCACCCAAAATATTCTTGGGAAGAGACTGAACGAAAAGCAGCCCAATCCCTTGAAGTCGATTGGTCATTCAGTTGTGACGCCTTTGAGAAAACCAACGCAGGAGGATGCAAAGGATGCGCCTACGCCGGAAAGTTTGGAAAACGTGGGCCTATCGAGCTTGGCAAAATCCTTAGAACCGCACAACAGCCCACTGACAGAGAGCCTGATGAACAACAAACAAATACGCAGGAATCAATTCGGGTCGAAGCGCATACCGAAAAAATTCCTTTCTTCCCCGACGCCCTTTATCCCTTCTCTAGAGGAGTCAACGGAGGAATCTATTTCCAGCCATCTCCCAGAGCAACAAAAAAAGGAATGGTTCAAGACCCCCCAGAAATGATTTCTGCCGTGGACTTTTTCCCAACACAGCGGGTATTCAGCCCACACGATGGGGAATGTTTGGTGATGCGGGCGGTACTACCAATAGACCCAACCCGTGAATTTTTACTACCGCTTAAAGATGTTGGGGCAGTGGATAGGCTGAAGTCTTCGCTTTTATTTCAAGGCATCAACTTTGACCAACGACATGCTCCGATGGTGTCGAGCTACATCACGAAGTGGATGGACTTTTTAATGCAAACACAAAGGGCAAGTATTATGAGGATGCAACAAGGTTGGACAGAAAACAATGAATCGTTTGTACTGGGAACGACAGAGTACATGGCAGATGGTGAAGAACGCTACTGCCCACCTTCCCCGATGGCGAAGAATGTTGTAAAAAATATTGAACAGAAAGGCACATTTGATGAGTGGAAGAAAGCCATTCAGATGTTCAATGACCCCGGATATGAGTACCATGCCTTTGCTGTACTGTGCGGCTTGGCTTCCCCGTTGATGCAGTTCACCAATGTGAATGGTGCTATCTATTCTTTATTTGGTGAAGCTGGTAACGGCAAGACTGGCGCATTGAATGGCGCATTGAGTGTATGGGGTAACTGCGAGAACTTGGCTGTATTCGACGCAACGCAGAACGCCCTTATGCAGAGGATGATTACCTGCAAGAACATTTTGTTTGGTATGGATGAGCAGTCAAACACAGACGGTAAGGTTGTTTCACATGTTGCGTACAACGTCTCATCTGGTGCGCCTAAGTTACGACTTCAGGCTTCGGTGAATCAAGAACGCGAGATGTCGTTTGTTACAAACCTGTTGGCAATCATTACTACAAACACTCCGCTCAAAGACATCATTGCGCTATACAAAGCAAACACCAACCCAGAAGATGTACGGATTATTGAACCAGAAGTTCCACGTCCATCAGAACCGGGTTACGAGTTGAACATGGCGCGCGGTCTGTTGATGTTTGAACCATTGAAGTTTAACTACGGCTTTGCCGGCCCTGTCTACGTCAAGGACTTGTATAAACAAACTCTACCTGAAATAAAAAAGCGCATTCGTAACGAGTACCTTGATTACAGCCGCGCCTATACAGACAACGCTGAGTACCGATTCATCGCCAACGTGCTGGCAGTGACAAGGGTAGCGGGAGAGGATGGCAACAGACTTGGCCTGTTTAATTTTGATTTAGACCGCATCATCGGCGTGGTAGGGCAGGGCATCATGGACACGATCAACGGCAAGTCTAAGGACAAGACCAGCGCATACGAAGACATACTTGGTGACTTCATCAATAAGTACATTCAATCTGCGTTGGTTATCAAAGACGGTCGTACATCAACCGAGCCAAAACAGGCGCTATACATTCGTGCCGAAGTCGATGAGGGGAAGATCTACATCTCTACATCTGCCATGAAGACATATCTTAAAGATATCAAGTTGGGAGTAAGGGAGTTTGAATCCAATCTGACGAGGCGCGGTACGCTCAAGAGCAAGATACGCAAGCAGATGGCTTCAGGGTGGAAGGATGCGTTTGGCACGACAAACATCCAAGCCTATGAGTTTGAAATGGACATGACCCACCTCTTCCCAGTAAATGAAGAAGCTGTCGTCAGCGAGTAAGCCCTACGACGAGCCAGTATGGTTGTTCCCCTATCCAGCAATGCTGGTGGGGGATAGCTTCTTTATACCGACTATGAAGCCTGCGTACTTGACGTATGCGGCTGATAATGCGGCAAAGAAAAGCGAAGTGAAAGTAAAAATACACACCGTCACTGAAGACGGTGTACTTGGTATACGTGTTTGGCGCGTGTCTTAGGGTTTGACGTCAAGCGTATCAAAGGCTTCAACGAGTCTGTGTTTAACCAAGCTTGACATGTCGTTGAGCTGCTTGAGCTGTTCTTTGCGTTCCATGATGGTTAAATCTTTGTCTGCACGAACTTTATTTGCCATAGTGCGGATGTTGCGTAGCGTTCCATTTACTTGCATGTTGTAGAACTGCACAGCAGAATAGGCATTGGGGTTGTCCTCCATGAATTTTTCCAATTGCTCTGGGCGGTCTCTAAGCGAATTGATGCGCTGCTCCATCTTCTTGACCTGCTTCTCAATGCTACTGAATTCACGGGCATCAATGTTTGATTTAGACCCGATAAAGCTACTGAGAAACACCATGTCGTTTTTAGGGTCAAACTCTTTTGCCCCAGCCACAGTCAAGCCTACGTTCGTTGCGCTTGAGGCCATTTTTGCAATACCGTCAAAATAGTTATTGGCAAAGAAGTACATGGTGTTTGGACTCCAGTCCACTGCGCCATTCGTTGCATCAAACAATTCTCTAGCGGCTTTCTTGTACATCTCAGGAATGTTATCCCCACCAGTGTACGCATCGCCAAACCGTGACTGACGATTGTTATATATCTGACGCCCCAGACCATCCAAGTTCATTACATACTCAAAGAACGGACGGAATGCGGATGGCGTTACTGAGTCCATTGCAAACGCTGGGAAGTTGTCTATCGGACTGATGCGCGATACCGGCAGCGGCATGAATGAGTCAGCCCCTGTGACCACGATGTTTCCAAACGCGTCAAGTAGAGATGTCCTGCCAGATGCGACAGACGCTATCTGCGCGCCAGCAGATGCAAATGCGCCAAGACCAAAGCCCCAAGGGATCTGAATAATTATGTCTGTGCCGGGTATGTGGAAACGCGCATAGCGGGTCCAACGCGCCATATCGTCCGTGACGACTTTGTTGCGACCTAAGTCATCATCCTCTGCCATCATCAATGCCATATAGTACATAGCTACGCCTGTACCAATTAGTCCTGTGGACATATACCGCGCATTAGTTTGGCGTTGTTTGAGTTCTTTTACGGCGTTGTCAATCTGCTCTTCAGTACGACCCTGCGCAGCAGCTTCTTCTCTAAAGTTTGCTTCGTTAAAACCAAACGCTGGAGCCAACGCTTCAATTGCTCTAACTGCGCCTGTGGCAGCTGGACGGAAGAACATAAACAATGCGCCAGCACCCTTGCCCCAACGACCGACCTGCTCAAAGTTGGCTAGGTTCTTGGCGTACTCAACTGCCTGAGACTTAGCGTCAGCCAGCGCATCAGCATCGTTTTTAAATTTACCGCTTGATTTATTCTCGGCAAAGAATTGATCCTTCAACATACGATACGTAGCGGCACGGCTAGACAATTCAAACATGTCGTTATAGATGTCAATGAACTTGTCTACCTGATCTTTCTTTTGCAGGATGCCACTGCGCCCGACTTCTTTTATCAGCCCATCAAGCGCACCCTTGGCAGCAAGACCTTGCAGATATGACACCTTGCCACCTAACTGTATATAGTCAAGCAGGTCAGCGTAGTATTGGTCTTTGGCAGCAAGCTCTTTCAGTTTGTCAAACTTACCGTTTGCATACAGGTTAGAAAACTTGATTGACTTGTACATGCCACCACCAGCCACATCCGCAGCAACAGCAGTCAACAACTGCCCAGCTTTGGTTGGGCCAAATTCAGCGCCAAGTGTAAAGGCATTAGTCAGCGCATCGCGCACAAAGTTCATCGGCGCAAACGCTGGGTTATACCGTGTGTGCATTTGCCCAATACCACTTGTAATTGCGTTAGCAATCTCGATTAATGGTTGCGTTGTTCTGTATGAGCGTCGAATAGCTTCGCGTTGTTTTTCATCGTTTAGTTCAATGACGTCAATTGTTCCATCGGCGTTGTAATGGAATATTTTGTTGTTCCCGCCAATATCTTTTTTATCAAGATTACCTAAGAAGCGGTCTTCAAACTTGATAGTGTCCTTGACCCTGCCCATGAGTAATTTGTCTTTTACAGCATTTTTAATTGACAGAGTTAAGTCTTTACGTCCAGCGCGCATAGCAGCGGATGCGCCATCCGCAAGGGATTGGAGTAGTGGATTCTCAGATTCAGACTCTCGTCCGCCAAAAGGATTCTGGCCTTCCTGTAAGTCACCGCCAATACGTCGTGAATCAATGTTGAACTCTTCGTCAATCTGCCTTAACCCCGGACGCCCTTTGAACGGCACATAGTCTTTGAAGTTATAGAAGTCAATCACGTTTGACGCAGGTTGAGAGTGGTAGTTAGCCATCTTGTTCAGCGTCTGTGTCAGTTGATTGACTTTACGCAGGGATTCCACCACCGCATCAACTTCTTTTTCTGTCTCGGGTGTTACGCGCTCTTTAAGGATTGCTGCAATTTGTCGCGGTGTACGGTTTGCAATGACGTTGTACATTGCATTGTTTTGGTTAAACATTTCAGGCGCAGTTGGTTTACCGTTTATCTGCTTTGCATAAAATGTCTTATCGTCAACAACTTGATCCAGCATGGCGCGTAGGTCAAGCGCGCGCTCTTTGCGCTTTTGATCCAACTCGTTGATTTGGTCCTGCGTCATGTCGTCTGTGACTGCGTAAGACGGTTGCGCCAACTCACGCATTACTGCTTCTCTAAAACCTTCAGCGGAGTATTCTTTGCCTTCAAACTTGATACGCTTGCTATCATTTTCAAGCGGCACTGTCTTTATGTATTTGACCCGACGACGTTCAGGCTCATGTCGCGCTTCCAAAATAATGTGCAGGCGTGCAAGTGCTTCTTTGATTGTCAGACCGGATTTCTTTGTATACGCTTCTACCGCAGCATGAGTTTCTTCAGTTGCATTGCGTAGATACTCGTCATACAGATTGACAGCCATACCAGCAGAACGCGTAATCTGCCCATATACATTGTTTAAATCAGGGCCAATACGTTTAAGTAGGCCAAACAACTTTGCGCGATCTTCCGCCACTTTAATTGGGTAGCGTTCGTTTTGGAACATAGTAGCCGCCCAATGCCCACCTCTTTTAGTGAACAAATTACTCAAGAACGACTTGGCGGTATGTTCTTTTAGCTGGACTTCAGACTCAGCTTGTGCCGCAAGTTGTTCATCTGATAGATTTGACTCGTCGTATGTCTCTGCCTGTTTTGTTTCAGTAGGCAGGGGAGCCATTTGAATGCCGCCCTTTGGAGCAGACATGACGTATTCAAATGCGCCAAAGGTTTCAATTAGCGCATTGCGCTCTCCAACAGTATCTGGAATGCCAAGTACTTGGGCAACAGCTTTTACAAAATTAGACCATGCATCTTTGACTTGACCCCATAATGAAGCACTAGCTGGGATCTGTATGCGTTGTAATTCTTTTTGAAATGCACGGTCAGTCACAGCATAGGCTACAAACTCATACACGTTCTTGTATGCAGCAGGGTATTTTTGCGCCAAGAGAGGCTGTGTTTTACCCATCAAGTAATCAAGATGCACTGCGCCGTCTTCTTGTTTTTGAGATAACTTACCCGTGCTTTCTTCAAAACTGTTTAACACGCGTATGGTCCCGGCGTGCGCAAACTCATGTAGTAAGACAGTCTCTGTCTGTCCTTCTTTGGTCATCCGGATCGTATCGGTTTTGGGGTCGTATTCAGCGGGACGGTTGTTTGGTAAACCCTGCACAATCTCAACTTTTGTGTCGAGTTTTAGTTTGTAAAGCGCTTGCGCAATTGCTCTATGTACAGGGTCTTGCGCAGAAGTACGCAGGTAATTTAGAAACGCATTCCCGTTATTCTTGTCAAGCTGTTCTTCAACAAACTTAGGCAGTGGTTTAGTCTTAGGTACACCTTCAGGTTGGATGTCCTGCGTTTCAGCTAAGTAACCAGACAATCTTTCAGCCGCAACATCATGCTCGGCTTGGCTGTTGTCCTTTAAATCATCAAAGTAAACATGTTTTTCTTCTGTAGACAGTGCATCAAACTCAGGCAAGTGTAGCCGCGCATCGGGTTCAATACCGTTGTGGTATTCCCGAGTCTCATCATACATTTCCCGCTGTTCAGGAGTTACTTCTATTTCTTGTTCTTGCGTTTCTGGCGCACCACTAGGCTTTCCTTTTGACGCTTGTCTAGCAGCATCGAATTCGTCAATTTGTTTAACAATAGCATCAAATTTAGCCGTAGCTTTGTCGTACTCGACACGTAAAACTGATTGAGCATCTTTAGCTTTGACTGCGCTATATTCACCGTTTTCATCAAAGGCTAATGGTTTGCCGTCGTCGCCCAAAACATCAAGCGCACGAACAGTACCCAGGTCATATATTTTTTCTGATAAAGCCGACATTTCTTCGTGCGCTTCATCCATCTGTTTAACAAGCTCATCCCTTTTTTCAAGGTACTCAAGAATACCTAATGGCTTTGTTACGGGTGTTTCTTCAACAGGCGTTTCTTCTACAGGCGCTTCTTCAACAGGCGCTTCAGATTCTATTTTTTCTCCTGTAATAGGGTGTACAAAAGAAAAATCTTCTTCGTCTGCGTCAATTGGAAGGGATTCATCTACTGGAGCTTGCTGCTCTCCTTCTCCTGCAACAGGTTGCACAACATCCTGTCTAGGAGGAACCACTCCAGATCCGTCAGGTTCTGCAATTCCTTCGGCGGGTACGACTGTATCGGGCTGTTGAGCCACTGGAACGCTTGTTCCACCTGCTGTGGTGTCAGTTGGTCCAACATTTGGCGCTCCTTTTTGAGTTGCTTGTAGAGTCTCAATTTGGGTTTTGACGCGTCTTTGTTTATTTCTTTTACCACTTAACGCGCCTTGTTCTGCTTGAGTAATAGCGCCATCTTGCTTCTTTGCTTCAAGTACCTTAATCTCTTCAGCTCGTTTGTTGAAGTCTTGTATAAGTAAATCAACTTCCGTAGCTGGCGCACCAGTAGGCATGGCAACGGGCGTACCTTCAGGAGAGATTTCAAAACCAGATACAGTGCGCTGCGCTGTAGTAGGCGCAAGTTCAGGTTCTACACCTAAGTCAGCATCAGCAGGCACTTCAACATCTGCCAACCCCTTGGTTTGGATCTTTTGCGCTTCGGCCTCAGGCCCTTTGCCAAGTGCTACGTCTGCAACGCCAGTAATAGCGCCACCACCAAGACCACCCTTGAGTCCGGCATTGATGAACCGTTCAAAATTCTTCGGGGTGAAAAACTCTTGGTTCTGGTCAACAAAATTTTCAGCAGCAGCACTCGATACTTCTTGCAACGCTTCAGTACCGCCTTCAGTCACAAAGCCTTTGGCTACGCCCGTGCCTGCACGTTTGTACCAAGCCGCACCTAATTCTTCAGGGCCGATCCCAGACAACTTTGCTTTACGTAATAAACTTATAGGTAACGCAGCGTCCAACACGGCGTTAAAGCTACCAAACGCGATTGCCGTGCCAATATCTTGTTTGCCTGTGGCTTCATAAATGTTCTGATAAACATCGGGTATGTTTTGCGCCGCAGAGCCAACCAACGCGCCACCTGCTTCGTACTTGAGTGCAGTCTGCCGTGCAGCTTGAATACCCGCTTGCGTTGCAGCTTGCTTTAATTCTTCACCTACCAACCCTTTGGCAGCTTGATTCAACACAGCTTTCTCAGCAGCAGACTGCGCCGCCGCTACTGCACCGCGCCCTAAGACAGATGCTGCGCCACCAGTAAACAAACTTGGTATGAGAGAGGGCAAGGCTTCGCCAACTGCTTCCTTGGCGTATGTAAGCGCATCTCCTACACCTGTGATGTCGGTATACGACGCTATTTCAGCTGGATATTTCTTTGCTATTTCTTCTTGGGTCTTTGCAGCCTCTTGCATCTGCTGCGCGGCGTACTCATCTGCGCCAACTGCTTTGCCAGCCATAGCAGGCAGGATATCCCCAAGCAGCATACCGGTTTGCGCTGCGCCACGTTTGATGGACGGAATGAAGCCAGTTTCCGGTTTCTTTACTGGGGCAGGGGGAGCCTCTGGTTCTTGCATCAAATTAAGATAATCTGATGCCAGCATTTTTACCGCATCTACTGGCAGGCCATCAGGCCCTTCAAAGTTATAAACCTTCCCGCCGGAACGTACTTTGTAAGTTGCCATGTTTTAACCCAAATCAATTATGTCATCATCATCATCTTTTGAAGAGGATACCCCAGTCATACCAAATCCAGTTGTAACCGGTAAATATTTTTTCATAGCTTGGTTCAGCATACGGTCGTAGTCTTCTGGTTTTACCAACCCCATACCGCCTTTGATTTTTGAATCAACTTCTTTTTGCGCCAGCTTCATAGCTTCAGCTCTACTTCTTGCCACAGCTTGCATACCACGCAGACCAGCAGTGCCAGACCTAGCAGCAATTTGCTGCCCTAACAATCCTTCTTTTACTTTATTTGCACGAATAGTCTCAGCAAGTTGGGCTTGCTGCTGTTTGATAGTCTCTTGTTGTTGCTGCAAAATACGCATGTTTTGTGCGGCGCTCATTGCAGTTGCAGAGTCATTCTTACGTGAAGCAATATTAAATTTACGCAGCTCCATTTGTAGCTTCATGTCGTTTTCATCTGCGGCAGCGGCAAGTTTTTGGCTTTCAGCAGCGGAGGCAGCAATGACTGGACTTGCGGCAGCGGCACTTCCCAGCAAACCAGCAAACCCTTGACCGTGACCCTGCCTACCTTTTTTAGACGCTTGAGCTGCCATGCTAAAACCAAACTCAGCTAATGCTTTACCAAGCGCCTGTTCTTTAATCTCTTTAGACCTACCTGATTGTTTGTCTATTAAATCTTGAAGTCCTTTGAGATCTTCTTTGCTCTCAGCTTGTAACTTTTCCCGCACTTTATCGTACATATCCATAAAGTCGTCTTTAGGCACACCCTGCTCTTCAGCCATCTTGGTAATTGCTTTATCTACAGTTGGGCTGAGTTTTTTCTGTATTGGCGCAGGTGCAACTTTTTCGCCACTTGTTTTTGCTTGAACAGTACGAGACAAATTTCTCATCGCATCAGTTTTATTTGATGCGGCAACAGAAGCAGCACTTGCTTCTGCTTTAGCTTTTTCATTTTCCGCTTTACCTTGTTCGTATTTTCTTCGGTTTTCCAAAGCAGCTTTTGGAGTAAAGAAATCTTGAACAGATTGCAGATTTGATTTAGCTGCTGGACGCAGAAATTGGTAATCTTCAGGCGTTAGTGCATCAGGGTCAACCACTGCACCACGGTCAGCAAACGCAACGATGCCGCCATTTGCAGCATACATAATTTCTTCTTGGCGCTCTTGTGGGATTTGGTCAAACGCGTTGCCAAGACCGTGACTTAAAGAAGCTGACTGTGCTTGTATTGCATTTAATTGGGCGATACGTTCATCAATCGCATTTGCAGTATCAATATCACGACGAGCAAGCGCGGCTTCTTTCATATCCGTCAAAGCTTGTATGCTGTACGTATCATCAATAAGACCTTCTTTATGGTCTTGGCTTGTTACATCGCCCCCATAACCGTAGCGCACCACGGGTTCGCCGTCTTCAACTTGCCCGCCCTCTGCATAACTGCTCATCAGCCCACCATCTGCCGCTCTTGTAGCAGCGTTGTAAAGCGATGTCATTCCTAATGCGCCCATACCAAGACCACCTATTTGGCCTATCATGCTACCGGGGGCTTCATACATAGTGCTTGTAGATTTCTGACCCAGAGGCATACCACGCACCAAGTCAGAAAAGTATCCTAATTGTTTGTAAGGGTAGTTTTGTTGGTTCTGGAAGTCTTGATACGCTATATCCAATGGACGCTGGGCTTGCTGCTGCATCTGACCACCATAAGCGTTTTGCAACTTATTGATGTCCATGCCTTGCGTAATGCCCTGACGGAACTGATTTGCCGCTTGGTCGTAGGCAGCTTGTGAGCCTCTAGCTTGGATACCACCAAGAGTACCCATCAGACCACGTTCACGTTCTGCACGTTGAATAGCTTCACGCCCGCCACCAAAAGCACCTGCCTGTGTAGCTTGTGCCTGTTGCATGGTGTTGCCAACTTGGTAGTCACGGATTGCTCCACGTTTTTCAACGTCCACCACGTTCTGCATGTAGGGAGACATGTAGTCGCCAATGTTTTGCTGAAACCCTTTTGGGCCTGCGTCCATGTTTGCAGCGCCTTGGAACGACTGCATTTGCATAGGAGAGAACCCAGCAATACGATTGCCTTTGTACTGCTTGTATGGGTTTTGGTTGATGTCGGTAAGTGCCGAGCCTTTGGCAAGGATATTTTTTGCATACGGCTGCGCCCATTCAGGCAGTTCAACTGTCTGTGTGGTTTTATCAGGTTGACCGCCGCCGCCACCGCCGCCGTCGCCACCGTCGAAATACAAACGAGGGCCAAGTAGAAAGCTTAATAAACTAGACAACTTAAACATCTAAATGCTCCTTGCGATACTCATCAAACCGCTCGTAAAAAATTGTTTTCCACACCTCAGGCAAAACTTCTTTTGCTTTTTCGGGGCCAACACAAACATGAACTGCATAAGCAATAATATTGCCAGACGCATAACGCAAACCATGAGCAATCTCAATGCCGTGCTGGTCTTTGTTTACTTCAAAAAAGTTTGCAGTTTCATACGCAGAGACCACCGTAAGCCACATAGGCAAAATCTGGTCTTGAATGCTGCGATAAAACGGATTTGCCGGGAGATAGACCAAACAAGTCAAAAATGCTTGGTTAATCAAATCGGCGGAGACAGGTTTGTCTTTGTCAATTAAATCATCCCATATGTGAGCCAAATTAGCAAACGCATGGTACATGTTTAGGGCATCTTGATTGCCGCCAAACCACTCTAATTTCCCGCGACTACTCATGCTGGCAAATATTTTTCAGAGCGGCTGTTCTTTGCCACTTTGCCTTTACCCACCGTCTTGCCGCGAGCCTTTTGAATCCTGTCCATCATTGCGTACAGCTTGCGTGCGCCAGCTTCGGTTGAGCCGTTGCCCAACTCAGAAACAATACGTGCGGGTACAACAAACTCACCATCAGCCAATCGCGCAGGTTGCTTTCTGCCAATCACCGCAGGGATAGAGTCGGACACGCCGTCACCGGGGCCACGCAGTAATCTACCGCCATCGGAGTAGCCACCAAGGTTGTAGCCTGCGTCAGAGATACTGCCGCCTGCGGCACGACCGCCGCCAAACCCACCACTAATACTTCCAACTGAAATATTCTTTTTCTTTTTAGAATCTTCAGAGCTGCTGTACTCTGGGTTCTTAACGTACTTCTGCGTTTTTGCATTGAAGATGTACTCTGAATCCGAACCAGCTTTTGCAACGGGCTTGGCTGCTGTTAAGCCTGAATTTGCCACAGCCATTGGCTTGGCTTTCAAAGTGTTTTTCAAATAATTGTCAAACTGCGATTTGACCTTAATAGGCGCAGGACGGTTAAGGTATGCGTTAACAAGTCCTTGTGATTCAGGCGCACGTAGCAAGTCTGCCATGCTGTTTACAGCGGGGATGCTGAACGCAGGAGCGGGTGTGCTGATAGGTGTTGTGGGTTCAGCGGCTGTGTAAGAGGCAAGGCTAGGCGCAGGAGTAGCGCCACCGTCGGCAAAGCCATAAATCTTCTTGGCCTCTGCATCGCTTACTCGGCGATACGAGGGGTTCATAAAAGTCTGCTCTTG
>Ga0181352_1000353_pt1 | contig 19956 bp, 22 predicted proteins | sample Fa13VDMLBSN_FD_130103 | JGI IMG/M metagenome (GOLD analysis project Ga0181352, IMG submission 130103) | Freshwater viral communities from Lake Michigan, USA - Fa13.VD.MLB.S.N | ecosystem: Environmental > Aquatic > Freshwater > Lake | place: USA: Michigan | collected 2013-09-23 | reverse complement strand
CGTTGAATAACCCCCTAGCAGGTGTTAACGTATGAGCGACACAGAGATTGCCGTTGCCGAAGTATCGACGCCCGCTCCTGAAGCGGTAGTCGAGGCGCCCGTCGAAAGGTCGATGGACGACACGCTCGCAGCGGAGTTTGAGAGGATCAAGGCCGCGCGCCCGACGCAGGGCGAGGACGGCAGGTTTCAGGCAAAGGCAGGCGCGACACCCGCGACGCCCGCGCTACAAGTACCCGGCAGCCCCGAGGCTGCGCCGCCCGAACCGACCAAGTCGGCCATCGAGGCGCCGCAGTCCCTGCCGGCGGACGTGAGAGCAGAGTGGGCCACGCTTCCACCCAAGGTTCAGGAGTTCTGGGCCAGCCGGGAAGGCGAGATCCACAAGAAGATCACGACCGACGGGGAGCGGCTCAAGTCCCTATCCGCGTTTGAAGAAGTCGCGACAGGCATTCAGGATCGACTGAGGCAGGTAAACGCCCCGGCCCCGGAGTATTTCCGGCGACTGGCGGCAGCCGACCAGCTTCTCGCCTCTGATGGTGTCCGTGGACTGCAGCAAATCGCGCAGATGTACGGGATTGATATTCGAGCCGCGTTTTCTGGCCAGCCCATGCAGGGGCAGCCGGACCCGCAATTTAACGCGCTCTCTCAGGAATTGAGCGCCATCAAATCCCATCTGACCGCACAGCAACAGGCTGCCGAACAGGCGAAGCTGACCGATGCCGAGAAGAATATCGAGGCTTTCAAAGCGAAGGCCCCGCACTTCGACAAGGTAGAGGCGCTGATGGTGAAGCTCTACGAGCCCGGAATGGACTTGGACGCGCTTTACGACATGGCGACAAAGGCTCACCCAGAAGTCAGCACGCTTATTCGAGCGGAACAGGAAGCCAAGGCGAAAGCCGAGGCCCTGGAGAAGCAGAAGGCGGAAACCGCCAAGGCCGCGAAACTCTCCACACTTTCCCGCAAGCCGGGCAGCGTGGGCGTTGTAGCCAAGGCGGGCGGCAGTTGGGAAGACTCGATGGCGGCTACGTTCAGGGGAATCCGGGCGCGCGGTTAAGGAAACCACGCAATGGCATCGCCTAGCTCAGTCTTTACGGAGCTTGTCACCTCGACGCTCCGTAACCACCCGTCGGAGATTGCCGACAACGTCAGCCAGAACAATGCTCTGTGGCGCTATCTCAAGCGCAAGGGCAAGATCGATCTGGAGGACGGCGGCTATGAAATCGTCCGCAACCTCGACTACGCCAACAACAGCACGTACCAGCGTTACAGCGGGTATGACTCGCTGAACATCGGCCAGACGCAGGTTCTGACGGCCGCCAAGTACGATTGGATGCAGGCTGCGGTCAACGTGACCGCCTCCGGTCGCGAACTCCGCATGAACAGCGGCGACAACGCGATCTTCAATCTGTCCAAGGCCAAGCTGAAGAACGCCGTTCGCACCGCTGCGAATTACATGTCGATCGATGTGTATTCGGACGGCGCCCTCACGAACCAGATGGGCGGCCTTGCCTACATCATCCAGACCAACGGTCAGGGCACGGTTGGCGGCATCAACTCGGCAACCTACACGTTCTGGCGCAACCAGTTCCTGGAAGCGACCGGCACGAACTTGGTGACCAAGGCCAACATCAAGGGCTACATGAACACGCTGTACCTCAGCTTGGTTCGTGGCGCCGACAAGCCGGACCTCATCGTCTCCAGCCATGATTTCTTCGCTATGTATTGGGAGTCGCTGCAGGATCAGCAGCGTTACACCAACGACAAGGACGAGGCGACCGCCGGCTTCCGCGCCCTGAAGTACGTCGATGCCGACGTGATCTTCGACAGCAACAGCAACTTCTCGACCACGGCTGAGAAGATGTACTTCCTGAACACCGACTATCTGGGCCTCGTCGTCCACCGCGATGCCAACTGGTCGCAGATGGATGACAAGGTTTCCGTCAACCAGGACGCCGTCGTGATCCCGATGCTGTGGATGGGCAATCTCGTCTGCTCCAACCGCTCGCTGCAGGGCATCCTGCTCGACGCCTCGTAAGGAGAACGCAACATGACTCAGCTTGTTGGCGCGGATATTACCGCAACCTACGACTCGACCCAGCTTGCCCTGCAGGGGCCGGCTGGTGTCGGCGACCACTACGTCGCGTCAAGCGGCAAGATTTACAAGTTCGTCCAGTATGACACTGGCGCGGGCTCTGTGGCCGCTGCTTCCGGCAACGTCTGCTACTACTACGCGCCGTCTGGTGCGTCGGCGGGCGCCACTACCGTGGTCACGTCGGACCTGTCCGACTCGGCCGGCCTCGGCGCGGGCGTGCTGCAGTCGGCTCCGGCTGACGGCGAGTACTGCTGGGTCCAGATCAAGGGACCGGCGACGCTCACCACGGCTCTCACGGCTGGCGCCGATGGCAACGCCCTGACGCCGGTTGGCTCGACGGACGGCACGCTCGACGTGTCCGCCGCTGTCACCGACTCGATCTGCGCTTACGCGGTGGATGCGTCTGCGAAGATCGTGATGTGCGACTTCCCGTTCTAACGGGGGCGGGCGGGGGCTTCGGTCCCCGCCCATTCTTTTCATTCACACAGGAGCCCGCATGTTTGACGCCAAGCAAGAAGATCGTAACGACCTCGCGGTGGTGCCCTTCAAGTTCTGGGTCGATCATGTGGAGAACGAAAGCGGCGGCCTAGACGCCGTGCATTGGGCGAGTTGGGGCAAGCGCGGTTATGCCAATTGGGAGAAGTCCGAGAAGGTCGCCCGGCTGGTCAAGGACGCCAAAGCGATGCGCGGCAGGCCCGATGCACAGCCCTGCGTCTGGGACGCCCTGGAGCCCCATTACAACCGCTGGAAAGACGGCCTTGAGGCTGTGACTGACGGCTACGCGCTGGAAGGCTGGGCGGGCGGCATCAGCGTCGGCCAGATCGCCAAGTGCAAGTCAATCAACGTGTTCAGCGTCGAAGATCTGGCCAAGCTGACGGACGAGAACATTCACAAGCTGGGGCCGGACGGTCCGAAACTGCGCGCGACCGCTGCGGCGTTCGTCGCCTCCCTGAACGGTGAGGGCGCGAAGCTGGCGAAGGAAAACGCCCGGCTATCGGCTGAAGTCGAGCGGCTGACTAAGGAAGCCGAGGACGACCGCAAGGCCATGCGCGAGTTCATGGCGCAACACCAGATCGAGCCGGCGCCGATGCCTGCGGATGCGGCGGGCGCTTTCGCGTCCGAGCATGTATCGCGCCCGGTTGGTCGCCCCCGAAAGGCTGCATGATGGATGAGACGCCCCGCCAGCGGCTCGCGCGCCTGATGGCTGGCGCTCCCGCCAATTCCTCGCCTATGCCCAACTTTGCGGCCGGTGCAAACCCCAACATGTCGCCCATGCCGAACGCGGCAGCCGGTGCCACCGTTCCGCCGTCGGCCATGCCCAACTTCGCTGCGCCGGGAAGTTCGTCGGCTTATTTGCCGCCGATGCGCCTGCCGCCGCTAACGCCGCCACAGTCGGACCCCTACGCATTCTTGCCCCCGTATGCAGGCCCGCGAAACAGCCAGGCGCTGCCGCCCTTTGAGCAGCCCGGCGGCTCCCTGCCGATGGACCGCTACATGCAGCCGCGCCCGGCTCCCGCGCCTATGCCTGCCCCGGCCCCGATGCCCGCGCAGGCCGCGCCGATGCCGGAACAGCAGGCCGGAGGGCAGGGCTGGGGTGGCCCAGAGCCTGCACCCGGCACCATTCCCGAGCCCTATGACGCCATGACCGACCCGCGCTATTTGCCGGAACAGTGGCGCGGGGCCTTTAATACGAGGTGGCAAGCATGAGCCCTCGTCCAGTCGATGCGCCCACAAAGTTTGCAGCGTCATACATGCCAGAGCCTAACTCTGGGTGCTGGCTGTGGCTTGGGGCCGTCGATCATAAAACCGGATACGGGCACTTTAGCTCTACTCGCTCAAATATAACGGGGGCGCACCGAGCATCTTGGCAGTTACACAAAGGCGCAATTCCAACAGGCTTGTGCGTTTGCCATAAGTGCGATGTCCGCTCATGCGTAAATCCCGACCACCTGTTCCTTGGGACATATTCCGAGAATATGCAGGACGCGGCGCGGAAAGGTCGCATGAGGTGGAAGCAGGGGGAGAGCCGCAATCTTCCCATTGGCGAGAAGCACCATCAATCCAAGCTGACCGCCGAGCAAGTGCGGGAGATTCGAGAATCACGACTTTCCGGCATTAGCTTTGCGCGGAAGTTTGGAGTTTCTAACGTCACCATTAGCCGGATACGGCGTGGCATTATTTGGAGGGCCGCAGCTTGAGTTTGCTCACAATAATAGCCAACGTCTGCCGGCGCGTGGGCGAGCCGGTGCCGAACGTCGTGGTCACGTCCACCGATGCCACCGTGCAGCAGATGCTTTCCTTTGCGAATGAGGAAGGCACAGAGTTGATGAAGTATGGCGATTGGCGGAAGCTGCGTCGTCAAAAGGTGTTCACGACGCTTGCCCAGGAGACGCAGACGGGCATGGTGCCCACGGACTTGGGCAAATGGCTGGACGAGTCCTTTTGGAACCGCTCGGCACGTCGCCCGCTGTGGGGTCCGATTGACCCGCAGTTGTGGCAGGCTTGGAAGGCTTTCGACACGTTCCCGGTGATGGACGTGTTCTACATGGAAGGCGACGATATTCTTGTCCAGCCGATCCCGGAGGCGGGCGAGACGTTCGCTTTCGCCTACACGTCCAACCTGTGGTGCCAGTCAAATGCGGGCGTAGGACAGTCGGAATGGCTGGCGGACACGGATACGGGCGTCCTGTCCGAGCGGATCATGACGCTCGCCATTATGTACCGCTATCTCGACGCGCGCGGGCTGGCTTCGCAGGCGGCATACGAGCAATTCGACCTCCAGCGCAGGCAGGAACTATCGGGCGACTCGCCGCGCTCCACACAGAACCTTGCGAGCGGTGACAGGTGGTGGGCTCGCCGGCCCGGCATTGTCGTTCCTGAGGGGAATTGGTCCGTCTAATGGCCTACATCGCGCCCATCCGCACGCCGCCGCGCCGCATCCAAGGCCCGGCTATGGGAACGGTTCAGATTCCGGCCTCTACGCGCGGGCTCAACCTCCGCGACGGCATCGCGGCCATGAAACCGGCCGACGCGCTGATCCTCGACAACATGTTTCCCGAGGCAACCTACCTCCGCGTCAGGAACGGCACCCAAAGCTACGCCACGGGCATCAATGGCTCCGTGCAAAGCATCATGGAGTGGTCCGGCCCGTCCAGCCGCAAGCTGTTCGCGGCGTCTCCGACCGACATTTACGACATCACCACCACGGGCGCTGTAGGGGCTGCCGTCGTAAGTAGCTTGGGCTCCGGATACTGGCAGACGACCATGATGACCACGCCCGGTGGCGCGTTCCTTGTGCTGGCGAATGGTGTTAATTCGGTCCGCAACTACGACGGCACAAGCTGGACGACGCCCGCGATTACCAACGTCACCAGCTCGACGCTCAACTTCCCGTGCTTGCACAAGTCGCGCATCTGGTTTGTGCAGAACAATTCGACAAAAGCGTGGTATCTGCCGACTGCGAGCATTGCGGGCGCGGCCTCGTCTTTTGAGTTGGGTGACACGTTCACGGACGGCGGCAAGCTGATCGCCATTGGCGCGGTTAGCCGGGACGGGGGCTCTGGCTCTGACGACTATCTGGCCTTTGTGAGCAGCCACGGACAGGTTGCAGTCTACCAAGGCGACGACCCGGCCTCTGCGAATACGTGGGCGCTGGTAGGCGTCTATAATGGCGCTCCGCCCATCGGCAACCGCAGCACGGCCAACATCGGCGGCGACCTCGCCATCGTGACGGAATCGGCTGTCGTCAGCACGCGGCAGCTTATGGCCGGTGGGCAGGCGGCAGCGACCCGGCAGGCGATTACCAACCGAATCGACCAAGGCATTCTGGAAGCCTATAACAGCTATGGCGCGTTGACGGGCTGGTCTATGGCGTCTTATCCGCGCTATCGGATGGCGCTTATCAACGTGCCGACTTCAAGCACAACTGCGTTTCAGTTCGTTGTGAACGTCCAGACCGGCGCTTGGGCGACCTACGGCAAGAGCGCGTCTCCACTCAATGCGACGTGCTGGGGAATCTACAACGAAAACCCCTATTACGGCCGCAGCGACGGAACCGTCTATCTTGCGGAATCAGGCTATGCGGACGGCACCGCTGGCATTTCCTGGCAGGTAAAGACCAGTTTCCAGACCTACGGCCGGTCGGGCGGCGTGTCACGAATGACCATGATCCGCCCGCTGTTCACGGCAGGCGGGCAGGTGGTCCCGGCAATCCGAATGAACGTGGACTATAGGAACGACCAGCCGCTATCGACCGATGCTTTCCCCCTGGCGGCGGGCGCGTCTGGCGGCGGCTGGGATACGTCCCTATGGGATGTCGGCATGTGGGGCGACGGCGCAAGTCCTTATAACAATTGGTACGCAGCCACCGGCATTGGCACCACGGCATCCGTCCACATGGGCGGGCAAAGCAACGGCATCCAAGTCATCTTGAATAGCTGGGATTTGAAATACGAAGTCGGCCAGCGGGTGGCGCTGTAATGGCGATTATCCCCATTTTCCAGCCCAGCGAAGAACTGTTTCGGCGTGCCGTTGACGCCGTTCTGACAGGGGCGGGAATGGATGGCGCGGGCGGCTTTACGTCGCTCAAACTGGTGCCGCTGACCACGGTTGAAAAGGACGCGCTCACCGACATCGAGGGGCGGCTCGTCTACGACAGCGACCTTGGCAAGCTCTGCGTCGGCACGGCCGGCGGATGGGAGACGGTGACAAGCACATGAGCCACACGATTTTCTTCCCGAGCAACGACGGCGAAAATCAGACGCTATTGGAGTGGGCGGCCCATCGCATCCCGCACCTTACGCCTAGCCAAAGCATGAAGGCGGTGGGCGTCGTGGGTGGCGGCGATCTGACGTTCCCGCTCCTGGCGGTGTGCATTTATCACAATTATACCGCGCCGAAAGAGATCGACGGCAAAACGTGGTACGGCACCTGTGAGATTTCATTTGCGGCGGCGAGCCCGAAATGGGCAACACGTCGCACAATTTCTACCTTGTTGAGCATACCATTTCTACAGTATGCTTGTAGGAAGGTAGTGACGGCTACTCCCTCCACGAACAAGCGGGCGCTCCGCTTCAACGAAGGGATTGGCCTGAAGCCGGAAGGGACATTGAGGCACCAGTACGCCAAGAATGTTCATGCCTGCATTTGCGGAATGACGCGGTCGGAATTCGAGGCCCGGTGGAGAAATCCCCGCCCGAAGGTCCGCCGTCCAACCGGAACGCAGGCATATGGGCAGCAAGAGCGCATCAGCACCCCCGGCCCCTGACCCTAAGTACGTCTCGCAGCAGCAGACGCAGAGCAACGTCAACACGGCGGTTGCTAACGCTTACCTAAACCGCGTCAACCAGTACGGGCCGGACGGGTCGAAGACCTATGCCGTGACGGGCTCGCAGGACGTGGGCGGAACGAACGTCCCGCTCTGGTCGGAAACGACGCAACTCAGTCCCGGCCAACAGAAGATTTACGACAGCCAGCAGCAGCTAACGCAGGGCACGTCGGATCTGGCCAACCAGTACGTCAGCCGCATCGGAGATGCCACGTCCAAGCCCTACAGCTATGACGGCCTTGCCCCGGCTCCGACCTATAACGAGGACTACCGCCGGCAGCAGTTGCAGGCCATTCAGGACCGCAACGCGCCGCAGATGCAGCGCGACCGGGACGCCCTTAACCAGCGGCTTGCCAATCAGGGTATCTCGCTAGGCACCGACGCCTGGAGGGCCGCACAGGACGATTACAGCCGCTCCGTGAACGACTTCAGGCTTGGGGCCGACGTGCAGGCGGGCAACGCCGCCGCGCAGCAGTACGGGCTGGAGAGCAACACCCGCGACCGCGCCATACAGGAGATGACGGCGCTACGGACGCAGCCGATCAATGAGGTGGCGGCCCTGATGGGCACCGGGACGGGCGTTCAGCAGCCGCAGTTTAGTCAGGTTGCACAGACGCAAGTCGCGCCGACCGACGTGAGCGGGAACTATTGGAACGCCTACCAAGGCCAGCTTGCCCAGCAAAAGATGCAGCAGGATTCGGCCAACGCCACCACGGGCGGCCTTTTCGGCTTGGGTGGTACGGCGCTTGGCGGTGCCATGAAGTACGGCCTCCCGCTCCTGATGGCCGGCTCAGACATCCGCATGAAGGACAATGTGCGCCGCGTTGGCTACACCGACGACGGGCAGCCGCTTTACTTCTTCACCTACAAGCACGATCCCGGCACGCCTCACGTCGGCCTAATGGCTCAAGACGTGGAAAAGATACGGCCGGATGCCGTGGTCGAGATCGACGGCATGAAATACGTTGATTACGGGAAGGCGCTCTCGTGAGCGCGCTAGTAGCGGATGACCGTACCGCCGCCAACCGGCTGGTAAACCGCTGGCCCGTCGTCGCCGCCGCTCACCATGCGGGCGTAGTTGCGACGCCATTCTGCGTCGATGTCCTCGCGGGCGCGGGCCATGACGAGCCGGCCTTCGGCCGGGGTCATCTTACCGGCCGACACCTGTTCATTCACAACGCCCTGAAGCGCGGACAGCTTTTCCTTTTGAGCGGTCGTCGGGCTGCCGCAAGCCGCAATCAGAAGCGCGGCAACGATCACAATTCCAAGTCGCATATTCGTCTCCTGCCCCGCGCAAGGGTAACAGCCGACGCCGCCGGGCGGAAGGGGGCCGCATGAGCTTTGCGCCGGAGGATAATAACCTCGCCTATACCATTGCCGGAATTGGGCGGAAAAAGGACCCATACGAGCAGCGCCGCACGATGGCGCAGCGTCTTATTGCCCAAGGCACGGACACGAGCCCCATTCAGTCTCCCTGGCAGGGCGTGGCGCGTCTTGCGCAGGCGGCAATGGGCGGCTTTGACAGCTACGCCGCCGACCGGGACGAGAAGAAGGCCACCGAGGACCGCAACACCAAGCTCGCCGCCGTCATGGCGGAACAGGACCCGCAGAAGCGGATTGGGCTGTTGGCGGCAATTGATCCCGAGTACGGCGCTCGGATTTCGGGACAGATGGCCGTCGAGCAGGCCAAGATTGACCGGCAGACGCAGGGGCTTGGGCAAATTGCCAGCGGCTACGGTGCGCCCGGTCCTACGCAGGCTGGCCCGCCTTCGGGCGGCGGTGGCGTCAATCCCAACAACATCGGCAACGTGCGCCCGGTGGGTGCGTCCAGTGGCTTCCAACAGCCTGCGACACTTGATGACGGCGTGCGCCTCGCGGTGAACAACGTCAGGGCCTATCCGGCGAAGTTCAACAACGGCCAGCCGATGACGTTGGTACAGATCGGCCAGCGGTGGGCTCCCGTGGGCGACGGCGCGAACGACCCGCGCCAGTGGGCAATGAACGTCGCCAGCATTGGCGGATTGGACCCGAATCAACCGCTGGACATGAACGATCCAGCCACGGCGGCCAAGTTCGCGCGAGGCGTTCACGGCGCAGAGCATGGCGCGAACAAGGCCATGCCGGTCGATGCTTATGCCCGCATTCTCACGGGCGGCCCCAGTCCACAGATCGCGCAGGGCGCCGCCGACACCAACGGTATGCCGCCGACGCCCTCCCCGCAGGGCGTGCAGAGCCCGACGATGGTTGCCCCGCCGCAAATCCCGCAGCGGATGACGCCGCGCGACATGCCCCCGCAGATGGCCGCGCCGTACATCGACCGCTTGCGCCGTGGCGGCTACGGCATGAATCCGGCCGAGGCCGAGCAGCGCATGGTCGCGGATATGCAGCGCGCGCTAGACGTGTCCTTTGAAAACCAGAAGCTGGAATACCAGCGCCTGCAGGGCGACTACGAATACAGGCGCAAGCGCGGCGATGACCAGACCGGCGCGGACCAGAAGCGCACTGATGAGCAGAGAAAGCAGACCATTGAGGCCGCTGGCAAGCTGCGCGACGACTTTAACAATCTCCAGTCGGTCAAGGACTACAACAAGGCGAGTACCGTGTTCCGCTCTGCCGTCGAGGCCGCCAAGGGCGATACGAAGGCCGGCGACATCAACATGGTTTACGCTTTCGCAACCCTGATGGACCCCGGTTCCGTCGTGCGCGATTCTGAAACCGGCATGGTTTACGCCACAGCGGGCGCAAGCGACCGCGTCAAGGGTCTTGTGGCTGGCCTGCAAGGCAAATCGGGCCTAGGCAAAGAAACCAAGGCTGCGTTGCTCAAAGAAATGGGCACGCGGTATGAGTCCTATAAGTCGTCCCATGACAACATCATTAAGACCTTTAGCGGCATTGCCGAGCGCTCAGGGTTGAACAAGGACGACGTTATTATTCCGGTCGAGCCTGTCGAATGGAAAAATGCAGCGGCCGGACCGGCGCAGCCAAAAACCAAGGCGGAATATGACCAGCTTCCGCCCGGAGCGCAGTACATCGCGCCTGATGGGTCCACCCGGACAAAGGGTGGCGGCCAATGAGTTGGTGGGAAGCCGATAAGGTCTCTGACAAGAAGCTCTCCGACCTTGTTATTGGGGACAAAGCCAGCTCGGGCAATTTTTGGGACGGTGATCGCCCCGTTGTGCAGGCGCAGGGCCGATCCGATGCCGCTGCCAATGCCTTCGGGCAGGGCGCGGCAATGGGCTTTGGCGACGAGTTGGCGGCTTGGGTGCGCTCAAACGCTCCCCAATTTTCCAATTGGATGATGCAGCGCCCATTCGATGGGAAGCTGACGGCCGGGCCGGTCACGAACATTTTCACAACGCCAGATGACCCGCAAAGAGGCGTCAGCGGCATTAAGGGCGGTGAAACCCTCTACACGCCGCAGCAGCCATTTCCGGCGCAAACCGTCTCCAATGCCCCAACACAGGGCCAGCGGTACGACGAGGAACTAGCCCGCCAGCGCGCGCAGACGAAGGCGGACGCCACGGCCTATCCGACCATGACCACGGGCGCGAACGTCGCGGGCACGCTCGCCGGTACGGGTGCGCTAATGATGCTCCCTGGCGGGCAAACGCTGCTCGGCGGTGGCGCGACGAGCCTACCCGGCATGATGGCGCGTGGCGCGGCCTCCGGTGCTGTCCTTGGCGGCGCTCAAGGCTTTGGTGAAGGAGAGGGCGGCTTCGAGAACAGGGCAGAGAATGCGCTTCTCCCGGCCGCCATCGGTGGCGCTGTGGGTGGCGTTCTGCCTGTCGTCGGATCTGCCGCAAAGTACGCCTATGAGAAATTCGCGCCGGGGGTGCTGCGTGCGACCGGAAATCTTGCCGACAAGTTCACGACGCAGAAGCAATACAAGTCCCTGTCCGCCGCTGCTCCCGAAGGCGGGAACATCACACAGGACAGCTTGGCAGCCCGGATTGCCGACAATTCGCGCATTGCAGCGGGGAACATCGAGGGCGACGCGGCAGCCCAGCGCCTCGCGCTTGAAATTGCCCGCAGCGGCGGAACCGGACAGGCGCGCACAAAGCTGGGCGATTTAGGCGAGGGGGCTTTCCTTGCCGACACCAGCAAGGGCGCAACGCGGCTTGCCAATCTCGGCGCCATCCTGCCGGGCGAGGCTGGCGAGAAGTACGCCGGGGCTTTCGGACAGCGCAACCGCGAGACAGGCCAGCGGATGCTTGGGGCGATGGGCGACCAAGCCAACGTGCCCAGCGTCTACGACGCGCAGAAGTTTCTACAGGCATACAAGACGCAGACCGGAAGCGAACTTTATGACCCGGTCTTGCGTAGCGGGAAATTCAACGTCTCCCCGGAAATGGAGGAACTTCTAAACGTTCCGGCCATCCGCAAGACGATGGATCAGATCATCGCGGATGCCGAAGAAAACGGCGTGAAACTTGGCGCGGCGGAAGCGGCGCACATGGTCAAGCGCATGTTGAACAAGAACACGCAGGCGGCTTTCCAGTCAGGCCGCGCGGTCAATCAGTCGTTCGTGGACGAGATTGGCAGCAAGTGGGAGCGCGCCCTGTGGGATGCGAACCCCGGCATTAAGGCGGCCGACGAAGCCTATTCCAAGGTTGCATCGCTCTACAACAAGCGCACGGGCGAAGGCTGGCTAAAGCGCGGCAGCGACTTCATGAAGTCAGGGCAGGGAGACGCGGCGGTCAACGTCTCGCCGGCTGCATTGGCTGCAGACTTGCCGGGCGCGGATTTGCGCCAGATTCAGGCGTTCCGGGTTGGCTCGTCAAACGTCATGCGCGACGCCGCCACCAGTGGCCCGGAATCAACGCGCCGGCTCGCCAAGGCGATTTCCGACAACCAGATCATGCAGCAGAAGCTGGCCGAGATTTACGGCCCTGATGCAGCTGAACAGCTTATCAAGCGATCCAACGCCGAGCGCGCTTTTGCGGACACGCAGAACAAGGTTCTGCAAGGCTCACAGACTGCCGAGCGCCTTGCCGCTATGGCGGACGACGCGGCGTTGAGTATCCCGCAGGGCGGCGCGACTACGCCCGCTTCCATTCTGCAGATGATCGCAACGGGCTACCAGAAAGCCCGCCAGCCTAGCGAAGCGGTGCGCTCGCGTCTGGCCGATCTGCTCGCCAATCCCAATGCTCAAATGAACGCGGAAACGCTTTCACTGATTGACGCCATTCTCAAGCAACAGGGCGCGGCTCGTCCCGTCAACGCTGGTATTTCCGGCGCTGCGGGCGGTTTCGCCTCATCTCCACGGTGATCTAGATGAGCCGCAACGGCAGTGGGACGTATTCCCTTCCGCAGCCTCCCTTTACGGCTGGCACGACCATCGCGTCTAGCGCGGTCAATTCCGACTTCTCGGACATTGCCGCCGCTCTTACGCAGTCCATCAGCAAGGACGGGCAGACGGTCTACACCGGCAATCAGCCAATGGGCGGCAACAAGCTCACGGGGCTCGGGGTGGGAACGTCCCCAACCGACAGCGTGCGCGTGTCTCAGGTTGCGGATGGTGCCATTAACTATGGCGGCGTTGCGGGCGGCACGGCAGATGCGATCACCCTGGCGCCGGTTCCGGGCATTACGGCTTACGCGGTAGGGCAGACCTTCACCTTTAAGGCGGCCTCCACGAATACCGGGGCGATGACGGTTGATGTCAGCACGGTAGGGGCAGGCTCGCTTGTCTGGCCGGACGGCACGGCGCTTGCGGCTGGTGATGTTATTTCTGGCGGCATTTACGAAATTGCCGTTTCGGCCACGACGCCGGTTTTCCACCTTCAGAACAGCGCCAAGCCTCCGCTGCCTCGCACAGGCGGAACCCTGAGCGGGGCAACGTCGGTCACCGCTACGCTCACCATGACGGGCGCGGCGTTGAACGAGGCGGTGCGGGTAGACGTGGCGAGCGCCACAACCTGCGACATCGGTGCGGCGGCCTCAAATTATGTCCGTATTACCGGGACGACCACAATTACAGGCTTGGGCACGATTGCCTCGGGCGTGCGCCGCAAGGTGGTGTTCGGCGGCATCCTCACGCTTACCCACAACGCAACGTCGCTGATCCTGCCCACGGGCGCGAACATCACCACGGCGGCGGGGGATTGCGCGGAGTTTGAGTCGGAAGGCTCCGGCAACTGGCGTTGCACGGACTACATGCGGGTTAGTGGCCGTTCTGTTGCTGCTCCCAAAGGATATGTAGCGACTAACGCAACTGGCTATACCTTGGCGTCCTCCTACAGCGCCCCGATGACTATTACTGAGGGCATTCAATTATTCTCGACCAGCTACACGGCCACAAGCGGCAACACGATTCTGATAGCCGTTGACGTGGTTAAATACGCGGGCCAGGGCGTCTCGCAAGCCCTTAGCATTTTTGTTGATGGAGCTACAAATGCCGTAGCCACATCAACGGTTCAGATCACAAACCTTGCCTATATGCAGATTGTGAATCGAGTTGTGTATTCGCTGGTGTCTACGGGTGCCGCTAACACCATAGAGATTCGCGTTGCGGGCGCTGGAACAATGGGAACGGCTGTCCTGAGTATTTCTGAGTTTTCGTCGTGACCACCGCCAACCTCAACATCCGCGTCTACGCCTAGAAGGAGGGCCGAACATGCCCGTCGAACAGATTGCCGGCCAGTATCAGGCGACACCCCAAGCCTTTGCGGATGGTCAGACCATCGCCGTTCAGGTCGATGAGCAGGGCAACCTGAAGATCGCCGGCTCCTCTGGGATGACGCCCATTCAGACGGGTGGGCCGCTCTATGAGAGGGTGCCCGAGTCGCAGACGGCGGTGCCGCTTGGAACGGGCGCGGTTGGCGACACGCTCACCCGCGCCGTCCTGATCCCCAAGACGCTGAACCCCGGCGCCGTCACCATCATCGACGGCAGCGATAGCGGCATGATCATCTTCACGGGCGGCACGGCCAGCGTCTCGACCCTGCACTCCTTCGTGGTCGAGCTTGGCTTCAAGAGCGTCACCGGAGGATGGACGGTGACGACCGGCGCCAACATCGACGTGATGTTTGTGGGGAACTGGACGCCGTGACGGCATTCGTTCCCATCGGGGCAATCGCGGCCTTCACGACGGCGTCTCAGCTTGAGTTCGCCGCGGCATCGTCCACGCCCACGCCGACACGCAAGAACCTGATCAACCAGCTCATCGTGCGCCTGAAGGCCGCCGGCTGGTGGGATGGCATGGATGGCTGTTGCATCGTCGATTTCACGAGTCCGACGCCGGCTTTCCAGAACTGGCGCAATACCCAAGTCGGGATGAATATCCAGAACACGCCGGACCTGGTGGCGGACGCCGGCAGTCAGGGCGATGGGGTATCGGCGGAAGGCCCGCGCACGTTCTGGAATCCCTCGACCGCGTCCGGCCGCAACATGACTGCAACCAGCATGTTCATGGCCGTGTTCTGCCTGAACGACAGCACCATTGCGGGCTACGACCTCGGGTGCGCTTCCTCGCTGCGCCTGTCCGCGAGTTGGACGGACGGCCAGATGCGCGCGAACATGGGCACCGGCACGGGGCTTGCCATGGCGGTTCCGTCATCGGCCGGGTTCCGTGGTGCCTTCCGTGAAGGCCAGTTCGTCAAGCTGGTATCCGACGACGTGATTTCGGCTTGGCTGGCCAACACCTCCGGCGCGCTCGCCAACGCCAATCTGACCATGGGCTTCGTGTCCACCGCCGTCTCTGATCGCCGCGAGTTCGGCGCGTTCTGGGGTGCGTGCCCGGCGAACCTGACCGACGCCAAGATCACCGAGCTTGTGGACGCCATCACCGAGTACTTCCTCGCGGTGAACGGCAACTACGAGATTTCCTGCACGATCACGGACCCGACGGGCGCAACGACGGTTGTGCCTTATCGCGTGTTTCACAATGGCGTTGTGCCCCTGAACGGCACCATGATCGGCACGTCGCTGGACATTGAAGCGCGTATCACGGCGTCGTCTGACCCATCTACGGTCATTGTTGCCTACACCGATGTTGACACTACGGTCTCGACCGGCCCGTGGTCGGGCGTCCTGACGGGTGTGCCTGTAGGCTCCAACTACAAGGCAAACGCGCGGCTATCGGATCTCAGCGCCACGTCGCCCCGCACGTTTGGCAACTTCGGCGTCGGTTTCAATTTCCTGATGTGCGGCGACTCGTCGATGGTCCGCGATTGGACAATCACGGACATTTCCCCCGCCGACACTGCGGGCGACAAGGTTCGCAGGTTCTCGGGCACGGTCTACAACGGCAACGGAACGGGTGGCTGGCCGGTCAACTCGGCAGCTCAAAACGGCGGCGAGCGCGGCGGCCCATACGGCGGCGACGGCGCGCGGCTCATTGGCAACGAATTGTCTGCGGCGCTGCCCACGTGGTCATTTGGCTTTGTCCAACTCGCATACCCCGGCACGTCGCTTTCACAGTGGACTGACGGCGGCGAGCCTCTGCCCAACACTGACCCGCCGTTCAACATGTGGGAGTCAACGGACTACAGCCTCACGAGTGCCAATTCCAAGGGAGCGCCGGGCTGGAGCCAGATCGGCATGGTTCTGGATAGCGGCGGCATCAACGATGCTGACTTGCCGGGCGTAAGCGCGGCGACCTGGGAAGCCACGGCCGACCAGCGGCTTGCCGATCTTCGCACCGAGACGGGAAACGCCGCCCTTCCGTGGTGCATCACCGCCTGTGGCAGCTCGGAAGGCTCCCCAAACCCAAACGGCATTCAGGTCAGCAATGCCAGCGTGAACGCCGTGCGGCAGGGCGAGCTTGCGTTCTGGGATGCCAACAAGACCGACGAGGTCTACATCATCTGCGGCAACGTCGTCGCCAAGCGCGCCGACCAGGTGGGCCATCCGATCGCGCTCCACCAGCGCTACATCGCCAAGCTGCGGGCGCGCACCATGCTCTACGTGCTGGGTCAGCTCTACAGCCTGCCGTTGGCCGATCACCCCGCCTGCGGCCCGCAGATCGTTAGCGTCGCGGTCACGGGCAACAGCTTTGTCGTGACGTGCGCCCATGAGGGCGGGACGCTCCTCCAGGGTGACACGGCCGACACCGGCCTCACCGGCAGTGAGTTGATTGTGGACGGCACTGTGCGCGCGGTTCTCACGTGCGAGATACTGAGCGCCACAACCTACGGCGGAACTTTCGACGGCGCCGCGGCAACTTCCACCGCGCTCTATCGCTACCTCTACGGCGCGCTGCTCGACGGGCAAATCTTCGACGACAGCCCCACGCCGACGGTGGTCTTCGTGCCCAACTACATCTTCGATAACGACGAGGTCTATACCGACGCCTTTCCTGGCATCCCGCTTCAGCCCTCTCGAGATACCGAGGGCGACGGCTGGATGGCCGCGACGGTCACGTAAGACAAGCAGCAGGCCCCGGAGCAGACGACCATCTACCCCGGAGCCCTAACCCCAACGCGGACCGAAGACCCGCACCGAGGCTGAGATGAGCGTAAGCAGGAAGAGGGGCGTAAGTCCATGAGCGAGCGCCGTGACCTTTGGTTTATCGCGGACGCGCTTCTTGTGTTTGTTCCGTTCTCGCTTGTCGGCGCGGTGTTCGGCGACGCCATCCGTCGGGATGTGCTGACACGACGGCAACGCGGAATTGCGGGCCTGTTCTGCCTCATCCTCGGGCCGGTTTGCGGGCGCGTCGTGATCTCTGAATGGAGTTGGTCGGACTGGAGCGGGCTCGCGGTCGCCGCGATCATTCCCACCGTTGCTTACGACATTGTCGGGCTTGTTGCCGCCGTTCTGCGGGGGGCCAAAGACGACCCGCGCGGGTGGATCACGCTCATCAAAGAAATGTTCCCATGGGGCCGCAAGTGATTATCGAGTGCCTCTTTTGGTCAGTGTTGGCCGTGTACGTGGTCTGGCGGCTTCGGCAGATCATCGAGCGCGCCTCGCAATGAACCACCATCCGCGCATCATCTCAGAACGTGGGCAGCCGACGCGGCTAAAGGTTTGGGACGGCGAGCGCGACCTGTCTTTCCCGGTTTCCATGGGCGAACTCCGCAACCTCGTCGCAGACGGCATGGACATTCTCATGCGGGAAATGCGCGAGCGCGAAAAGCGCGACCAGGAGAAGTACACCCTATGAGCAATGTCGCCAATTCGCTGCTAGTCACGTCGGATCGTGGCATTGCTCTCGTCAAAGAGTTTGAGGGGCTGAAAACCACGGCATACCCGGACCCCGGCAATCTCGTTACGGGCGAGCCCTGGACCATCGGCTACGGCCACACGCGCGGCGTCCGCAAGGGCGACACCTGCACGGAAGAGCAGGCTACCGAATGGCTGCGCGAGGATTTGAAGGCCGCAGAGGGTGCGGTCAAGCACCTTGTGGACGTGCCGCTAACGCAGGGCCAGTTCGATGCGCTGGCGAGCTTCGTATTCAACTGCGGAGCAGGGGCCTTCGGCAACTCGACGCTTCTGCGGCTGCTTAATGCCGGTGACGTAGCCGGGGCTGCCGACCAGTTCCCGCGCTGGAATCGTGGCGCGTCCGGGCCTCTGCCGGGCCTTGTGCGCCGACGTGCTGCCGAGCGTGCGCTGTTCCTAGAGGCCGCGTAGTGAGCCGATACCTAGCCATAGGCGCCGGAGTGCTGGCCGCTCTGCTAGTCGTCTCTGGCATCCTGTTGAAGATGGCGTGGGCAGAGAACGGCAAGCTTGAGGTGCAGTTGGCCGCCGCAAGCGCGGTCATCGCCCAGAAGGAAGCCGACGCGCGCCTGTCCGCCGACATCGTCGCCAAGCAAGCCGACGCGCTTACCAAACTCGAAATCAAGGTCGTGACCGTAACCGAAAGGATCTACAGTGCGCCTGTCACTCGTGAGTGTGCTGCCAGCCCTTCTATGCGGGCTGCTACTGTCGGCGTGCGGGACATCATCGCCCCGGCTGGTGGAGCGGACCCCGGACGCCAGCCTTCTCCTGCCGTGCGTTGATCCGGCTCTAGCGCCAGAGAACGCCAGCGATAACGAGATCGCCGCCGAGCGCATCCGCGTCGCCCAAGCCTACGTCACCTGCCGGACCCGGCACGCAAGCCTTGTGGAGTTTGTGAAGGGTGGGGATCGCTCGTAATGGCCGGGACAAGCCTCACCGACGAAGCCTTGCAAGAGGCCGTCGATGTGATGGCCGCCTTCGGCAGTCAGCGGGCGGCAGCTCAGGCACTGGACATGTCGCGGGCGACGTTTCAGCACCGCATCCAGGAAGCCGAGCGCCGGGGCTTCCGGGCAAACGGCCCGGCAATGGTCATGAAGGGCCAGTCGATCCTGTACGACGCGAGCGGCAACGAGCGCGGGCGGTGGGACAAGACCCGGTTGGCGGGAAGGGCAGAGGCCGACACCGTCCAGCTTCCAGACCCGAAGAAGATCGTCAAAACGTCCCGCCTATTCGACCAGACCGGGGCGGTGGTTCAACAGTGGGTAAGCGAGAAGGCAGACGAGGCCGAACGCGAGGCCCTGTGGCTGCAATGCGCGAAGGATATAGCCGGGGAGGTCAAGCGGGCTAAACCCGTCCCACGGGGCCGCCATGCCGTCTCCAGCGACGTTCTGGCCGTGTACCCCGTGGGCGACCATCACCTAGGGATGCTGGCCTGGAATGAGGAGACCGGCGGGGAATCCTACGATATGCCCCGCAGCGAGCAATTGCTTGCCGATGCCAGCCAACGGCTGATCGAGGTGTGCCCGCCGAGCGAACAGGCGCTTATCGCCTTCCTTGGGGATTTCCTGCATTACGACAGCTATGCCGCCGTCACGCCGATGCACAAGAACCTGCTAGATGCGGATGGTCGGTTCCCAAAGATGATCCGGTGCGCGGTCCGCATGGTTCGCCACATGATCTCGGCGGCGCTGACCCGGCATGGCAACGTGCGGGTAATCTTTGAGAAGGGTAATCACGACCCAGCGACGGCGGCGTTTATGACCGTCCTGTTGGCCTGCCTTTACGAAAACGAGCCCCGCGTTTCGGTCGATTCCTCGCCGCAACACTACCACTATTTCGAGTGGGGCCGGGTCCTGATTGGCACCCACCACGGCGACAAGGCCAAGCCCGCGCAGCTCCCGGCAATCATGGCGACAGACCAACCGGGGGCCTGGGGCCGCACGTCCTACCGCGTCTGGCTAACGGGCCACGTCCACCACGAGGCGGTCAAGGAGTACCCCGGCTGCAACGTCGAGACGCTGGGCGTTCTGCCTCCAGCCGACGCCTACGCCGCCTCCAGCGGCTACCGTTCCCGCCAGTCCATGAAAGCCATCGTATTCCACCGCGAGCATGGCGAGGTGGAACGGCACACGGTTTGCCCGGCTATGTTTGATCGGAGGGACGCGGCATGAAAATTGTTCGTGTGACGTGGCACGACGCGCTTGCTGTGGCGATGTGGTGCAAGCACTCCGAACCGATGGCGGCCCAAGTCTGCGTCACAGTCGGCTTTCTGGTGGCAGAGGACGACGCGCACGTCATGATAGCGGCCACCGTCTCAGACGACGAGTTTATTGCCGCAATGCAGATCCCGCGCGGCATGATTCAGGCTATGGATGAGATCGGCGGT
>Ga0181352_1000352_pt1 | contig 19972 bp, 2 predicted proteins | sample Fa13VDMLBSN_FD_130103 | JGI IMG/M metagenome (GOLD analysis project Ga0181352, IMG submission 130103) | Freshwater viral communities from Lake Michigan, USA - Fa13.VD.MLB.S.N | ecosystem: Environmental > Aquatic > Freshwater > Lake | place: USA: Michigan | collected 2013-09-23 | reverse complement strand
GATGTACACTGAGGGACTAGCTAAAGTACAACAGAACGTAGATGCTTATGGCCAGTTAAGAAACAACATTAAGACAGACGTAGAGCGTGAGTACTTTGATAAAACAATGGATAACCTAGTTAATACCATTAACCAAAGTGCAGGCTTAGACTTTTCTATGAAAGGTAACGTACAAGCTGTTTTAAACATTGGAAAACCCTTAGAGAGAGACGAATATATTACTACTGCTATTTCTAACGGTAAAGAGATTTCTCGTAGACAAGAACAGTTGTCTAAAATGAAACCTGGAGAACGTAGTGTAGTTAACGATTACTTTTATATGAAAGACGTTAATGACTATATGCAGAGTGGTAAGTTAGGTCAGAAGATTGGATACGGTAAAGACTATACTCCTTATGTAGATCTTTCTAAAGATTGGATGGAGTTTATGAAAACTCAGAAGCCTAATCAAAACGAAACCTTCAATATGCAGTCTGGTATGGGACCTGCTTACATCGAAAAGGTAACTGTAGAAGGATTTGATGCTACGGATTTAGCAAATAAGTTTAAAGCTTTCATTTCAACTGACCCTAATAAGTTACGTCAATTCCAAATGGATGCTGGCTATAGTCTAGACCAAGTAGGAAAAGAAGGTGCCTACCGAGGTTATGTAGAGGACATGCAAGCAAAGTCATTGACTGCTGCAGAAAATGCTAAATTGTTTAAAGCAGAAGCAGATAGACTTCAAAATGCTTACAACACTACCAAGTCTCCTACTGTTAAAGCAGAATTAGAAAAAGCTAAACAAAAAGCTACTTACTATGAACAGTCTCGTTTATTAGCAGAAGATAAAGCCTCTACATCTTTTGAAGACTTTGATTTAGGAGAGTACATGGAGATCTATCAAGATAAGTTTGCTACAAACATGGGTAACATGTATGCTACACAAAAAGTGAGTAGAGATCTTATCAGTAACGAGTATTGGAAAGAAGCTAGGGCAGATGCTAGACAGGCTCAATCTCTTCAAAATGATTTACTCAAAGAAGAATACAAACAGAAGTTAGAAAATCAAAAGCCAGAAAATCTTCTTAAGAAAAAGAAAGAACTTATGGATATGGCTAAAGTAGATCAACAAGACTTTTTTAATGTTCCAATGATGTTTGATCCTAACACTTTAAATAAAGACATAGACAAACTTTCTATAGCTCAAGTAATAAAAGACCCTTCTAAGGTACTTGCTGTTACTCCTATGGGCCCACAGAAGAAGACTGTAGAAACATTCTTGCAATACTTAAAAGGTGTTACAGATTCTTCTTCTTACGTTGTAGAGTTAAAGAATGGTCAAACTACTTTAGTTACTGGGGAAAATATTAAAGACTTATATGTATCTGATTTAGATGAAATAAAAAGCATTGCCAAAAGTAATACAGTCGAGACTTACTCAGGTAGACGCAAGTCATCTTTGCCTTTCTAATTAATATTAAAAAATTAAACTCACTTAACTATGCCTTTTAATCCTCTAAGAAACGAGATTGATAAAATACACCTAGCAAAAACAGGTAAAACTTCTGAACAAATACATTCTGATATACTAAGTAGTGAAAGAGAAGTAGCAGCTATTACTGCTATGCAGACTCCTACTATTCCTATCCAAGAAAAACTATTAGGAGATAGTTTAGGAAAATTTTTGTCTGTAGATTCGGCTTTAGGTACCTCTATAGCAGGTAAACTTCAAGGAACTGAGGGTATAGCAAAGATATCGAATGAAAATCAATTAGGAGATGTTAAAGGTCTTTCTGCCTCTTCTGAAATTACAAAGGCAGTAAGTATATTCCAGAAGGCATTGAAGGATGGTTCTCTAGACGAGTCTAGGAACGTTATGGATGAACTTTATAAAAAGTTCAATGAGGCTTCACAAAAGTTACAAGGTAAGCCGTTAGAAGATTTACAAAAAACCTATGCAGACATTATCTCTACTGCAGCTACTTATAACTCTGTAAAACTAGCTAAAACAAATTTAGATCAGTTCTTTGCTGAGTCTACCCCCCAACAAAAACAATCTACTCTTAATTCTTTAGGTAAAAATAAAGGGGCAGTATACAATATTAAAGGTCCTAATAGTAACTCTAAGCAAACGATTGATTATTTAGCAGACTTAGACTCTAAACAATTTGGTTCTAAACTTTATAACCAAGATGATTTAGAGTTATATAAAACAGGGCAAGTACAAAGTGATAAAATTTCTTCTCAGTTAGAATTAAACTATAACAATGCTCAGGTATACGCTTTAAGGGACAAAGAACTAGAGTTTACTAAAAGTATTGCAGATCTAGATGCACAAATAAAGTTAGCTAGTGGACAAAATAAAGAGCAGTTATTAAGTCAGAAAGCGGCAGTACAGCAAGACTTAAAATTAGCTAAAGACTTACAAGCAAAATTAACTCCTTCTACTAACGAGGATAAATACCTTAAACAGTTCTACCCTACTTTACATACTGAGAAAGTAAATAAAGAAAGGGCAGAAGTGTTACGTAACCAAGCAGGTACTGGATTTATAGACGTATTAGCAAGTAACGTAAAATACACAGGATCAAACTTAGTTAAGACTGCAGCAGGTATTGCAGACTTAGTAGGTTCAGATGCAACTGGTTTTAATTTAAGACAGAAAGCGGAGTCTATTGCTCCTCCTAGCTTTTTTGCTGGATCTGACTTAAATAAAAATAATAAATTAGACGAGTTTGAGATTAAGAAAGATATCCATGGAAATAAAGTTTCTTTAAATCAGTGGAGATACCAAAATCCAAATGGAGAATATACTTATAACTGGGCTGCTCCCTTTGAACAAGTACTTCCTATTGCTACTGACGTAGCGACAACTATTCTCTTATCTAGAGCAGTTGGTAAGGCTGCAAGAAGTACTAACCTTTCTTGGACTAACATAGCTGCTAAGTCAGGTATGAATACCGAACAGACTGCATTCTTCTTAAAGAGTGTTGCTCCACGTATATCTACTTTTGGAAACGTAGCTGCAACTACCTTTCCTAGATTCTATGCAGAAGAAAAATCTAACTTTAAAAATAGTGATGATGCAAGAAGCGTTGCTTTAGGTAGAACTTTTGTAGAAGCATTAAGTGAGACTATTATTCCAGAAACAGAATTTTTTAAAGCAGGGGCAGTAGGTGGACCATTAGATCCTTTATTTAAAAAGATTGGAAATAAAATTCCTATAGACTTTACTAAACTTACTGCTAAAAGAGATTTGCTTATGGGTTTACTCCCAAACAATGCTATCAGTTCATTTAATGCAGCATTGCTTGTAGCTCCTTCTCTAGTAAGAAAAACTTTGTCTGGTGCAACTCAAGAGTCAATAGAAGAATTAGGTTCTCTTTTTGGAAACCACTTTATTGATAAGTACGCAGCTACAAAGAACTTTGAAGTTCAACAAGACAATGAACTAACTTGGGATAATGCTCTTTCTACTTTTGTAGAAGGATTTATTCCTTCTTTGTTTATTTCTGGAATGCAGAGTGGGGCTCCTTACAAAGTTAAGGTTGGTAAAGAAAGTCAGTGGCGTACTCCCTACATGGATCGTAGAGATCAGGCTAGATGGGATATTGCAAACAATGCAGAGACCTACAAAACTTTTGTAAATAAAAAATTCCAAGACAATAAGATAAGTCCAGAAGAGCGTATAAAGCAATTAGCTGCTATTGATAACCTATCTAATAGGTTAGAGTCAATGAAAGATATTGCTAACATTAAAGACTTATCTAATTTATTGGATGACAGAGAGTCTCAAGTAAGTTTCTTTAATAATGTATTGTTTCAAGAAGATCTATTAACAGTAGATCCTACTACCCTTACTCCAGAAGAATTAAAGTCTTATGAAGATTCCTTGCAGTCTACCTCTAATATTCTATTGAGTTTAAAGAATAAGGCAGATAAGTATGCAGGTTTGACTGAGCCAGAAAAACAACAAATTCTTTCCGATCAATTTAACAAAAAGGCTAATGTAGTAGAGAATCCTAACACTTCTTTGTCTGATTTATTAGCAGTTGCAACTCAGACTCAAGATGTAATATCTAAAGTACCTGAAGGCGACTCTCGTTATGAATTCTTAACTGGGGAGTATAACAAATTTCAAGAAAGAGTAAACGCTACTATTGCAGATAGAATAGATGGATTCCAGCAATTACTTGAGGAAAATCCTCAGCAAGTAACTTTACTAGAATTACAATTAGCAAAAGATTCTTTCTTACCTATTTTACAAGACTTAGAAGAGAAGTCGACTCTTCCTATAGGACCCCAACAAGAAGAAACTAGACCTTTCTCTTTAGTAAACACACCTCAATTAATCCAAGATATAGAAACTGAGTTGTCTACTCGAACTGTTTTAACAGAAGAAGAATCTGCAAGAGAAACTAGAGCAAACTTAAATAACCCTGAAACTAAGGATATTCAAAGTCAGCTAATGGCTTTAGCTGAATTGTCTCAAGAAGAATTAGAGTCAGGAGAGTTAGAAGCAGATAAACATAATCACCTTAGTCCTGCTCAACTTCTTAGACTTGGAATAGCTTTAGAACAGCATGCAGCACAAAAAGAAGAGAGTCCTGAGACTCCTACTATACTAGAACAACAAAGAGAATACTCTTTAACTAACAGTTATAAACTTGCTATTAGTGGATTAGATGCTATTAATGCTAGAGAAAAAGTAATCGAGATGAACAAGGCAGTTCTTAGTAATGAAGAGCCTGTTACATCAAGTAGCAGTTTTCAACCTGCTTCTACTAAAACGGAAGAACCTGTTGCTGCTGCAGTTACAAATATTCCTGGTGAACGTTTGTCAGTAGATCAAGATATCTATAATACTTTTGCTCAATACTTAGCAGATGCTAACGTAGGATTAAATAATCCTGACTTTGATGATGAAGAAGCTAAACGTTTCTTTGGTGGTGTCATTAGAGACTTAGTAACTAAGTTAGGAGACTTTAAAACTTTGAATGAAGTTAGAAGCGCTTTACTAGGTTTCTTTCCTACATACATCAATCAGATTGAGTCTACATTTGACTTAGCCTCACAAGGTACTGTAGATGTAAGTGCCTTACCTTTTGGTCCAAAACAAAAACAAAAAATATTTGATCTATTGACTACTTTGGTTAATAACAATCAAATCACTCCTGATGCTACTACGACTACTACAGAGGATGGAAAGGTTGACGAAGTATTAGATACTCCAACTGATGAAGACACTACTGCAACTGATAACTTTGACCTAGCTCAAAATATTCAGAATCAAGAGATACAATCAGCTGAGTATACTGGAAAAGGATTACGTCTTAATATGGTTTCTTTGGGTAAGGATGATAAATCAATTGACGACTTCCCAGTAACTTTAAGTTATAGTATTTTAGAAGCTTACTCTACAAATAAACGTTCAGGTAAAGCAACTGATTTAAATGTTCGTATACAGTCTATGATGGGAATATACGAGTTTGTACTTTCCCCTGCAGCTGTACAAGGCTTAAAAGAGTTACAAAGCAAAACCTCTCTTACAGACGAAGAAAAAGATTTGTTAGTAGGATACTTTACTGTTAATGGAAAACTTATCCATGATGCTGGCTTTATTAATTACGTAAAAGAGAAGCCATCTGCAATAGGAACAGGTGTAGGAACTACATTTGTAGATTCTAAAGGCGATCTACTTAATTTTACTAGTAAGGGACAACCTAGTAAGTCTAAAAAATCATTTATATCAATAAATGTTTTGCCAAGAGACAAAGCTGATGTTGCTACTACACAAATCAGAACTCTTGCAGAAAGTGGAAAGATTATCACCTCTGAAATTATTGACATTGCTCCAGGAATGGACAAACCTATGCCTTTGTCTAGCATTACCGATGAAACAATTTATGTTCATACAGACAGTATTACATTAGAAGAAGAAGGTGTAGGTAAGAGTTACTTTGTTAGACCTGGAAGTGTTCATGTGGTAAACGAAGATGCTCGTAATAAATACACAGGAGTTATCATTCCTACTAACGGAGACTCTATTCAAGCATTTGTAACTGCCTTTAACGAAGGTACATTACCTAAAGAACTCGATGAATCCATTAGAACTAACGCTACTGAATTCTTAAACTACATTAGTAGACAGATTAACTCTACTAGAGTAAAAGTAGATCCTGAGAAAAGTAAACTTGCTATTAGATACTTTAAGAATGCTAGTTTATACTTGTCCAGCACAAATGACAATAAGATTGTAGTAAAGTCTAAGCCTAATAAGAATCTTCAAAAAACAAAAAATCAAGAAGAAGACTTACGTAAGTTGGGTGAAAAGTCTTACAAATTAGTAGATGCTAGATTATTAAAAGACAATAAACCTTTTACTGCTCTTGTAGTATCTGGAGAGACTTTATCTGTTAAGCAATACAACACTTATACAGATTACGTTAAGAGTCCTGAGTTTGGTGCTTTTGTCAAAAGGGAAGAGAATAGAAAGTTAGTTTTTAGTTCTAATTATAGAGTACTAGAATCTGAAGTAGATGTAACTAACGATAACGTTGAAGTAATTGACCTAGTAGAAAATATTCCTGCTCAACCTACTGTTTCTAAACAACTAGATTTACTTACTGATCAACCTAGATTAACTCCTCAACAAGTAGCAAGTAGAGAAGCAGAGGAAGCAAGACAACGTGAAGTAGAGAGAGCAGATGCAATAGCTAAAGAACAACTCTACAGAGAGTACTTACAAGAGAAAGAGGCCTTTAAAACATTAGGTTTAACTCCTGAAGGAATGGCTTTAGAGGGAAATAGAATAAGTAGAGATTCTTTTGTAAAATTTGCAGATAAAGCAAACTTACAAGGAAGAGAAGGTAAGGCAATTGGATTTGCTTATTTAGGTAAAAGAGGAGAAGGAGTAGGTGTAGATGAAGTAGCACGTATAGCGTCAGGTATCTCAGATACAGAAGTAACTGCTCAAGATATTATAGACTTTATTTTAACTTACCCAGGAGGTATCGGGGGTCCGACTTCTATGTCAGATACTACTTATTTTGGACGTAGTAATCCAGATATTAATCCGAGGTATGCTGAAATCAAGAGTTTGATTAAAGAGGTAGAAGGGCCAAAAAAACTAACTAGAAGACCTACACTTTATGAGGATCCATCAAAAGACTCTCTTATTGGTCCAGACTTTTTCTTTAGAACAAAAACTTTAAGTAATTCTGTTACAGGTAAACAGAATGCTTTAGCAAAAGCTTGGGTAGCTAATCATCCTATATTTAAAAACACTTCTTTTATCTTTAACGAGACTATCAGTCATCCTGAAGCTTATGCTGTATGGTCTAAAGCAGGTATCTTCTTATACGAAGGAGCTAACTATGCAGAAGCTTATCATGAAGCATGGCATGAATTCTCTCAGCTGTACTTAACCCCTGGACAAAAAGAAAGTCTTTATGCTCAAGCTAGAGTAATTTATGGAGAATTGCCTTTTGTAGAACTAGAAGAAAAACTAGCTGAAGACTTCCGTGCTTATGCTTTAAGTATGGGGAAGACTTTACCTGAAAACATAAAGAAAAACAAAGACGCTAAGTCTATCTTTAGTAAGATTTGGGACTTTATCACTAATCTCTTTACAAATAAGAAGACTGTTGATCATTACTTTGGTAGATTGTACAAAGGAAACCTTAGTCAATTCAAACGTAATGAGGCTAATACATACTTTAAAACTCTTTATTCTGGTAAGTTTACTTACTACGATCTAGACGGAAAGCCTAATTCCCTATCTTTTAGAGATTCTAAGGCACTTTTAGATGATGTAGATAGTTTGTATACTTATGTTGCCAATAACGTGTTTAAAGGCAGAGGACAAAGTTTTGTAAACATTGTAGCAACTGCTAAAAATGCCAACTCTGTTTATCCTTATGTTGGTCAGTACTTGGAAGGAAGATATAATGAATTGCTTGAAGAATATAACAAAACTCAAAACGTTGACTTAGTTCCTCAAATTGATTCTATCGTAGATATGTATGATAGATTTGGTAGCATAGTTCAATATCATAAACAAAACTCTACTTTATTTGACGATAAGATCAAGAGAGAACTTGTGAGTACTCAAGTAGAGGAGTTAGAAAAAGCAAATACAGAGTTTGCTACATTTGAGTCTAGTGTTAACGAGATTTCTCAGAAACAACTTGCTTCACAAGTCTTAATTAACGCTTTAAAAACTCTTCCTAAATACGAGAATGGAGTAGAAGTACTTCACCCTGTATTTGGAATTCCTGTAATAGGAAGTTTTACTACTAACTGGAACATCTTACAACGTAAGCTTTCAGGATCTAACTCTTACGCTGATCTTTATTCTAGGGTAGAAGATCTTACAGAAGATTACCCACAGTTTAGTCAGTTCCTAGAGTACTTGCCTGCTGCTAATGCTGCAATTAAACTTACTAGTAGCATGAACTTCAAGAATGAGTTCAATCGTATCTTTAGTATGCCTTACATTGAAGGTTATACTACAGAGATTAAAAGAAACGAAGAAGGAGAAATTAGTGAGGTTAGGGTATTCCAGGCACAATCTTTAGATTCCAAAAATATTAGAGACTCTTACGATACACAATTTGCTCTTAATCTCTCTTCTTACTCCTTAGTAAATACTGAGTTGGGTACTTTCTACCTGAACACAGAAAAATACTTTAATAATTTTCCAGGAGTGCCTGCAGTACCTAAAGACGAAGAAGATCATAGAGAATATAATCAAGGGTTATACGATATGCTTAAGCCATTAGGGTTTAAACTTAGCCCTAACTCTGTGGAGTTATTTATTGATGAGGATGCTAATGTACAAAGTAGAAGATTAAACTTAATCTATAATAAACTTAAGTCTTTATCTGAAACAAAAAAATACATTACTACACCCTTAGCTTCTTTGTCTACTGAGCACACTGTAGAAATAGGTGGAAGTGTTAAGAAAATAGGTGGAGAGAACTCAAGCGTGTCTAGTATCATACAGTACGAAGTAGATGCAAATCCTCAGTATGTTAATGATATGCGTTACAATGCAGCACAGAAACAAATCTGGTCTGTAAATCAACACACTTACATGACCAAAGTAGTTAGTGTGTTAAACGATGATAAATTGTATCCTACTTTAGATGACGTAATTAAGGAATTTCCTCACTTAGATCCTGAAAACAATCCTAATGTTAGGGGATCTTTTATTTTATCTTATTTGTTTAATTCTGCAGGTAAGCGTACTTCAGATAAGGTCTTTGGAAAAGAAACTCCAAGACAAGTAGAACTAGGTAACTTATTGGGTATTAAAGAATTAAACGAGGGTGAGAAGACTATTGATTCTAAAGAATCACAGAAACACTTTGCTGATATTGTAGGCTTTGTAAAATCTGGTATAGAAGAGATCAACCGTTTAAGTGGTAAGGCTACCACTAGGGGTTTAGTATTAGATAACAGACTAAGAGAGTATTTAAAATTTACAGTTTCAGAAAATGAGACTGATCCTTTTGCTGTTTCAGGAACTCCACAAATACCATACAGTTTCTTTAAAGAAAGAATCTTACCTTTAATCAATGCTGAAGTAGCAAATACAGTTAAGGGGTCTGCTAATTTTACAATTAAGCCTATAGATGAGGATGCTTCTCCTAAACTTGCTTACTTTCATAAAATTTTTAGTTCAGAACAAAGAAATGCTTTATTGTCTGCGTACAAAGTATCAGATAGTACAAAGTCGTTATCTGATGTATTTGAATCTATTCCACAAGCAAAGGAAATCTTTAATGCTTTTCGAGCTTACATTTCTGAACAAGCAAATTACTCTGAAGAAGTACTAGGTAATGAGTATCCTGTTAGTAAAACAGATTTGCTTAAGTATCACTTTTTCTCTTTTGTGTCTCGTATTGAACAACATAAAGTATTCTTTGGTCATCCTTATTACTATAAGAATGCAAAAGATATTGAGAAGCGTCTTAGTATGTGGAATGCATTTGGTTCTTATCCTACACTTGATAACCAAAATTTAGACTTCTTAAACTCCAGTGAGTCTGGTTTGACTATGCAGTCTCAGAGAGAAGCGTATCAAGCATATGCTAGTAAAGAAGGAATTAAAGTAAATCCTAATAGAGCTAATGTTGATCAGATATCCTACTTAGTATTAGAGGATGAGCCTGTAAATTCTGTTACAGCAAAGGCAAGTAAGTTTTATGGTAAGAATAAACAAGCTTATGTAGATAATACAGCTGCTGCTAAACAAGATGCTGCAGCTTTCTGTACACTTGATTTCTTCCGTAAATTCTACTCTTTGTCTACTGGTATTACTTTTGAGATGAGTCAAGAGTTTAAGAGACAAGATAATATTTATAAGAAGTACTTAGAGTTACAGAGTGCACAAGACTATCAAGTTGCTGCTATCACAGAAGAACTTGAAGCTGAATTAAACAAAGGACCCTTCTACAAGTTTACTATTAAGAAACTTCAGTATGCAGGACATAACAAAATAGAAAGTGGGGAGTCAGTTCCTGTAGGTCATAAGTATTCTATGAAGCCTATTCTTCCTTCGGAGATTATAGCTGATCCTGCATTAGCTTCTATCTTAGGAAAACTTCATGCTTCTTCTGCAGACTACGCTGTATATAAATCAGGCACTAAGTTGTCTGAAACTGTTGAGTCTGTAAGTTTATTTAATGCTAAAGGAGAAGTACAAGACGAAGCAGTACCTGTAGGATTGATTGATCTCAAAAATCTAAAAGAACAAGTTCTAGTAGAAAATAAAGATGATTTTAGTAGTATCTTCAGTACTCAGTTCCGTAAACTTGTTTACAAAGACGTACGTACAGAAGAAGGAATGGAATTGTACAACGCCTATAAAGGTATTATTGAGTCCTTGACTGGCTTTGATAAGCTTAAATTCCTAGAACAACTAGACAACAAAGAGAAGTTGGTGGAGATGTTGATTCGAGAAATGTCTCGTAAGAATGTTTCGGAAAGTACCAAAGACTTAGTTAAGTTAAAAGAAGATGGCAGTTTGATGCACAACCTTGATAGTATGATTGATCGTACTATTATGGAAAGTGCTATTGTTTCTAGCGTTAAGAATGCAATCATTCGTCAGAAACTTCCTGGTGCACAACGAGTTCAGTATCCTGTATCTTTAATTAGACCTTCAAGGAAGTTAAGATTCTACGATATAGTAGAAGGTAAAGTCTCTAAAGCAGAAGCTATTGTATCTTTCTCTAAAGGATACTATCCTCTATTGAATCTTGTTTCTCCAGTAGATAGACAACCTATCGGTAAACTAAATGCTGAGGGTAATCCTATAGATCCATACACAGCATTAACTCGCTTAAACGAGGCTATAAACAACCTTAGATTCAGAAAAACTTATGCTAACCAACTTGCTATGGTTGCTATTCGTGTACCAGGTCAAGGATATAACTCTATGGAGAACTTTGAAATCGTAGAGTTCTTACCTGAAGAATCAGGAGAGATTATCTTAGTTCCTGATGAGATGGTTGTTAAGTCTGGGTCTGACTATGATATTGATAAATTATTCTGTTACGATCCTACCATTGCACGTAGTGGAACTATGAGCACCACTCAAAGAACTCCTGAAGAAAGCATTGCTATTAAGAATGAGTTGTTATCAAGACTTAAAGAAAATAAAGAGTTGTTTAGAGAAATTCTTGACGAAAAGAAAGCTCTTACGCAAGAATTAGGAGAGATTCTTCAGAAAAGAGGATTTGATCCTAAGACTAGAGTAGCACAACTCTATGAAGAGTTAAAATCCTACAAGCACGCTGACGAAAACGAGTTGGCTGATAGTGGAGTTATTACAGAAGCAGACTTACTTAAACTAAAAGAACGTTTAGAGAGGGGTGTAGAAGCTGAGAAGTCTCAGAAAGTAGATACCATAAATACAAGAATCTCTAAGTTACGTGCTGCTTTAAGTGAGATTTATGATGCTGATCTCTCAGCTGAGTTAGCTGAGATCAACGAAGAGTTAAGCTCTTTGTCTAATGAGACTAATGAAATTAAAGATCAGTTGAAGACTTTACGAGGAAACTATAGTAATGCTTTATTACTTAATATCTCGGAAAGGTTATCTCAAGAGGAGATCTTTAATGACTTAATCACTCCTAACGAGATTAGTAGCATTGCTCAAGCAGTAACTGATTTTGGAGATTTAGATGAACGTAAAATGGCTTCTCTTACTAACATTGTAAGTCCCCTTTACCAATTGTATGTATTCTCTTTGAATACGTATAAGACTTCTTTGGGTACAGATGCTAAGAACAACGTATTCCACTCAATGCTTCAGAAGACTACTTTCTATAGAGAAGACGAGTTAGGAACACGAAACTACTTACTTGATTCTAACAGAACTTCAGAAGGTTACATAAACTTCAGTAAGATAAATGATGTAGATGGTGAGCGTATTTCTTACTTGTCAGGTCAGATGATTAGTGCACACGTAGATATCGAAAAGAATGACGGTATTGCACGAATCAACTTAAATAACGTAGTTACTCCTATTGTTAACTATGTGCTTATGGCAGGTACAAGATTCAATGATATTGTTAAGTTAATTAACATGACTCCTTCTATTATCTCTTACTCTAAAGGAAAAGACTTAACCAGTATCTTAGATACTATTAGAGGGAATACGCCTCAAGGAAATGTTGTAATTGATCTATTAAAACAATCTGAAAACGAGTATGGTAACTACTCTAGAAGCAAACTTAAGAATATTGTATTTAAACATCTATTTGGAAACGTAGAAAGAACTACTGCTGCTAAATTATTGCTTACAGAAGAAGGTCCTTTAGGTGAGTTGCGTAGGTTTGTACAGTTCTTAGAGTTAGAAGATCAGGCAAGAGACTTAGCAACTGTATCTTTGTCTACTGACTACGATACTTTCTCTCCTCAGAACTTTGAATCATTCCGTTCTAACGTAATTGACTTAGTTCCTTACTTAAAAGAAACAGGTGATAAGTCTAAGATCTTTAACAAGAAAGGTCTACAAGATATTATTTCTAATACTGTTGTGTCTCCTTTTCAAATACAACAAGAAGTACTAGATAAGTTCGTAGAAGTATTCCCTGTATCCGCTAATTCGGCTCTTACAAATAAGATACTTTCAGAGTTTGCTAAAGTAAAAGAAGTTAATAGAAGACTAGACTACGATAAATTCTCTAGAAAGTTTAAGAACGACTTACTATATACTTTGTTCATCAACAACGTATCTGAAGCCGCTAAGTTTGAGACTTATGTAGACAAGACTAATCCTGGAAACATCGGTGCTATGTTTATTAACCTTAAAGCTAGACTTAAGACTAGAGGTATTGAGGCAGATAACATTATGTTCGACATCATGACTGTTTCCACAGATAAAAATTCTAAGTACATTAGAACAGGTGTGTTAGATACAGACTTAGATTACTCTGTAGACATGTATAAGGAAGCATTTGAACAAGGATTTAACTGGTCTAATCCAGCACTTGATCCATCTAAAGAAGCAGATGCAGATCTTATTGGGGATATGCAAGGATTCTTTAAAGCATTTGCTTATGCAGGTATTATAGGTTCTCAATTAAATAAGAGGTTTGATTCCTACTTGCCTTTGATTCCTGAATCTATCTACACTCTTCCAATGACTGATGTAGTTAATAAGTTCTCTTCTGAGTTAGATTCTATGCTTGCAACTCTTGGAGAGTCAGGTTTCTTAACAGACTTTGTTAAGAGATTTAACGAAAATCATCCTGAATTTAGAAAATCTGTTCAGCCAGTATCTTTAGGTTACTACAAAGATTATGTATTGTCTAGAGCTAATAGTGTAGACTTGACTGCAATTAACATAGAAGAGTTAAATAAAGATCAGTCTGCACAACCACTAGCGTCTAATGCTCTCGCTGAACAAGTAACTCTTGAGTTCGAGATAGAGACTAAATCTTTGTTGGAGGACTCTTTTGCATCTTTACGTAAATTAAACTCAGAATTGAGTAAAAACTGCTAATTAAACTATATTTGTATTAAGCCATTAACTATGTTTTGTCCTAACCTATCAGATCCTACTATAAAAGCTCAGTTTGAGTCTCTCCAATCTATTGTCCCAGAGTATGCTTATTATCTCTGGGATAAGTATCAGGGAGAAGTTCCTGCTAAATATTATAATTTAGCAATGCCTACTACTATGTTTAGTAGACAAGATGCTAAGTTTGTATCTGATAGATTTATTCGTTTAGAAAGACAATACGACTTTGTTAAAAGCATTCAAAGTGATCCTGCATACTGGAAGATGACTGTAGCAGAGAAGAAGCGTTACGTAGCTTCTAAACACTTTGCAGAGATTTTGCCTACTATAGAAGGACGTAATTCTGTTCGAATAGAAGGTAATCGTATCTACTTAAGTCAGACAGAAAGGATTAAGTCTTCTCCTGCACTATATAGTTATGCCTTAAGATTAAAGGAGGCTATCAATGCAATGTTTCCACTGGTGTCTTATAATCCTCCTGCAACTGTAAGAGAGTTATATAACGGTCAAATGTTAATTGAGTTTGATCTAAATGGTAACTACACTATTCCTTTCTTACAGGCTGTTGAGACTCTAGATGAAGAAGAGATTAGAACAGAGATGGAGTTGTTCGACATCCAAGAAAATCTAAGCAAAGAAAAAGCGGCAATCATGGAAAAACTTCAGTCAGCCAACGAGTTGTTGGTAGACGGAGAAGTATTACCGTTAAACGGATTGATGTTCCAAAAGAACTTTAGTTTAACTCAATCTCTTAAGAACCCTAACATAAAAGCTTATGCTCAGGTACTAAATAAGTTAGTTGCTAGATTTCCAGGAGTAACTTGGAAATGGAATAACGAGTTAGCAGAAGCTGCTAGAGTAAACTTTTCTACAGGAGAGATAGAAGTTAATCCTGACTTAATTAAGGAAGATACTCCTTGGCATGAGTTTGGACACTTTGTAGTTAGAGGAATCAGAGAAAGCAATCCTGAGTTATTTGAACAACTTAAGGAGGAAGTAAGTCGCTTACATGAAGAGGCTCCTACATCTTCTTCTTATACTTTTGTTACTTCTAATTACCCAGAGTACGAAGGAACTGATTCTTTTTGGGAAGAAGTTATTGTAACTGAGTTAGGAAGACAAGCAGCTACAAAAGCTAACAGAAGTTTGTTTGATAAAATCTTTGACTGGTTTAAAGGTCTTCTTAAAGGATTTAATAAACGAGTAAGCCAAACTAGTAATATGTCTAATTTAGTAGACTCTTTAGTAGATCCTTCTAATGTGTTTGAGGTTATACCTACAAATTCTGTTATTGCGGACTACATGTTCCAAAGATTGATTCCTGAAGAACAAGTAGAAGCTTTAACACATTACGTACTTACTACTCCTAACGCTCCATTTGAATTTCAAACGTATGCAGAAAAAATACAAGTAATTGCTTCTGCTATTTCTGATAAAGAGTTTAAATCTATCCTAGATACTAACAAATACTTAGGACTAGGTAGTGAGTCTTTGCAGAGAGCATTATCAGCTATTAAGGACGTAAAGGAAATAACTACTAAGGAAGATGTTGCGGCTTCCGTTTTAGAGTTAGCAGACTACTTCCAGTATAATTCTATTTACTTACAGGGATTGATTAGACACTTAAATATTGTTTTAGATAATCCTAATATCCCTCCTGGGAAAAAACTAGGAGACTTACATAGGGCCTACAAACAGTCGTTAGCTATAGGTAAACATGTAAAAAAGATTAAGGAATTATTTAATACAAGAGCATTAGAAGAGCTGGATAGATCTATTTCTCAGAATTCTTTTATGAAGAATTTGTCTTGGATTGAGGCTGCTATTAAGTCTATTGAGGAAAAACATGAAAAAAGTATACAAGGTCCAGTTATAAATGAGTTAGTTAGTACTTTGACTAGTCAAGCAAAAAGTTTAGAGGAACAGTATGACAAAGATATTGCTACTTTAAAAAAGAGGACACAGACTCCTAGCATTGCTAAACGTGTTAAAGAGTTAGAATTAGAAAAACAAAACAGTCTGCCCACTGCAGAGAACATTAAAAAGTTTTTAGCAGATAAAAACTCTTCTTGGTTTTTGGCAGTAGACTCTGCAATGTCTACTAAGAATCCAGGTGTACAGTTAATTGCTAACTATATAAGAGATATTAATAACGAGTTCCAAGAAAACTTAAAGCCAGTAGCTAGAGATTGGCAGGAACTTATGGATGAGGTAGCAAAGAGTGAGGGGGGATTCGTTGGCTCTGCTATTAACACAAAGAATTTCTTCAAACCATATATTAGAGAAACTAATTTATACGAGGTAGTAGATGGACAACTAATTAAAACAAAGAAGGTACTATCGCTTAACACAGAAGTAAAGACTGTAGAACTGCGTAACAGAGTAACAGAATTAAAGTATCTTATAGAATATGGAACAACTCCAGAAATTCAAGAGAAAGCAGAAGAGGATCTTAAGAAGTTTTACGAAGAATACACAGAACGTCCATTTACAGACGAGTACTATGAGATTCAAAAAGGATTACCTGATGACATCAAGGAGAGAAGAAATCGCTTATTCCAAGAGTTATCAGCTATCAGAGAAGAGTTTGGTACAGGAGAACTTGATGACAATACCCTAGAAAGACTTAGAGATAAACAAAAAGAACTTTCCGATCTTGAAAGACTTTACACAGACTCTGGAGAATTGAAACAAGGCAAAGCATACGAAGATGCTTTAGCTATTAAAAAATGGAAAGAAGACAAGAGAAACGCTAAAGTTATTAGTTATGTGTTGACTGATGATAGTAAAGCGGTATTTAATAAGATGCTTGCTGATAAGAAGCAAGTCTTGGCAAAGTCTTTAGCTTTAGCAAAAACTCCTGCTCAAATACAAGCAGCACATGATGCTTACAACAAGTGGGCATCTGTATATACTAAGTCTACGTATACTCAAGAATTCTACGATACTCGTCAAGATATATTAGATGATATTCAAGCCCTACTTAAAGATAGAGGATCCATTGAAGATCTTTATTCTAATTTATTTAACTTGTTGTCTGGAAACAAAGACAAAGACGGAGCTTACGATCCTTCAAATGTTAGTAGTGGACAGGTTGCTAAAGCAAAAGAGATAGAAGAAAAGATTGAAAATGTAAAAGCTTTACTTAAGCAATCTAGTCCTTTGCCTCAAAATGTAAAAGACAAGCTTTCTGTGTTAGTAGAAGAATTGCAAGGTTTGCAATCAAGTGTTAATTCTGACTATTACACCAGTGCAGTAGAGACACAAATTAATACTCTTCGCTCTGAGGTTACCGCAGAAAATCCTGACTTAGATCAAAAGTCTATAGAGGCTCTTGTAACTAGGAAATTTAAAAACTCAGACTGGTACAAAGACAATCACATTATAAAATATAGATATAATGCAGATGTAAGATCGGTAGTTGAGGTAGAAGAACCTTTGTTTATGTGGAGAATGACTGTTCCTAATGATCCTAAGTACTTTGAAAAAGATGTTCCGTCTTCTTTGTGGTATAAAGCAGTTGTTAATTCAGATTTTAAAAACGATAATTACAAACCAGGTGAAGTTACTTTTAAACCTGTTACAGGTGGAGAGTTCTACAATCAAGGTTATAACTCTTTAACTAACAAACAAAAAGAGATACTAGCCCGTATGAAGGAGCTTCATTACAGAAGTCAAGAAGGGTTGTATCAAAAGGATAAATTAGGAGACCTTATTCCTGGTATTAGAAAAACACGTGGTGAGTTTATAGATTTAATTAAACTTAAAGCTAACACAGTAAAACAGTTCTTTAAATCTATTGGAAACTACTTTACAGGTGATTTAGAAACTTTCTCTGACGAAGATGATATCTATGGAGATGCATATCAGACAGATGCTTTTGGGGATCCAGTAGTAAGAACTTCTCGTAGATTGTTTAACCGTTATGCTCGTACTCTTCCTTTAGAAGAACAATCATATGATATTATGACTGCTATGGCTTCTTACGCTACATCTTCTGAAAGATTTAAACTAATGCGTAAGTATCAGTCTACTGTTCTTACTATGGAAGAAGTACTTAAGGGGGCACAAGGGGGTGAATCAAGAGCAGTAACAGTTGTTAATGACTTAATTGATCGTGAGTTATATGGAAAGGTTCTTTCAGATAAAACTAATTCTATTGCTTTAAGGAAGTTCAATAGTATTTTTTCTGGAGTAACAAGTTTAGCAGGATTCAAGACTCTAGGATTTAACATTATCAGTCTTCCACAAAACTGGACAAATGGTTACTTAAAGATATTCTCTCAACTTGGTTTCTACCATATTACTGCTAAAGACATGGCAAAGGCAGTAGGAGATACTTTAGGAATTGCTAAAGAGTTTTACACTGCTTATAATCAATTTGGAGCTAAGCCTTACAGAGTTTCTTTAGTTGATTACTTTACAGGTACACAGTCTATGGCTAACCAAGCAAGTGAGATCAATAATAAAGGACTTGCAAAGTACGGAAAAGTATGGAATGCAGTTTCTACGCTTAGAGACTTTACTGAATTCGATATCTCAGCTGTAACTACTTATGCTTTCTTAAACAAGTATAAAGTAAAACACAAAGACTCTAATACAACAGTAGCTTTAAAAGATGCATTTGAGTTAGTAGACGGAGTTATACAACCTAAAAGCAATATAGAAGTTCCAGAAGCTTTAATTAGGAGGGTAAGAAAAGAGATTCAGTTAGCTAATGAACGTGCTCAAGGTGTGTACTCTCCTGAAGCTCAGCCTACTGCAACTAAATATGCTACTTATCGTTCTTTGTTATTTTTAAAGAAATGGGTAATCCCAGATCTTAAATCTACTTGGGGCTCAGAGACTATACATTATGGAGCAGGTATTAAAACTATAGGTTCTCACAGAGCTGCATTAAGATTCTTAAAAGATACTTTGTACTATGATAAGGGTAATGCTTATAATACTTGGAAATATTCTTCAGATGTTCAAAAAGCAGGATTAAGACAGTTTGGAATTCAGATAGGGTCTTACACTCTATTAGCTAACTTAATAGTTCAAATGTCTTTAGCATTAAACTGTGAGGAGGATGCAGACGCTGACTGGAAAGACTATGCTTGCTTAGGACTTAAAAGAATTACAAACGAAGCAGAAGGAGTATTTACTCTTTGGGGAATGAATGAGATGGCCTTTACATATATTGCAGAACAAGCCAACGGAGTAAGTTTGTTTGAAAAAATAGGATGGGCAGCTTTAGGGCCCTTTAGTGTGTGGAGAAAATTCTGGACAGACGATGACTTATATTTAAGCGAACCTTACTATAAGTACAGATCAAACTCTTCAAAAATTGATTGGGATAAAACTCATCCAATGGAAGCAGGTAGAATAGGACAAGCTGTTTTAGCTATGCAAGCACTTGGCTTACGAGGAATGTTTATTGGACCTAAGTCTATTGAGTTTCAAAACAGAGCTTACAATGACTACTCTCCTAAGACTTATACAAAAGAATTACGTACAAGATACACTAAAGATCATGCAGGATTAGAGTTAATGCCTACTAGAACTTTCTTAGCTCAGGAAAAGAAACTTTACAAAAAAGCTATTAAAGAACTTAGATTAGACGCTGCAATATATCTTTCTCAAGGTAAACCTGTTCCTCAATCTATAAAAGATAAAGCTGCTAAACTTACTGAGACATTTAAAAAGAGAGTTGAAGACTACAAAGAAGGTAAGATTAAGGAAGATGCAAATTTTGCATATCCATTTATGAATATCTTAGGTGATCGTAGAGGCTTAAATGTAACTCCAGATGAAAGCGAGTACGACATTGAAGAGTAACGGTTTATCTCTTGACTTTATTTTTAATTAAAGTATTTTTGTTATACGGACTAAGGTCGGACTTAACAGTCGTAAAGATAAATATTTATGGAAACACATGACATTCTCAGAGAGCAATCAAAGAAACTTCGT
>Ga0181352_1000350_pt1 | contig 19993 bp, 24 predicted proteins | sample Fa13VDMLBSN_FD_130103 | JGI IMG/M metagenome (GOLD analysis project Ga0181352, IMG submission 130103) | Freshwater viral communities from Lake Michigan, USA - Fa13.VD.MLB.S.N | ecosystem: Environmental > Aquatic > Freshwater > Lake | place: USA: Michigan | collected 2013-09-23 | reverse complement strand
GACCCGGGGCTCAACGGCGCGCTGGCGTTCATCGAGGTGTCCGCGGGCCGTGTCGAGGTCCACGACATGCCGACGATCGCGGCGGGGACACAGTCGAAACGCGTCGTCGACGAGGCCGCGCTCGCATCGTGCGTCGAGAACTACCGCCGCGTCCTCGCCCACGCTTACGTCGAACGCGTCGGCGCGATGCCCGGGCAGGGCGTCACCTCGATGTTCTCGTTCGGCCGATCGTTCGGCGTCGTGCTGGGCGTGCTGGCCGCCTTCCGCGTGCCCGTGACGCTGGTGCAGCCGCAGCGCTGGAAAGCCGCGCTGTCGGTGCCCGCGGCGAAGGACGGCGCGCGCGCTCGCGCCTCGCAGCTGATGCCCGCGTTTTGCCGGCTCTGGCCGCTCGTCAAGCATGACGGGCGCGCCGAGGCCGCGCTCATTGCCTACTATGGAGTAACTCATGGACGCAGTTGATGTGTGCCGCAAAGCCGGCGAGCTTGTTTCCGGACCTCGCGCGGCATCGCACGGGGACAAGTACATCAATCACTCGTGCATCGCCCGCCTGTGGAACGCCTATCTGCGAAATGCTGGCTTGATCGAAGACCGCGGGGAGCTCGACCCGACCGACGTCGCGTTGATGATGGCGTTGCTGAAGGTCGCGCGCACGCAGAGCGGCGGCGCGCACAACGAGGACAACTATGTCGACCTGGCGGGCTACGCGGGCGTCTCAGCGGAAACCGCCGCCGTCGACCGCTCCAACGTCTGAGGATCTGCTTCAGCGCGAGCAGACGGAGGCTGTGGTTGACGCCATGGCAACCATTCTGCGGTCGCTCGTGCAAGCCAACCCGGACGTCAAAGTGCGCGCGCTGACGCGCAATGGACTCACTACCCTGGCCGTGGCCGCAGTGTCGGCCTACGTCCGGAAACGTTCTGAACAAGAGGCCCGCGCGCGTGACGAACGGCCCGCTGTTGACGATTTCTTTGCCTGATCGCCCGCGCACGCGCAAGCTGGCGATCCGCGCCGTTCCCATTCACCCGATACCGACCGCCCTGCCTGAGTACCTCGAGAAGATCGAGCGGTGGGAGCGCAGCCCGGCGGCGCGGCGCATCGCGGAGTACGTCGACAGCGGCGAGCTCCCGATGGTGCTGCCCGAGATGGGGTTCCACACGACCTTCGGCTACGCGAAGATCGAGAGCGCTATCGACAAGCTGCGCCGCGAGCTCTTCCAGCAGCGCCGCGTGCGGCCGATCGTCTGGCACACGAAGAGCCCGCTGATCCGGTGGTGGAAGGAAGCGCTGGCCGAATGGCACCCGGTCGCGTTCTTCGCCGGCGCGAAGGCGCAGAAGTTCCGATCGCACATGCTGCGCTGGAACCAGTCGGCCAAGTGCCGCATGGCGGTCGCGCACTTCAATCTGCTGACCTCCGTCAACGTCTTTGAGTGCCACTTCACCAAGACGTTCGAGGTCGTGTTCTTCGATTTCCCGTTCAACACCTCCGTCGTGAAGCAGGCGATCGACCTGACGCTGCGCGACACGTCGTTCGGCATGGTCCACGTCGATTTCTATTGCGTCGCCGGCACGCTGGACGAGCGGGTCACCGAAGTCATGGTGCGCGAGATCAGCGATCTTTATCGACAACCGAAAATTTAGCGTTGCGTTTTCCGCAACGTGCTTTTAGGTTCGCACTACTAACTACCGATTTCCGAGGAGCCCATGATTACGGTCACACTCAACTTCGCGAACGCAGACGAGATGGTCGCGTTCTTCGGGCCGCGCATGGCGGCCGTCGCAGCTGGCGCACCGATCGTCGGCGCGCCCCTGCCGCCGCCCGCTGCCATTCCGGCGCAGCCCGGCTTCCCGCCGCGGCGCAAGCCGGGCCGCCCGCCCAAGGTTCGGCCGACCGAGCAGGTCGTGGCCGATGCCGTGGCCGCGCCCGAGGCGCCGCTGCCGGCGGTCGACGAAGCGAAGATCGCCGAGGCGCAGGCCGAGGCTGACGCCGCGCCCGAGCCCGAGAAGGTCTGGACCGAGCCCGAGGTCCGCGAGGTCATGAAGGTCTTCAACGAGAAGTTCGGGCTCGACGCGCTGCGCCTGGCGATCGTCGAGGCGACCGGCAAGAGCCGGCTGTCCGAGGTGCCGGTCGAGAGCTACGGCGCCCTGGTCGCGCGGTTGCGGCGCGAGATGGAAAAGGGGGCGGTGTGATGATGATGTCGTTTGACCCCAACGCCGTCGTCCTGGCGGCTCTCAAGCAGCGTCTCGCCGACGTCGAGAGGTTCCTTGCGTTCGAGGAAGCCGCCGAGCGCGGCGCGGACGTCAAGAAGATCGAACGGCTGCGCGGGCACGCCATCGCTCTGCGCGTCGTGATCCGCGAGCAGGAGGTGAGCGCATGAGCGCCGGCCACGCGCGCCTTTCGCCATCGGCGTCGAAGATCTGGATGGCGTGCCCCGGTCAACCCGCGCTGGCCGCCACGGTCCGCGACGAGACGTCGAGCCGCTACGCAGACGAAGGGACCGACGCGCACTGGCTGGCGCAGGGGATCCTGACCAACGAGTTCGTCGACACCTTCGACGCGCTCGTTGGCCCCAAGGGCAACGCGGTGACGCCCGCGATGCTCGAGGCCGTCATGGTCTACGTCGACGCGTGCCGCGCGGAGATCGCGCCGGACGACGACTGGGGTGTGGAGCAGCGGCTCCAATACTCCGACGATGTGTGGGGCACGGCCGACTTCGTGCGCTACCGCCCGTCGACGGGCGAGCTCGTCGTCGCCGATTACAAGCACGGCATGGGCGTCGCCGTCGAGGTCGAGAACAACCCGCAGGCGCTGATCTACGGGCTGATGAAGGCGAAGAACCTCCGCAACCGCGGGATCTCGTCCGTCACCCTGATGATCGTGCAGCCCCGCTGCCCGCACCCGGACGGCCCGGTGCGCCGCTGGACGTTCCACGGCGTCGATTTCCTGGAGTTCGAGGACCGTCTGCTGGACGCGATCGCGGCGACGCGGTCGGTGGACGCGCCGCTCGCCGCCGGCGACCATTGCCGGTGGTGTCCCGCGAAGCCGATCTGCCCGGCGCTGCGCGCGGCGACGCTCGACCAGGCGCGGGCAGACTTCGCACCCGGGCTGCCCTACGACCCGGTGTCGCTGGCGGCCGCGCTCGACCAGATCCCGCTCCTTGAGACGTGGATCAAGGCGACGCGCGAGTTCGCCTACGAGGAAGCCATGGCGGGCCGCACGCCGGCCGGATGGAAGTTGGTCGACAAGCGCGCCACGAGGAAGTGGCGCGACGAAGCCAGCGCCGCGGCCATGCTCGAGCTGCTGATGGCGCCAGACGAGATCTACGAGCCGCGCGCGTTGCTGTCGCCGGCCAAGATCGAGAAAGCGCTGCGGAAAGACGAGCGGCACAAGATCGCGCTCTACACGGTCGCGGAGTCGAGCGGCCTCACACTCGTACCGGAATCGGACAAGCGCCCGGCGGCCTCGCCGCGCGCATCCGCTGCGGAAGACTTCGGCGCCGCCGTTTGAAAGGCCGAGGATCATTGAAGAACTGAAGAGAGGAAGAGATGGGTATCAAGGTGATGACGCCGCAATTCCGGGCGTCGTTCGCGTCGGTCTTCCAGCCCAAGCGGGTGGCCGGCGACGACAAGGCCGAGCCGCAGTATTCGCTCGTGATGCTGTTCCCCAAGGGGGCGGACATCGCGGCGCTGAAGAACGCGGCGCAGCGCGCGCTGGAGGAGAAGTTCGGCGCGGAGAAGGTCAAGAAGCTGGTCGCGAGCAAGAAGCTCAAGACCCCGTTCAAGGACCAGGCGACGCTGGTCGACAAGAACGGCGACATGCACGCGGGCTGCGAAGCGGGCGCCATCTACATCCAGGCGAACCGCAAGCAGAAGGACGGCCCGCCGGGCATCGTGGACGAACGGGTCCAGGACATCATCGACCAGGACGAGTTCTACTCGGGCTGCTACGCCCGGGCGACGGTCGAGGCCTACGCGTGGGAGCATCCCACGGGCGGCACGGGCGTGTCCTTCGCGCTCCACAACATCCAGCGTCTCAAGCACGGCGACCGCCTCGGTGGCGGCGGCAAGGCGAAGCCGTCTGACGAGTTCGAGGCGATGGCCACGGCCGATGGCGACGCGCCGGCGAACGCGGACGACCTGTGGAACGACGCTCTGCCCAAAGACGCGCCCGCGCGCGGCAGGCGCTCGGGTAATGCCCAGCAGGAGATGGACGATGACATCCCCTTCTGAGCCGGCGGCTGGCCACAACAGCGCGGGCCTGGTGCGGTCCTACATCGACCGCATCTCGTCGATCGACGCCGAGATCGCGTCGCTGCGCGAGGACCGCAAGGCGATCTTCGCCGAGGCCAAGAGCGAGGGCCTCGACACCGCGACGATCCGGCGCCTGCTGCGGCTGCTGGGGAAGGACCAGCAGAAGCTGACGGAGGAGAACGAGCTCCTGCGCCTCTACGGCGAGGAGGTCGGGTTCGATCCGTTTTCGTGACCTGGGGGTTGTGCCAATCGCATCAAGGGGCGGTAGCCGCAACGCTGCCGCCCCGCAGGGAGAGACGCATGGCGAGGGTAAGGGTGCTGGGGGCGACCCGGCTTGAGTTCGACGGATACAAGATCGAGCGGCCGCGCTCGCTGCCGGACAGCGTGTGGCGCGATTTCGTGGAGTGGTGCAGTTGGGAGACTGACCGTTACGTCGACGGGTTTGACGATGGCCGCCGCCAGGCGCGCGAGGATCTGCGGCGGGGCGACATATGAGGACGCCCGAGAACGATCTGTGGATGGCCGTGCTGTTCCGCGCTGTCCAGGACGCCGTGCAAGATGACCATGCGGTCCTCGCGACGGCCGAGCGGTTGACCAAGCTGCGCGAGCGCGATCACGGAGCTCGCCGCAACCAGACCCCCGCGATGGCGCAGCAGATTTTGAACGACGCGGAGCGCACGCGCAGGCGCGCGCGGGAGTGGCTCGTCGCCGGCCGCGATGTCGTGATGGTCGCCGAATACGCGGGCATCGACGGCGTCTACGTCCGGCGGCTGATCAGCAGGCTGCGGCGCAACGGCTGGCAGCCGGTGGGCATAGATCTAGGCGAGGGCTTGGACAAGCTGGCGGTCCGCGATCGCGAAGTGGCGCGGGGCGTCAGGTGACTGCGGCGCTCAGATACCTGTCGGTCTGTTCCGGCATCGAGGCCGCGTCGGTGGCGTGGGCGCCGCTCGGGTTCCAGCCCGTGGCGTTCAGCGAGATCGAGGCGTTCCCGAGCGCGGTGCTCGCGCACCGGCACCCCGGCGTCCCGAATTGGGGCGACATGACGAAGTTCAAGGAGTGGCCAGATGCCCACGTCGACGTCCTCGTTGGAGGCACCCCGTGCCAGTCGTTTTCCGTTTGTGGAACACGCCGGGGGCTCGACGACCCTCGAGGAAGCCTCATGCTTACCTACCTTGCGATCGCTGGGCGTTACCGGCCTCGCTGGCTTGTCTGGGAAAACGTCCCCGGCGTGCTGTCAAGCAACCGAGGACGGGATTTTGGTTCCTTCCTCGGGGCGCTGGGGCAGCTGGGGTATGGGTGGGCCTACCGAGTCCTGGACGCTCAATGGTTCGGAGTGGCCCAGCGACGCCGCCGTGTGTTCGTTGTCGGGCACCTTGGAGACTGGCGTCGTGCCGCAGCGGTTCTATTTGAGCGGGAAAGCGTGCGCCGGGATCCTGCGCCGCGCCGAGCGGCGCGGGAAAGAACTGCCCCTACCCTTGCAGCGCGCACTCGAGGCGGTGGCGGCCTCGGCACCGACGCAGAGCTAGATGGGGCGCTGATCGCTGCGATAGACGGCGAGTTCAACGCGGCGACAGAGGTGATGGGTGCGATAACGACGGGCGCGGCGCACTACAATCGCGCGCCGACGGTCGCCCACGCCCTGCGCGGCGATGGCGGCCTCGGCACCGACGCAGAGCTAGATGGGGCGCTGATGCCCAGCACCGGAGACGTGTCGCATTGCCTCAACGCAGGCGGCATGGGCAGGCAGGACTACGAGACAGAGACGCTCGTCGCCCACGCCTTCGACGCGCGCCAGTCCGACGACATCGCTCCGACCTTGAGAGCGATGGGCCACGCCGGAAGCCACGCGAACGGTGGCGGGCAGATGGCGGTGGCGTTCGCCCAGAACACCCGCGATGAAGTCCGTGAAATGCCTGTCATTGGCGCACTTGCCGCGCAGCCGGGCATGAAACAGACCTCTTATGTCCGCACCGCCATGCAAGTGCGCCGCCTGACTCCGCGCGAGTGCGAACGGTTGCAGGGCTTCCCCGACGACTACACCGCGATCCCCTGGCGCGCAAAGCCCGCGAGCGAGTGCCCCGATGGGCCGCGCTACAAAGCCCTCGGCAACAGCATGGCCGTGCCGGTGATGCGGTGGATCGGCGAGCGGATCAAGGCTGCGGAAGTGGACCCGTTCAAATGACCCACCTCCATATCGACTTCGAGACGCGCTCGACGGTGGACCTTCGGGCCGCCGGCGCGCACGCCTACGCCGAGCACGAGACGACGGACGCGTGGTGCATGGGCTGGGCGATGGGCGCCGAGCCGGTCGAGCTCTGGGCGGCCGGCGAGCCCTGCCCGGCCCGCGTGGCGGCGCACGTCGCGGCGGGCGGCGTGGTGGTCGCGCACAACGCGAGCTTCGAGCTCGCCATCTGGAACAGGCTGATGGCGCCGCGCCACGACTGGCCGCGCCTCGACCCGGCACAGGTGCGATGCACGATGGCCATGGCCTACGCGATGGCGCTGCCGGGCGGCCTCGACGACGCGGCAGCTGCGGTCAACCTCGAGATCCAGAAGGACGCGGACGGCAAGCGGCTGATGCTCCAGATGTCGCGGCCGCGCATCGTCGGGGATGACGGCCGGGTGATCTGGTGGGACGACGAGGCGCGGCGCGCGCGGCTGCACGCCTACTGCCGCCAGGACGTCGAGGTCGAGCGGCAGCTGGAGACGCGCCTGCTGGCGCTGAACGCATCCGAGCAGGCGCTCTGGGCGCTCGACATGCGCGTCAACGACCGCGGCGTGGCGATCGACCTGGCCACCGTCGACAAGCTGATCCGCGCCGTCGAGCGCGAGAAGGTCCGGCTCGACCGGGCGATGGCCAAGGTGACGGGCGGGCGCGTGTCGGCGTGCAGCCAGGTGGCCGAGCTCGAGGCGTGGCTCAACGCGCAGGGCGTCGCGGTCGACGGGCTGGCGAAGGCGGACGTCACGACGCTGCTGGGCGGCGCGCTGCCGGCGCCCGCGCGCGAGGCGCTGCGGCTGCGCCAACAGGCCGCGAAGTCCAGCGTCGCGAAGCTCAAGGCGATGCGCGATGGCGCCTGCGCCGATGGCCGGGTGCGCGGGACCATGCAGTACCACGGCGCGGCGACGGGGCGATGGGCCGGCCGGCGGATCCAGCCGCAGAACTTCCCGCGGCCCTCGTTGGGCCAGGACGAGATCGAGCGGGTGGTGGGGATGTTCGGGGCGGGGCGGCAATCCCGGTAGACCGCGACCTATCTGCGACCTACCGGGTTCCTGACCCCCTATTTTCCGTCTCGCGTGACACCCGAAAACTCTTTTGTTTTCAAGGTGGTGGGCGCTATAGGGCTCGAACCTATGACCCGCTGATTAAGAGTCATTTTTTGCCCAATAATTGGGCATCACGGGGGGTCACTAAGTGTCTTGATTTCCCTAGCTATTGAGATTATCTCAACGGCTTAGGTTGCGACCTGGTTGCGACCTGACAGAACGACTGAAGGGAGACAGCCAATGTTGACCACGGCCCTGATCAAGGACGCCCAGCCCGGCGCCACGCTCCACGACGACCGGGTCCGCGGGCTGCACGTCCGCGTGACGTCCAAGCAGCGCGCCTTCTACCTGTACTTCCGCACGCGCGGCGGCCTCGAGCGCCGGCCCAAGGTCGGCACCTGGCCGGTGATCAGCCTCGAGCGCGCCCGTGAGATCGCGCGCGAGTGGCTGCACGTCGTCGCCGGCGGGGGCGACCCCGTGGCCGAGTGGCAGCAGGAGCGCATGGCCAAGAGCGTGGCCGAGCTCGCGGCCATCTACCTCGAGCGCCACGCGGCCACGAAGAAGTCCGGCGACGAGGACAAGCGGATGATCGACGGCTACCTGCTGCCCAAGCTGGGCAAGCTCCGGGCGCAGGACGTCACGCGCAGCGACATCGAGGGCCTGCACGCTGGGCTGCGGAAGACGCCGGCGCAGGCCAACCGGGTGCTGGCGCTGGCCTCCAAGATGTTCGCCCTCGCCGAGCGGTGGGAGATGCGCCCGCACAACAGCAACCCGTGCCACGGGATCCCGCGCTACAGGGAAGCCAAGCGCCGCCGCTACATGCGGCCCGGGGAGGCCGGCAGCATCTTCGCGGCTATCCAGCGCCACGCCGACAAGTACCCCCAGCAGGCCGCGTTCCTGACCCTGCTGATGTTCACCGGAGCCCGGCCGGGCGAGATCGCGGCGGCCCGGTGGTCAGATCTGCGGGAGAACCGGATCGAGCTCACCGAGCACAAGACCGACCGGACCGGCGCCGTGCGCGTCATCTTCCTGCCGCCGCAGGCGATGGAGGCGATCGCCCGGCTGCCTCGCACCTCTGGCACCATCACCGGGATCCAGTCGCCGCGGCACCTCTGGAACATCGTGTGCGCCGAGGCCGGGGTGCCGGACCTGCGGCTCTACGACCTGCGCCATTCGTTCGCGTCCGCCGGCCTCCAGGCCGACATGACGCTGGCCCAGATCGGGGAACTGCTGGGCCACCGCTCGACGCAGACGACGCTGCGCTACGCCCACCTCATGGAGGAGCGGGGCGTGGAGCAGGCGACGCGGGCGGCGGACTTCCTCCAGCGAATGGCGCAGCCGGATACGCGGCCCACGGAAGCTGGAAATGGGGGCCATCAAAGAACCCCTTCCAGTCTCCTCCCCACTCCAGAGTGACGCCTTCGGCCTTGGCGGCGGCCTTCACGGCGGCCGCCAGGGCGACGTAGGCCGGCTTGTCCCAGCGCGCGGCGCCCGCGTCGTCGAGCACGGCGAGGTCAACGGCATGGCCGGTCAGATGGCGCGAGCGCATGGTCTGCGACTTGCCCGCGCGCGCGAGTTCTGCCTGCCGCTCCATCGCCCGCAGACCCTCGACCACGATGAAGCGCACGCCGCCCTCGCGGGCAGCACGCTCGACGACGCGCACGATGTCCGGGTGGACGCCGGCGAGACGCCGCCGGTCGCGATCGGTCAGGCTCATTTCCGCTTCATCGCCTCTGCGATCGAGGGCACCAGCTTCTCGGCCGTGCGGCCGATGACGTAGCCGCCAAGCCCGATCTCGACGATGCCCCAGAGCTTGATCGCCTCGGCCTCGCTCAGGCCCGGCGCCGACAACCCGAACCAGCGCGCGACGATCAGCCCGACGAAAATCAACATCGTGAGCGGCCGCCAATTGGCCGCGAGCCAGTGCTGCGACGCGGCCTCGGTGCGGACGATCTCGCTCGCCGCGGCCTGGATCTCCGACTGCGCCGCGAGCAGTTGGCGCATCGCCTCGGCCTCGGCCTTGGCTTTCTCCTGCGGGTCGGGGAAGAAATTGCCGACGACCTTGCTGACGATAGGCGCGAGGACGGGGATGAGTGCTGCGATCATGGCTGGACCTGTTCGATGAGGACGCTGTAGCGGTGGTGGTGGGTGAGACGCTGCGCGGCGACGCGCCACCCGTCAGGGATCGGCTCGCCGTGACGTAGCCACGCGACGACGGCGACGACCGCCGCGAGCCGCGCGGTACGCTTCGGGGTCGATGCAGAAACCGATCGGCTGGCGTTGGCGCTCAAACGGACGGCCCGGAGGATCCGTGCTGCGGAGTTCCGCGATCGCCCCTTGCATGCACTCACCAACATGCGCCGCCGCTTCCGCCCAGTCGGGGTCATCGTACCCGCCGCGCCGCTTTGGCATTGCCGCCTCCCGCTCGTGCGCGCTTCCATTCCATCACGTCCACCGCCTCGGCCAGGTCGGCGTAGCAGTGCAGTCCTGCCGGCCCGTCGCGCGTTGGGTCGACCACGATGCCGATCGTCGCGCCGTGACGCTGCGTCCCGAACTGATGCCGATCGGCATGCTCGTCGAGGCTCTTGTATCCACGCGCGCGCGCGATCCAGTAGGGCTTCGCGGACTTGAGCGCGTCCTCGCCGCAGAAAAGCTCCCAATGGTGCTGGTGCCCGGCGCAATAGACGTCGGCCTCGCCCGCGGAGAATTTTTGCGCGCGCATCGGCCCGTGCAGCGGGTTGTAGATGCTGATGCCTTTGAAATCGTGCGCGGCCCACACACGCGTGACGTGGCCTTCAGAAGTCGCCACCTCGAACTTTGCCTGCCAGTCCTCGAGCAGCGCGGCGCCGCGCGACATCCAGTCGAGCGGGTCGCCCTGCCCGTAGCTCGAGGACCAGAGGTCGTGGTTGCCCTTGATGATGATGAGCCAGGGGACGCTCTGGAAGAACCAGGCCGCGAGCTTCCACGCCTGCGTCCTCGTGACGTCCTGCTCGGCGTAGAGGCGCTGCAACTTGCCGGCCCAGTTGTTGGTCACGTCACCCAGACAAACGCCGTGGACGTGCTCGCGGCGCAGCAACTCGTGGTGCTGCCGCAGCAGGCCCCAGTCGGTGCCGGGGTCGTCCAAGTGAGGGTCTCCCACGACGGCCAGCACATACGGGCCTTTGTCGTGGAGCGTGAAGCGCGCCCATTGCTTCGCCGCGTGGGAGTTCGCGCGCCGCTCATAGTTCGCGGCGAGGCGCTCGATCAACTCGTCAACCGGGGCGTCCGAGTCTGGAATGTGCGGCGGGTCGAAGCGCGGCTTGGGCAGCGCGTCTGTGGCGATCCGACCCTCTGGCGACAGCGACCAGTCGATCTTGCGCCCCGCGATTTCCTCCATCTTCTGAATGCCCCGGCTATCGACGCTCTGCTTCAGGCCGAGCCGGTCATATGCGACGCGCGCGGCGGATCGATCACCGCGTTTCGACATCACGCCCATAGGGGTGTTGCCCTCGCGCAGGGCTTGCTCGATCGCGTCGATCCTGCGGCGCGCTTCCGCGCGGGAAATCGGGGGTGTCGGCATGCGTCACCGCAGCGGGATGAACGGGGCGACCTTGATCAGGGCCGCCGTCACCGCGCCGCTGAGTCCGCCGACTGCAACCAGCACCCGCCAGCCCCCGCCGGCGGCGTCGAGGGCCGCACGCACTGCCTTCATGTCCTTGGCCATGTCGTCGACGGTCTTGGTCAGCGCCTTGACCTCCGCCTCGAGGCGGCCGAACTCGCGTGGATCGATCTCGCTCACGGCTGCACCCCGGAAAACACGTTGAGGATCACGGTGCCGTCCTCGAGCGCCTCGATCTCGTGGTAGCGGTTCGCGCGGAACAGAATCGGCGGATCGGCGGGGCCACGTTCTAGGACGCGCGCGTCGGTGCGCGCGACGACGCGACCGGCTGCGACGATGGTGAGGTGGTCGACGTCGTGCTGGTGCCGAGGCAGGCTTTCCCCGCGCGCGCAGACGTACCGGACGAACGACTGCCCCAGCGCAGCGAAAGCCTGCTGGTCCACCTCACATCTCCTCGACGCCAGTCGCTGGCTGGCCGGGGGGCGCAGCAGCAGGAGCGGCGAGCTCCCAGGCCCGCACGAATGGCGCGACGATGCGCTCGTCCGCGATCGAGAACGCCGGCCCGATGCGAACTTCGACGTCGCCGCGCTGGCCGCTCCATTGCAGGGCGCGCCAGTTCGTATCGTGCGGCGGGAGTTCGACGTGCCGCGCCACGCCATCGACATAGACGGCGGCGTCGGGGAAAATCACGGTTACGCGCATGGCCGCCTCGTCAGGTCTTGATGATCTTGTTGGTGACCAAAGTCGGCTGCGTGTTCTGGTGCGCGCCGCCACCCCCGGTCGAGCCGGTGTTTATCTGCCCAACGCCGCCGCAGCCGGCGCTCGGGCTTGTTGTACCGGCGCCAAAACCAGCGGTGTGCGTGTGCGCCGGCATTTCGGCCGTGGTCAGCGTGTGCGTCTGCGTGCCGCCGGCGTCGCCAAGGTTGACGCCCGCGATGCCGCTCCCCGCCGTCGTCAATCTGTTCGCCGCCGAGCCGCCCATGTTGTCGCGACCAGCCGCGACGCGGCCGCGGAGGTCAGGGACGTTGAAGGTGGTCGAGCCGTCGCCGTAGCCGTTGGGCGCGTAGATCCCCGTGTGCGTGCCGCTCTGGGAACCGCTGGTATTGATCGCCGCGCCGCCGCGCGTGGCCGCCACTTGGAACGTGTTGGTCGTCGCGTTGACGACGAAATAGGTGATGCCCGTGCCGAGGCCTGTGGGCAGCGCGCCGGTCGTCGAGAAGCGCACCGGATCGCCGTTCTGAAGCGGATGCGCGGTCCACGTCACAACCCCAGGCGACGCGATCGTGATCGTCACGGTCGCGCTGGCGGACAGGGCCGTCCACAACGCCGAGTAGGTGGTGCGCGAGACGGCCGCGCCGTCGCACAGCAGATACCCCGCAGGCGCGCTGTAGCCCGCGTAGTCCAGCACGGCGCCGGTCGGCACCGACGCCGCCGCGGCGATCGTCTGGTACGACGGATCCGCGCCGGCGCCGTTCGACGTCAGCACCTGGCCGCTCGTCCCCTCGCGCGCCAGCTTGGCCGTCGTCACAGCGTTGGCCACGATGTCGGCAGTGCCCACAGAGCTCGCGGTCGCGAGCGAGCCGAGACCCAGCGTCGTGCGCCCCGCCGCCGCCGTCGCGTCGTCCAGCAACGTCGCCATGAAGGCCGAGACGACGGTGCTGCCCGGCGTGCCAGAGGCCGCGATCGGGTTGCCCGACGCGTCGAACGCGAGATACTTCGACGCGCGCTGCGCGACGGGCGGAATGTCGGGGATCGCCGCCGTGTCGGTGGGGGACGTCTTCAGCGCCCGCGAGACGGTCTCCGCGACCTGCTGCGCCGCCATCGTCAGCTTGTCGAGCGCGCTTTCGATCTCGGTCGAGGGGAACTCGTCGTTGAGGATCAGGTCGAGATCCTGCGTCAGCGGCACGTTGCGCGCCAACGTCACGCGGTGCCCGTTCGCCGGCGCGACGTTGAACGTCACTGTGAAGGACGCGCCACCGACGCCCGTCACCGTGTAGTCGGTGGCCAGGGTCTGCGCCGTGTCGACGCCGGCGGGACTGGTCAACGTCACCGCGACGTGCGCCTGGTTCAGAATGCGGAACGCCCCGGTGAACGCAGTCGTCACCCCGTTGGCGGTGTATTGAGACTTCGTCGTAGTCGTGGACACCGTCATCGTGCGCCTCCGTCGTTCGATTTATCCCACAATGCTGGTATTTCCGCAACGCTACGGCCGCGCGAGATCTCGCCCGAGTTGCTCGAGGTTCTGGCTAGGCCCGCCCGTGTAGCTGGTCGGCGGCAGGAAGAAGGTCTGTTTGCGGTCCCGCTCGATCTGGCGCTGCATCCGGCGCACGGAGCCCGGGTCAACTGAGTCCTGCAACGCGTAGAGGAACGTGTAGTCCATGGCCCACCGCGCGTAGAACAGGTTGGCGAACGGCGTGTTGTTGAGCCCCGCCCGGAGCATGGCCGCGCGCGGATCGTCGCCGCGGCGCGCCGCGTTCAGAACCCGCTCGACATCCCCCAACGTGCCGCCGAACGTCGGCCCCAGCAGGGTGTTCGCCCAGCCGCCGCCGACCCGGTTGGCTTCGCCCAGCAGGAAGTCTCCGTAGATGCCCAAGCCGCCGCCCTGTTTCGCGGCTGCGGCCCACAGCTTCGCCTGCTCGACCGGGTCGTCGGGCCACCGCGGCTCGCGGCCTTTGACGATGTCCTTGAGCGCCAGGGACACCATGCCCAGAAGGGTTGTCGATGCGATCAGTTGGCCCACGCCGGCGTAGTCGATGCCGTCGCGGTTGAACTCGCGGTTGAGGGACCGGCGAATGAACGTCGTCGGGTAGGTCTTGAACTGCATCAGCAAGCGCAGCGCCTCGCCAGCCAACGTGCCGCCGCCCGCGTAACCCGTCAGCATCGACCGCTCGCGCGCGCCGGCGACCGTCATCGCCTCGCGGATCTGGTCGTGGATGTAGGCCTGGAGCTTGCCCTCGAGATCGCGCCGCGCGGCGTTGAGCTCGCGCGGGGTTGCTTCCTCTTTGCCGAGCAGCGCAAGCGTCGCTTCGTCATCGAGCTCGCGCGCCAGGTCGGGCGTGAGGAACTTCTGCCCGTCCGCCGTGCGGGCGTCGAGGCTCCCCAACGCGGTCCACTCGGCGTCTCCGATCCCGTACCGTCGCAGCGTCGTCTGAAGCCGGGGCTCCAGCTGCGCCAACGAAGTCGAGACGCTGTCGGCCAGGTTCTTCGCCAGCACGATCGCCGTGCCGCGCGTGTGCGCGTCCTGCCACCACGTCTGGCCGGTGAGCTTGAAGAACTTGTCGGCGACCTTGGCCAACCGCCCGGGCGTGGTGTCGAGGCTCGACATCTGCCGGAACACGTCGCCGGTCAGGCCGTCGATGCCCGCGCCCATCAGGTCCGCGACCTGCCGCCGTTCGCTGCCGTTGAGGTGGCTGAACATGTCCCCTACGACACGGAACCAGCGTTCGCCGACGCTGACGCCGTTGTGCCGCAGCGTCGCGGCGCGCACGCCGAGATCAGGGATCGACGACAGAACCATGCCGCCCAGTTTCGCCATCGCCTGTAGCAGCCGCGCGCTGGACCCGATCTGCGCGAGCCGCACGTTCCCAGGCACGTCGACCGCCGCGGTCAGATCATTGAAGGCCCGCTGGATGTCGCCGCCAGAGATCGCCTGGATCTCCTTCGACGACGCGCCGCCGTCCTTCGCGCGCAAGATCGCGCGGTCTCGGACGGCCCCGAACATCGCCTCGGGATTGGTGCCCCACACGCGCATCAGCGCGGCGTTGCGCGCCCCGTAGTCGATCGCGTCAAGGACGCTCTCAAACAGCGATGCGCGACCGAACTGAGCGTTGTAGCGCATCCACTCGTCGGGGCCCTGGAAGTGCAGCACGCGCTCCGCGCTCGCGCGTTTGGCGAGGTTGCCCGGGCCCTTGAAGCCGCCAAGGAAGTCGCTGTCGCCCCCCGCTTTGAGGTGATTGCCCGCGGCGAGGTTGGTGTAGACCGCCCGCAGGAACGCCTCCTGGTCGTCGACGTCGTCGAATGTCCGTTCGTCCAGCAGCGGCGCGATCGTGTCGCGCCACGCTTCGTAGCCCGCTCGGTCTATCTTTAGCTGGTCGTGGCTCTGCCTGGTGACGTACCCGGGCATCTTGCGGATGTAGGCGCCTGCGTCGTTCTGGACGAGGCGCGCGGCCTCGGTGTGCCGTTGCAGGACACCCGCCAGCTTGGCCACCATTTCGCTCGCCGCCGGCGCGATCGACGTGTTGCCGTTGAGCCGCGACATCTCGCGGGCGACCTGCGCCTCGAGGTCGGGATTGCTCTTGCGGGCGACCTCGAGCAGACCCGCCTCCTTGAGGTCGTTGACCAGCGCGCCGCGCATCGACTGGCGCAAAGCGTAGATCTGCGCGTCGGTCGACAGGCCGGCGCCGTAGAAATTGCCCTCGACGCCATACACCAGCGCGCGCAGCCCGTCCGCCGCCGTCGGGCTGGCGTCGAGGCGGTCGATGATGGCCGCGCGCCGAATCACGTTGATCGCCCGGTTGCGCTTTTCGATCAGCGCCGCCAGCTTCTTCTCGGCCGCAAGATCCTCGGCCGCGCGGGCGAAGGCCGCTTCCCGGCTCATCGACGGGTCGTCCTTCATGGCGCGCTTCGACCGCCGGTCGAGCAACGTCAGGATCTCGTCGAGCTGCTTGTCGGTCAGATCCTCGCCGGTCGCCTTCTTGATGGCGTCGATGCAGTCGTTGGCGGCCATGCGTCATCCCTTCCTGATCGAGCAGGCGGCGGCCTCGCGCCAGGCCTTGCCGTAGGTGTCCGCCTCTTGCTCAAGCGGGGTCTTGGCCAACGGCTCGCTGTCCGCAGGGCGCAGGCTTTCGAGGTAGAGCAACTCGTCCTCGACCGCCGTGAGCTCGTCAGCCAGCGGTTTCGGCGCGCCCTGCTCCCTCGACACCCGCACGGTGGTAGCCGCCGCGGCCCGCGCGTCATCCGCGTCGACGGCCCGGACGTTGTCGGCCGAGCGGGCCAGCGCCGTTGTGGTGTCGGGCGTCCGGTCCAGCGGGAACAGCGTGGCCTCGGCGGCGCGGTTGCGCTCAAGCACGGGGGCCAATTTCGCCGTGATCCGATCCGCCTCGGCGCGCAGGTTCGCGGCTTTGCGCTCGGCGGTCGCCGTCGCGCGGCTCAACTCGACGGCCAAGTCACGCAGGGCGATGTCTGTCTCGACCAAGCGCTGGCGAGTGGCGGCCATCTCTGGCAGATCGGCCGGTCCGGTCGCCTCGGTCTCTCGCGCTTTCGCGCGGTCGGCGTAGAGGCCCGACAGTTCCTTGGCGATCTCGCGGCCGCGCTTCTTGTCGGCGGTCTGAAGCTCGGCTTGGAGCTCGGCGATCCGCTGATCGTACCGGGCGGACACGACCTCGAGCCGGTTGTCGCCCATCTCGGCCAGCGCGCCGCGCAGCACGTCAGCCTGCTCGCGGAGCTCGGCCACGCGGGCGGCCAGATCCGGGGCTTGCCGCGCCAGGATATCGGCCGCACCGGGCGTCTCCAGCGCCAGCTTGATCTCCAGCGGCCCGCCCGGCTCGTAGGCCCGCGTCGCGGTCCCCGCCAGCAGTCTGTCGCGCGTGCTTGTCTGGATGGCATCGAGGACGGGCCGGACGTCGATCGGCCGACCTTCGACCATCTGGGCGACGGCCGTGCGGGCCAGGGCTTCCTGGTCCTCGCGGGCCAGATCGTCGATCGCGCGCTGGAATGGGCTGGCCCGCTCGCGTGCGCGCAGCCGGTCTCCGACCGCGCCGCCGGCCAAGTGCAGGCCGGCGCCCAGCGCGGCGCCAAAGGTGACGTTCAGCAAGCTGTCGACGACGTCGTAGTCCGCCTGCTCGGCCCGCGCGCCGGCCAACACGATCGGCTCCAGCAGGGCGGCGCCGACTGCGCCCTCGATGGCGCCTGTGGCCGCTCGCGCGCCGCGCACGCCCATGACCCCAGCCATCGCCGCAAACCGGCCCGGGCCGACGACTGGCACGAAAGCGGACGCGACGTTGAGCGGGTCGAGGATCGACGCGACCAGTCCCGCCGTCAGCGTCGTCCCGATCCCCGCCTGCGCGCGCCGCAGGACGTCCTGCCGCTCGATCTCCTGCGTCTTGAGCGTTCGCAGTTCCTGGGCGATCGGCTCGGGCACGTCGGCGTCGAACTTGAGGCGGCCAGGGATGCCGAACTTCTCGTTGGCCTCGTCGGGCGTCAGGATCCGCGACGGGGTGCGCGCGGGGATCTCGTTGCCGAACTCGTCGGTGGACGGCGAGTATTGAAGCCGGTCGAGGGCGCGGAACAGCGTCGCGGTCGGGTTCCGCGTCATCTGCTCGCGGAAAGCCGCGCCGAAACCCTCGCCGAACGATGCCGGAAGCAGATCGAGACCGACGAGATCCGCGCGCTCGTTGGGCTGGATCTCGGGGAGAATGAACTCGGTCACGGAGCCACCACCCCAAACGCGCTCGACGGCGCCGCTTCCAGCGCGGGCAAAGCGTCGAACATCAACCGCACCCGCGCGCCGCTACGAAGAATCACCGGCCGCCCGTCTTGCTGGTGCAGTTCGATGCCTTTGCCGTCAGGCGTGTTGATCCAACGCCCACCCTGCGCGGCGCGCAGCGCGGCGGTTTTGCGGTATTGCTCCGACAGCGCCGGATCGCCGCCCATAGCCGGGGCCATCTCGTCTGCGCTCAACTGCCGCAGCACCTGGCGCGCCGCGCCGTCGACGGCGGAGCCCATACCTTTGGGGGTGCGATAGGTGTCCGCGAAGTCATATCGGCTGTTGACGAGCGTTTCGGCGGCCTTGCGCGCAGCGCCGGCCGGATCGCGCCCGCCGTTGGCCGCGAGGATCGACATGGCCAACGCCTCGGCCGCCGCGCGCTCGCGCGCGACCAGCGCCGCGCCCGCCGGGCCGTAGGCCGCCAAGGACTTCGCGAAATCGGTCATCTCGGTCTGAAGCTGCGCGCGGATGTCCGTCATCGCCTTCTCGTCGGTCACCTTGCGGTTGGCCGGCGCAGCCGCGATCGCGCGCACGAGGTCGACACGCGTCACCGCGTCGAGCGGCCCGTCGAACCGCGCGGCCACGGCGAGGGTCTCGTTGAGCCCCTGGCCGGCGAGCTCGTTCAGCACGTTGCTCCACATCGGCCCGTAGGTCTTGGCGAGCGTCTCAAGGCGGTTGGCCGCCTTCTCGGGGTCGGTGGCCACCGCAGCGTTCAGTTCCGCCGCGGTCGCGGCGGCTTGCGCCTTGCCGTAGTAGGTCCGCCGCCAAGAAGGCACGCCAAGATCAGCCTGTTTCTGGTCGATCGTCGCGACCACGCGGCGGAACTTCTCGGGGTCGTTTGCCCCGTCCGCCATCGCCTGACGCAGTTGCGGGTTCGTCTGGAGGACATAGGTGAACCCGTCCTCGGCCAAGGCTTCCCGCTTGTCGCGCACCGCGCGTTCCGCGATCGCCACTTGGTTGAGCTTCTGAGCGGCGTTCGTCCCCGTCGCCTCGCCGCGCAGCCGTTCCAGATAGGCCGCGTCCTGCTCGGGGCTGTTGCCGGCGATCGCGGTGCGCTCGGTGTAGAACGTCACGGCGTTGTCCAGCTGCCCGGTCATGCGGTTGGCGATTTCGGGCTTGTCGCCATACGCCGTGCGGATCGCGGTCTTGAGCGAGTCGAGGTTGGCCGAGCGCCCGGTCGCCGAGATCTCGGCAGTCACGTCGTCGCGCAGCACCTGCACGACAGCCATTGCCTCCGACCTGGCGAGCGCCGCCTTCTGCCGCGCTTCTGCTTCGCGCCGGCGCTCTTCTGTCTGAATTGAGTTGGTCAGCGCCGCGGCAACGTCGCCTGTGATGTAGCGCGCCGCCGGGCCCTCCGCGATCGCGGCCCGCGCCCCATTGAGGTCGCCGCGCTCGATCAGCCCCCGCACAGCGTTCTGCGCCAAGTCGGTGCGGACCACGCGCAGCGTCTCGTCGAGCGCGCTGCCGGTCAGCCCAAGCGCGGAAAACGCCTCGGGCAGCTTGTCGTCCTCGGTCGAGAACGCGAACGGGTTGAGGAACACATGGCGGCTGGCATCCGCCGAGTAGGCCAGGGCGTCCGTGCGGCGCTTCTTCGCGCGCTCCTGCGCCTCGAACGCCATGCCGCGCTGAAGCAGCATGTTGCCGGTCTGCTCCTGCTCGAGCGCCAACCGATCCGCGTTCGTCCGCGACAGCGACCGCTCGGTCGTCATCTGCTGCATCGCCGCGCGGTATTCGGCCATCAGGTTCTTGGTGAAGTCCGGCGCCCCCGCAGGCGCGTTCTGCTCGAGCTCGTTGAGCCGCGTCATCCAGTCGCCGCGGACCTTGGCCATGTCCTTCTGAACTTGGAAGAACTGGTCGCGCTCCATCTTCTGATCGAGGAACTGCGTCACCGATTCGATCGACGCGCCGACATTCGGCATCGCGCCGAAAGACGCCGCCGTCGCCAGATTGGCCGGCCCGGCCTGCGGGGTGCCTTGCGCGACGTATTGCTGGATCTTGGGCATCAGCCGAGTCCGACGCTGGAGGGAACTGGAGCGGGCTTGATCATGTCGAACGCCTTCGCGCCGCCGAGCAGCAAGGCCGAGCCCGCGCCCGCGAAGCTGTTGAAGCGGGCCGCGCGGCCGGACGCGCGCTGTAGCCGCGCATTGGCCTCCATGTCGCCGGACGCCGTTTCGCCGTTCCAACGGATCATCAGCGCGTCGAGCTCCTCTTGCACCGCGTTGGCCTCCAGCAGATCAAGCGCGGAGCCTTCCGTGGTCACGCCGCTTGCGCCGATAGCGGCGCGGTTCGCTCCCGCGCGCATGGTGGCGAGCCGGCGCTGCCGGTCTTCCTGGGCCTGCGCCGCTTGCCGCGTGATCTGCGCGTTGCGCTCGTAAAGCGTGGCGTTGTACTTGGCCGCCGAG
>Ga0181352_1000348_pt1 | contig 20155 bp, 29 predicted proteins | sample Fa13VDMLBSN_FD_130103 | JGI IMG/M metagenome (GOLD analysis project Ga0181352, IMG submission 130103) | Freshwater viral communities from Lake Michigan, USA - Fa13.VD.MLB.S.N | ecosystem: Environmental > Aquatic > Freshwater > Lake | place: USA: Michigan | collected 2013-09-23 | reverse complement strand
TCATCGGTAATAAAAGCTATATCCAAAGCGTTTGAATAATCGCCTTGCTTAATCCTTGCTATATCACCGTCAAGGTTTAAATTTCCAAAGGGTACAACTGATTGTTCAGGCATCTTAATAAGTCCAAGTTGGTATTGTTGGTGAAACAATTAAAGCGGTCATTGCTGCCATAATCTCCCTTCTGTATAAATCGGCATTAAAGGCATTGTCCTCCCCTTTAACAAATCTTTTTTGTGCCTTCCATTCTGCCATAGCATCGTCAATTTGCATACGAACATAGTTCTGTGGCTTTTTCATCATAAAGCGATATTTCATATACGCCTTAACAGCCCTAACATAGTGTTCGTATATTATAAGATGTCCATTCTCGTCCACATTAAAGCCAAGGTAAGCTATTGTCGCTTTGTCAAAATTTTTACCATTAACAAAACTCATCTTTCCGTTTACTATCTGCATTGCGGTAAACCAGTTCTTGGTAAACCAACTTGTTTCTCCCGCAGGGAAGGGTAAATTGTTGCAGCCTTCTGCATTTAAAAACATCGTGTCTGCATAGATAACTTTTTGGCAGCTACCCAACTTTTGGTCGTAATACCTCAACCCTAAAAACTTATAGAATCCACAAGGTAATGGAGTTTGCCCCTCGCAAATGTCAATGCACTCCTGTTTCTTGTAAACAAGCGATTGGCAATTAAGATTTCTAACAGCTTCCTCTCCTTCAACTTGCAAAAACAAATCCCATTGGGTTGTGTTCTCAATATCGAGTTCAGACTTCGCTTGTTGGATTACCTCATCCATACTAACCCTTGCGTATGTTCCGTGAATTTCGCTCATTGTTTAGGTAGTGTTGCTGGGGTTTCTTTTGAATCAGGTAAAACGTCAAGTGGCGTTGCCATAATAACTTTAAGTTTGCTTACCCAAATTTCTTCCATTATTTCAAGAACATCCGTTGTAACAGGATATTCGTCAATCATTTTGTTGTATGTAGGAAGTTGAAATGGATATTGAAATACGCCACCAACTCTTACTTGTTCAAGCATTATGCCCTTTTGATAAATATCAAGGTAGGGGTAAACATACAACCCCATCATTCTGTTTGCTGTAACCCTATTGTTTTGATAAATCCCAAGCTCTGCTCTTGTACGAACAACAGGAATTGTGCAATTGTTTCTTTGGCTTCCTACAAACATCAACCCTTGGGTGCTTCCATCAAGAGAAAGAAACATCGGACATTCAAATCTTTGAAAACAATTATCCTCTTGCAAATCTTCGCTAAATTCTAAATTCAATTCTTGAACCCAATTAGGGTGAATGATTTTAGTCTTTACATAAATGCTTTGTATAGCAGTTGCCCTACAAGTATCAACAAGGTTTTGAACATAAGGCTCGTCCCAACGGCTTTCGTCCGTTTGAATACCCGCAGATGCAAGCCTTACAAATCTTTCGTATACTTCGTTTCCCGTCATTGTTGTACTATTTGAGCAGCCGTAGATTGATAAAGTTCACCATCCCTTATTTGTTGTGCAGCAAGCAAAGAAGCCTGTTCAACAACAAGATAAAGCATTGTTTTATCGTACCACCTTTCAAGGTCAATAACATTGTCAGCAACGTCAATAACTTGTGGAGGTTGCGAAATATAATCCACGCTAACTTGGTTGCATTGCAAGGTTAACGGATGAAACAACATCATAGTTGGCGTTAAAGCCGTTCCATTTTGTTGTTCAAACTTTGGATTGCTTGCGGATGGCGAACCAAACTGCGTGTTCTTTCTGTCAGAAAAATACCTTTGACAAGCCTCATACCAATACCTCGCTACGCTTGCGCTCAATGTTGTGTACGCTCCGTTTCCTGTAACAGGGGTTTGAAAGTTCTCGTCCAAGTATAAAGCAAACACATTGTTCTTTACCTTTTTCGGATACCTTAAACCATTAAGGTTGGTATTACCAACAGCACCACCAAAAAACAACTTATCTCCTGTCCGTATATTGTTTTGACCACTAAAGGTTACAACTATTGGACTTGCGTTGGTTGCTGAAACAACATTTACATTATAAAGCGGCTCGTTGAATTGTGCGCTAACGTGCAACAAGTGGTAGTAGTCTTGTATATTTGGTGTGGCAGTAGCGGCTATGTCTGTATACAGAATATTAAATGTCGCTGGAGTAAAGGTTCTATTAACTTTAATAAAGCCTCTTAACTCATCGTATTCGCCTTGTTCAGACAAATTACGATAAATCTTCTCCATCGCATTAATCAAGGCTCTTGCAAAGATTCTATTGAGTTTGATGTTATCCCAATAGCCCGTGTAGTCCTTGTCAACTTGAAGGTCAAATATGCGTTTTAGTTCTAAGCCTGTCATGGTTGTATACGCAAAAATATAGCTTATTTTACACTTAAATTCAAGTTGTAGATGTTTTTAGGCAAAAAGAAAGCCGCCTTGATTAAAAGCGGCTTCTGCATAGGGGTTGAGGGTTTATATTAAAGTGCTGCGGCGGCTTTTTCAAGCTGATGATTTTTCATTATCTTTTCTAAATTCTCCAACGTATCGCCCTCAACGTGGGGAACATTGTAAGTCTTTAAATAAGCAACGGCAGTTTTCATCCTTACTTTTTCGCCAACCTTTTCGTTTTCTTTAGCCATAATCTTAGCTTCTTTTCTTAAAGTGCTATTTTCGGGGGCATTGTCAAACTCCTGAATCAAAGCCTCTAACTTAGAAGAAGTCCAAGTGTGGTTGTAATGGATTCCTTTTTGAAAACAAACCTTGCGTAATTCATCTCTTTTCGCTTGCTCTTGTTTTGCTTCCTCGTTTGGATTGGCAACAATTCTTGCAGATTTTTCAGGTGTTTCCAAAAGAACATCCGACTTTCTTACCATTGGTAGAATATGCTTTTCGTACTTCTCGGTGTTTTCTTTGCAATAGTTAATTACATCAGCAACCGATTTGCCAATCAGTTCGCCGCTAATATAATAGTAACCATCTCTTTGTTCAACAATAAGAAGCCTGATTGCTTTGTTTACAATAACCTCGATAGCCCTGTCGCTTCCTTTCTGTTTCCTCATAAAGTTTTCAGGGTCAATCATTGCGGGGCTTGTATCAAAATCAGCCCATTTCACAAAAAGGTCATCGTATGTTTTTCCAATAGCATTTCCGCCTTCCGCAAATTCAAGGTCACGCAATTCTTCAAAGGTAAGGTCGCTAATGTAGTTGTATACACTTCCTTTGCCTTTGATGATTCCAACACGCTCATTGATTTTATCGGCCTTGTTGATTACCTTAAACGATGGAGTAATAAATTTGTAGTTGGAGTTTTCAGGATTGTTGCAATGGCTATGTCTACGCAAAGCTAAAATGAACGATTCTTTTTTAGAACGCTCATTGTCATCATCCATATCCGTGATGGTAATTTCAAAAGGATTTGCTTCATAACCCCTTCTTAGCTCCAAGTTCCATTTGGTTTTGCCTGAACCTATTTCGGGCGATTCGTCTGAAATTCCAAAATCAGTAAGAAGATATACGGTTTTTGTTCCATCCCTGTATACGCCTGGGATAACGTGTGTTCCTTCTGTAAGTTCAGAAGAGTTGGCCTCAACGATGTAAGTGCCTATTGGTAATACTTTGTTTTTCATTTTGCTTTCTTTTTTTGATTAATAAAAAGGGGGCTAAGTTAATAACCCCCATAAGGCTTTCAGTTTGTTAAGACAAATTAAGGAGTTGGAACAGCAAGGTAAGCACTTCCACCGCCACCTAGGATAGTAGCAACCTGCGTTTCAAGAAGCAAATAGTTTGCATCAGGAGCAGCAGATACGGTAGTAGAAGAACCTTGGTTAATCCAAAGAATTGCTTGGTTGTAGTCCTCCCTTTGAGTGTTCAACAAAGATGTATCGTCTGTGTTGTACACAAGGTTAACTTGAGCGTATTGCTGACCAACAGTTGGCAAGCTTGTGCTTCCTGCGGCAACAAGGCTTTTCAATACATCAGCATATTGACCCAAAGGCTCTTGACCAGGAAAATAAACCTCTACTGCGGCAACTGTAAGAGCGCCTGCTGCGGTTGAACCTACAAGGCTAAAAGAGTTTGCGTTAACTACTTGAACTTGAAAAGCAATCCCGTTTACAGAAGTAGCTCCTGCGCCTGCACAAGCTCTCAATACGATTGTTTGTCCATTTTTCAAGCCGTGAGCAGTAGCACTTACAACCCTTGGGGCGGCATTGGTAATAGCACTAATTGCGCTTCCGCCGCCTGCCGATAAAGCAACGTTTTTTGTCAAGTCAACAGTTACGCTACCTTGTGGAATGATTGAAAAGTTGGCAGTTCCACCATTTGCGACTGCTTGAGCAACAACAGTTACAGGTGTTCCTGTTCCTGATGCAGTTACACGCAAGGAAGTTGCAGCGTTGATTGCACTTACTAAAGCCGTTGCGATTTCGCCAGCAGTAGCGGTTGAGTCAGAGGTAAATGAAAATGGAACAACTTGCAATCTTTCGTTTACAACTTGCTGAATTGTGAAAGCATAAGTTGTGCTGTTAGCAGCAGTAAAGGTGATGTCGAAACTTGCCGATTGTTCTTGCAAAGCACGTTTGCATCCTGCGGCAAATACAACAGAAGTTAATGGTGTATAAACAGTTGATTGGTTAAAAACAGAATCCTTGATTTTCAAGTAGTCAATCACAGGAAAACCTGTTACGTTTGGAAAAGCAACTTTTCCACCTGTAATTGTGGCATCAGCCGCACCTGTTACGGTGTTAAGAATGTTTACTATTGGAGGTGTCATTTTTTATTTGATTTTTTTATTAAGGGGGCGTATAAGCCCCCAAATATTTTTACTTAATTATGCGCTAATGTAGAATTTAATCATTGCCTTAGTGTCACGAGCGTCAATTCCCACGTCAGCACCGATATAGGCAGAGATACCATCTTTATCGGTTGCGCTTAGGTAAGAAGCAAGGTTCACGTCACCTGCAAGGGCGTTCATTGAACCCATTGAGCCACCCGCTACTCCGTTCCAATCTTTGATTGTTCCTGCAACATAACCATAGAATACAGGTTGTGCGCCGAAATAGAAGAACTCAAGAGCTGGTAACATTCCACCACCCACACCTGGGATTGGGGCAAGGTTCATCATATAACAAGTCCAAGAAGATTTCAAACCACCATTTACTGATACATCAGGGAACGCTTTAGCGTAGTCAAGAACAGGTAGACGCATAAAGGTTACGTTTACACCCATAATGCTATAAGTCATTACGTTGTAGTTAACCAATGATTTGCCGTTAAGTTCCGCACGTGGGCCAAGGTTGGTAATGTATTGGGTGTTAGCGGTAGCAAGTTGTTGAAATTGCAACATAAAGCGAGTTCCGCAGAAAGCCCAAATATCCAAAGTTGGAGTAGCGTTTGAAATGATGATTTTTTGAATCCAATCGTTAATATCATTCAAAGTAAATGGAGTTGGCAAAGAGAAAACTGAACCACCACGGTTTGGAATTAACCAATCCAATCCGCCATTGTAGTTACGAGTACCATCTGTAAAACGGTCACCAAACAAGAAACGGAAAGAAAGACCACGGAAGATACGTTGTACCATTTGTTGCTCATAAGCAAAGTACCAACCTTTACCTTTGTATTGAACCATTGTGGAATCAATTCCATTACGGCGGCTAATTTGCGCTCCTTCACGAACGATGTTAGCGTAGTTGAATTGTTGACTTGGGTCGTTGTAGATTCCATCAGGAGAAGAACTGAAAAGGTTTGCAGATTGAACACCATCTAAACAAGTTACGTTACGTCCTGCAAGGAATTGTGAAGCTACGTTAATACCTGTTGCGTCAGCAGCAGTAATGATAGCCGAACCTGGAACAAAGCTAACCACACGAGCCGATTTGTTGGCATAGGTATCACGGATGATGTCGTCAACACGGAACAAAGAGTAGTTAGGGTCTGTAAAGGTTACTTGAAATTGTCCACCACCAAGAGGAATTGCATTTGCAGCCAAGGTAGCAGTACGGATTGTGTCAGGAAGAATTGTAGTTGTACGTTTACCGTCAACTGTGGAAATACTCATTTCTTCCATTGGACGGTCATAGTTGAGCATCCAAATTACTTTCATAAATTCGCAATATTGACCTGAAATGTCTGCGGCGAGTTTCATGCTATCCAAGGATGGAAGCGTCAAACCGTTCGCAATCAGGTTTGTGTTGGGGGTTAAAGCTTGTGCCATTTTTTTTGATTAAAAATTGTTGTTAAAATTTGTCGAGGCCACCACCGAACGCCTCTGCGATTGTGTTTGCTAATGCCGTCTTGCGGTCAGTATTGCCGCTCAACGCTGGTGAACCTGGTCGCCTTGTGGTGTAATCGTCGGGGCGTGTCACCTCTCTGTAAACTTCATCCTTGCCTTCACCTTTTGCTTTTGCCGCTATTGCCTTTGACACATCATTCCGAAGTGCATAAGGCCCGTACAAAAGGAAGGTTTTTTGCATATTGATAGAGCCGTCAGAGTTTAAAACGGGAGGGTAGTTTGGGTGTTGAATGAATTTTTCAACCATGCCGATACGTTCTTGGGTTAATTCCAAACCATACATCGACTTACCAACAAGGTCTTTTTTCATTTGCCCCCATTCTGCCTGTGCGTTTTCTATATTTTGCTTTCTTATCTCACTTAACTTGGCTGCTGCTTGTTTAAACGGATTGTTGCCTGCTTCTTCTAAGCGTTTGGCATTTTCCGCCATCATTTTCTGCTTTATATCGCCAAGCTTTTGAGCTTGTTCAAGCCTTGTCATATCATTGAACTTATCCATCTCCCTTTCCATTTCATCGCTCACTTCATCTTCGGTAAGTCCAATTTCTTTTAATGTTTTTTCCGCTTCTTTAAAGTATTCTTTTTTCAAATCATCAATAGAAAGTTTTTCTACGTTGATTGGTTTTACTTTCTCTAAAGCCTCATAAACATCTTCACCTCTCAGTCTTGCTTCGATAACCAATTTGGCAATTGGGTCTGATTCTAAATCTTCAAGGAACTTTATTTTCTTTTCAACCTCAGGGTTTGTTTTGTTTTCTTGTATTTCTTTCTCCTTACTTGGGTCGGTAATGATTTGAGAAAAAACTTCCGAATCGTCAACATCAAAAATATCATCCTTTGATTCAGCAGCTTTAGTTCCTTCAACTTGTTGCTCTTGCTCTCCTTGAGGGTTTGCTTGTTCAACAGGTTTTTCGACTTTTGTTTCAGTTTCAATCGTTTCAACCTTTTCTTCCATCAAATCTCCTTTGGGAGCTTCTGTTTGTGGAATAGTTTTGCTTTCAATTGCTTGCGTCAATGCTGGGTTTTGCGTCCAGTCCATTTCGTTGCTGTTTTCCATTTTGCTTTCGTTTTTATAAATCAACCACAAAAATACCTTTGCTTATACATTAAGAAAGTTATGTATATCGGTTTAATTGCCTATATTTGCCTAATGGAAAAAATCGCAACAAGCAGAAAGGGGCAATCCTCTTTGTTGAGAATCACCCCTCGTCCTAATTTATTAAGAAAATTTCGTCAAGAATGTCAGGAAAGAGATATAAGCCCAACTGAACTTATAAATCAAATCCTTAGAGAAAGGTATAAAATTTAAGCCGAAGGCTGCTGCATCTCCTGTTCTTTTGCATCAAGATTTGCTGCTTCAACTGCCATTTTAGAGTTGACCTCCATTTCCTTCCTTGCCGTTGCTCCCGACTCTTGCTTGTCAACAGCTTGTTGATAGTTTTGCATTTCTGCAAGTTTCATTGCTTGTGCTTGTGCATTTGCTTCATCAAGGGCTTTCTTAGCTTTCTCGATATATTCCTCCAAAATATCTTCTGCCTCTTGATAGGTTTCAGCCTTCATCATTTTAATTGAAGTTAAGAACGCCTCTGCACTATTTGGGTTTCCACTATTTTGCAAGTATGCAAGAAGCTTTCCATCAAGGCTTAGTTTTCTTTCTTCATCAATAACATCGTCTGTTTTAAGGTATACCAAAACATCTTGCAACGTCCACTCCCCATCAACATCAAGCACATCAATGCCCTCCTTGCCAATAACAATGTTTTCTTTCTTGCCTTTTAAAAGTAAAATATACAGGTTTACTGCATACTGCAAAATCTCTTCTTCGTACCTTGTAAAGTTGGTAAATTCAGAAAGTAGTCCTGTATAAGCAGCTTCCATTGATGCTTTTCTTACCTTCTCCGAAACGTATGTTGTTTGTTGCCCCATAGCAACACCACTTAATGATGCAATCTTCTCCATTTGATTAAGGAAGAAGGCATATTGGTTGGTGTATACATTTATTGCTGCACTATCAAGCCTAAAGTCAAGCGGCTTTATTAATTCTCCATCACCAAACTGAACATCCCCATACTCGCCTGATGCGCCATTGTATACGCTAAAACCAAAAGCACTAAAGTCATTGATAAGCCTTTTCGGATTATCGGTAAGGCTGTTCAATTTACTTCCATCCATCAAATATACAACACCTTTATCCCTTGCCATAATGGACTTAATCTTAAAGCGAAGGAAGTCAAGCATATCTTGAATTTGATTCATAAGTCCAACCATAGACGTACCATCGCCCATTATGTTAAATCCATCAAAAATCTTGATTGGCATTTCGGGGTTGCTCTTGTTGTCCCAAGAACGTACAACATTATTTGCAAGCCCTTCTTCCAAAATCCATCTATCTCCCGCAAACACACAATAGTATAAATCGTTTGTTACAAGTTCAGACTTTTCATTCTTTCTTGGCTTAACATAGTTTACGTTGCCATACTTATCATTTATTTTCTTTTTGTTTAAATGCCTTGGCCCAATCCAAAAACAAGTAACAACGCTTATCGTTCCTGCTCTACTTGTTGTCGCAGGGCCATACCAAGAAAATAAAGGCCAGTTATAATAGTTGGCGTTTGGCGTTATGTTCATATACGCATCTTTTATCTCTTGCGCCGTTTGCTCGTTTACGCTCCACCTTGTCAATATTTCTTGAGCAGTTAGTTGTTCGATATACCCAGCCGCTTTCATTTTTCTGTTAAAGGGGTCGTTTGTTGCCTTCTCCCAAAACAAATTGTAAAACGGATGGTGCTGAATTTCAGGCTTTCCATTTTTTGCAAGGATACTAACTCCTGTGAAGTTTGCGGCATACTTATCAGCAAAACATGCCTTCATAATCATATCCATAAATTGCCCCTCTTGCAAGGCGTACCCCAATTTAACTGCATTATCAGCCGCCTTGTCTTTCCACTTCTTCATGGCCATTTCCGCAGCTTTTTGTGGGGTTTTAGGGTTCTCTTTAGTGCCAAGTGGATTTAAGCTCATTCCATCAATTTGGCCAAGAACTTGCATAAACTCTTCGCTACCTTGAAGCATTGCCGCCTCAATAAACGCTTTTCTTTCCACAACCACATCCCTACTTAAAGTTAATGCCGTTATCTTCTTGTTTCCAAGTTGCTTTTCAAACAAACCTAAATGATGCCTGTAAATGTTTGAAATTTCCTTTCCTGCCTCCCAACGAACTTGAAGGTTGTTGTTGTCCATATCCGTTGTGAACTGCTTGTAGAAAAGATTGTTTTGCTTTCCAAACAAGTACCTGCTAAACTCTACGCCCCTTGAAACAATCCGAAGATTCTCCATTGGGTCGTCAATAGACCAACTTCCCGCAGGTCGGTTGTAGTAATTGTATAAGAAGAATCTTAGGTTTTGACTAAACCAAGTAACCTGCCTTTTGTCATCATCGACTTCAACCATTTGTTTGTCGATTTCGTTTTTGCTAATCCAAGGGTCTGGACGAAAAACTTGAGGTTCAATCATGTTTAATGAAATCATTGTCTTGAGTATGTGTCGGGTAAAAGATTATTTGTGTGTTCGTGTGGATTTACAAGATATTGCCTTTTCATACCCCACCCCCAACTTCCGTCTTGATTCCTTACCATTACAGGGTGTTCTATGAATTGCTGAATTTTATTTTCTTTTTGAATAGGCTTGTTTATTAAAGGCCAAGCAATAGCAAGGACAGTTAAAAAACTACTCAGCCTATCAAAGTTGTCTGTATGATTTGCAAAAGCTATTTCATACATCAATGAAGGAATAAAAATATCCTTGCAATGTTTTCTTAGGTAAATGTTTCCAAGGTCAATTTGCTTGGACAATATTTGGTCTGTTCTATACTGGCCGTATATTGCTTTCTTCTTTAATATGTGCGTTCCAACCTCCGCTTGAAGGGCAAATAAATAATCTTCAAGGTTTTGGTTTATAAAATACGTTACAATTCCTGTTGCTTGCCCTTGGTTGGATTCAATATGTACTTTAGCGTTATACCAAGTAGCAAGAGCGGTTAAAACCTCATAACACTTTTCCATTTGTTTCGGAAGTTCCGTATATTGGCAAACAGGAGCAAAGTTCAACCCTTCGGGGCTTTCGTATATTTTCATCACCGTTGCCGACACCTTTGACCTATCCTTGTCAGAACTATTGGTTGTATTCTCTTGAGAAGCAGCACCATCCACACCGATAAAATATTTTACCCCAGCTTTTGGTTGCTCAATGACTTCACAAAAACCTTTTGCGCTTGGCATAAAGGTAGATTTTCTTCCGTTTCTAAATAAGTTTCCCGTTACAAGCGGCATCTTGGCTTCGGGTACGGCAATCAGTTCATCGTAGTGCTGCTTTGCTATTGAAGCAACATCGTCCTCCCAATATCCGCCTTGAGCAAGTTCAAAAATATCGTTAACGCTTCTTGGGTTGTTTTTCTTAAAAGAACGAATGGCTTCATCGTCAGACTTAGAAATCATACTTTCGATTTCCTTCTCATACCATATTTGCCCGTTCTCCCAATCCGTCCATCCCGTATAATCGGTGTTTGTTTTTTGAAAACCCCAAAGGCAGTCAAGGAATATTATATCGCTCTTCCAAGTGTCAGACTTTTCAACCGTTTTCTTGAACTCCATCAAGTCATCGTTTGTTAAAGTGTCCTCCACCGTTCCTCCCCAAATCAAAAATCCATCAAGTTCTTTTGTCCTTGGGTTTCTATAACACTCAATAGACGAGTTTAAAAGCTTGTTCTTTCTTCTATGCAAAGGAAGCTCATCGTATAATCCCAAGGCAGCACCACTACCCGAAAAGGAAGAAGCACTTTTATCGCTATCAGAAGTTTCCCTTGCAAAAATTGTACTCACCCCTTCTTTTGTTTCGCCAAACTGATTTACATATTCACTCTTTACGGCAAGGTAGGAGGTTTGCTTGGTTTCGTTTCTGTTCTTTTCTTCGGGTCGTATATCCTTGTGAAGATTCTCGTAGCATACGATTAACTTGTCGGAAAAAATCTTAGCAAGGGTTGGTTGGTCTTTTGAGGTCATATTGATATTACTACCAGGCTTTGTGAGCATAGTATGATTAGCCAATATACCAAACAAGGTTGATAGTCCAACACCCCTACCTTTTAATATCCCCGCACTACGTTTTTGTTTCTTTGCAAGTTCAAGCCTTGTGTGAAGATACAAGTCCACATCACGACAAACAGGACGTTCTAATCCCCCTGTTATACGATTTTTAAGCATCCCTTGAGTTGCCATAAAGTACAAGGTTGCAGGAAGTCCGTTATGTCCAACATTCCACCTTTCAAATTCTGTTGCCCAATACTTTTCCTTTTCAAGGCTTGTCCGAAAGGTAGGAATTGGCGTAAATTGAAATATCGGCTTTTTAGGGTCAAACTTTTCCAACACGTCAGCAACGTCTTTTGGTAAAGACTTAAAGTATTGGTTGTTTTTAATTAAACCCATATCGCAAAATTACTAATTTATTTTATATGCTGTGCCGTAAAACCAACTCATCGCCTCTGGCGTGGGTGGGTAGTTCACCCCAACTTGGGTTTAAATTTCGATTCTTTTCCGCCTGCATTTTCTTGATTAGGCTCTCCTGTTAACTTTTTTGTTTCATTAATCCCTTTCATTATCGAAGCAGACTTTTCTGCAATAAGCAAATTTGCTTTTAAAAGAGGGTTAACATCACCATCCTTAACAACACTTAGCCCTCCATCAGAAGTCATCGTATAAATACTGTCAAGGCTTGAATTTAGCATTGCCTTTACCTTCAACTCTGGTCTTTCCTTAACGTGCCTAAGTAGCTTTAATAACTTTGCCACATAAGGCTTTCTTATCGAATCTTTTTCGGCCTCTTCCAATTCTTCTTCGCTAAGAAGTTTAGGAATTTCAGGGATATAGTCAAAATATTCTTCTTCCATACTACTTTTGTGTTTTATTTATTTGAAATGTCATCATCAATTACAGGAAAATTTGTAAGCCTATCACATAGGCACTTAACAACTAAAGAAGGAGAACCTTTTAAAAAAACTTGCTTCAAGTTAGAAGTTGTAAACGAGAAAAATGGAAAATCTTTCTTTCCGTTCTTTGAAGCCAAAGAAGGCATCTTTAATATTCTTGAAAGAATCAAGAAGGGCGACAACGTAAAGGTTTTGTTTCTGCCTGATTCAAAAGGAATCGAAGGAAATGAAATTTCCATCAATAGAGCATTTAGGGTAGAGTTACTTCAATAGGATTATCCTTAGTCGCTCTCCAATCCTTTTCCATTTCCAATATTTCAGGAAATGGGTACTTTCCCTTTTTGGCTAAAGCCCAAGCCTTGTTTCTTGCCTTTCTGTCTTTCAGTACATTATTAAAATACCAACCTTCGTATATCCCCATTTTTATTGTTTCACCACGATAGGTAACAAGGTCAAACGGCTTTTCGGCAACCTCGCCAATAACACTACGAGCGTTTTCCGATAAATCGCCGTCATCAAGAGTGTCACGTTCTAATTTACGGCCTTTCCTTAGTTCAAGTGTGGCGTAAATAAAAATTGATATAGCTACTGCTATAAGTATGATTCCAAAATATTGCATAGGCAAAGATAATTATTTTTTTGTAATTTTGTGTTATGGCAAACAAAGACAAAACAATTCCAAAGACCACTAAAGGCAAAGATAAAAACTATTTACCTGTTTCTCAAGGAGCTGGTATGACCGAAAGGGGTCGCAGACTTCTAAATGCTAAAACAGGTTCTAACCTTTAACCGCCTGCCCCAAACCCAAAAACCGAAAAGGACGCTGCAAGAAAGAAAAGCTTCTGTGCAAGGTCTAAAGGTTGGACGGGCGAACGAGGCAAAGCCGCAAGAAAAAGGTGGAACTGCTGATTTATTTAACATCTTTCTTGGTTAAAAGGTAAAGATGGATGGCATCAGCCTCATTGTCGTCCCTCGGATTAAACCCAAGATTCCTTGCCGCTTCAATCATTTGCTCCTTGTTGGCATTGCCCTTATCGGTTGCAAACTTTTTGATTTCTGTTGCTGAATAACAAGCAAGGTTAATTCCTTTTTCAATGCAAAGGTCTTTAAGCACCCCAACCATTTCTGATGCAACCATAATGGAGGCTTTGTGCATTCCCGCAGGGCGTTCGTAACTGACAAGGGTAATGGATTCCATGTCGATAAGTTCCCTTACCTTGGATTTAAACCTTACAACCCTCATTCCTTCGCTTTCACCCCTTGCAGGTTTTAAGTTCCACACCCCGCTTGCTGTTTCTGTTTTCCAGCCTGTGTTGGTGGCTATGTCAAGTGCTAATATTTTCATTGCTCTTTTTCCTCCTGATTTAAGTTTAAATTCTTTGCTTTTGCTTGAAACTTCAACGTAGCATACCTTTGCTCAACTTGCTCAAAGGTGCAATAGATTTTTGTGTCGATTGTTTGGTAAAGGTCTGAATGAATCCTTTTGAAGTTGACCTCAACGTAAGTTTCAAAGGTGGGAATTGTTTGATTTTCCATTTTTTAATTTTTTACAATTCACAGTCTAACACCCTCAACACCTTCTCCCACATTACCTTGTTGTCATAAATAACAACTTCCTTCCTTCCATTGACATCGAGGCTAATGTAGAAAGCTTTGCTATGCCCTTCAATCCAGCTATGGATAATTATGTTCTTGTCCCTTGGAAACCTCAAATGGAGCAATTTATCAATGTAAATCCTTACGTCCTCGGAATCGGCTTTGGTAGTTATGTTCATCGTTTTAATCAATTAATTCAACTTCCCCAATCGGGTACACTTGCATTCTACTTTTTCCTTCAATCCACAAGCCTACAAAGTTTTCGTCCATATCCCCAATCCTTCCAATGATTCCTGTTGCGATTACTTTGGCGTAGCGTGGCATTATTTCCCCTTTTCAATTACTTCAATCCCTTTGGTCAACAAAATGTCGCTCATTTGGCTGAACGACCTTTTTTGCTTGACAGACAAAGCATCAACCTTGTCGGCTGTTTCCTTGTCAATGTTTATCGTTTTGCGGAGTTTGGGCATAGGGTTAATCCTTTCAGCAAAGTTATGAAGTTTTATGAAACAAGCAAATTTTATTAAAAAGTTTTTTTTGATTATTTTTTATTTGTTCCCTTGGGGTGGAACAGTCGGCATAAAGTTTTTTGGTTTCTTTCAATATGTGCATTTTTTTGCCAAAGTCCTATTTAAAAAAAATAAATTGCTTCAATCTTCTAAAAACAACAAGCCCTTTATCGTTCTTTGAACGGAAACAATGTCCGTCAAGTTCGGGCTGTCCTTTAATAAAAATTGGATAGTTCTCAGTCATGCAAGCAAACGCTATTCTTTTCTCCATTTCAATCAATCCCCTTGCCTCAAGGTTCTGATTAATTGTTGAAACGCTTCTTGCTGACTTTAATCCGATATTCCTTGCAATCTCTCTAACAGAAGGAGCGAAGTTGTAATCATCGCTGGGGTTGTTAATCAAAGCGAGCTTTGTTTCTCTGATAAGCTCCTTTTTAACAATCCTTTCCTTTCTATTAAGTTCTTGAAATTTTCGGTGAACTTTTTGATTTATTGAACTTCTTATGTAAGCATAAGTGGCATTTTGCCTAAACGTCTTTTTGTTGTGGCCTAAAATCATTCTCTGTTTAAGGTTGAAACCATATTTGGCCGCAACCTTTTTCCAAGATACTAATTGAAAACCTGTACGCTTCTTTATTGCCCACTCTTCTTTCACCATTTGGCTTAACTTCTTGCGAAGGGTGTCTTTCTTTACCTTTAACCTTTTAGCGTGAATTTCGAGGTCTTTTGTACGAACAAATCCACCATCGAGGTCTGCCCATTTTCCGTTAATCACTTCGCAATGCCTTTTTAATGTATCGAAGTTGCACCAAAGAGAAAGCAAGCCTTCATCGTTAAGCCTTGCTTGAAATCTTACATATTCCCTATCTCTTTTGTGGTTTGGCATTAAAAAGAAAAGCCCACTTGTTTTGTTTTTAGCGGCAGCGTGAACACAAGTGGGACAACTTCTTTGAGGTTTCAACCTCCAATAAAAAATATCGTTTTCTGCTCACGCTGCCAAGAGTGAACTTGAAGGCAAAATTACACCAAAAAATTAAACTACCAAAAAAATATTTTGTCCGTCGGGTAGGATTTGAACCTACAACGTTAGTCGTTTGACAACAGATTTACAGTCTGCCCCCTTCAGCCAGTTTGGATACCGACGGATATTTTGCGGAAGTAGCAAGGCTCGAACTTGCACGCCGTGTTTAGCGACCTACGGTTTTCAAGACCGTTCCACTTAGTCCTCTCTGTGGTTTATACTTCCAATATGCGGAGGGCAAAGGAATCGAACCTTCGCTTGTTTTACCAAGAACATCTTAGCAGGATGCCGCAACGAACCAACATTTGCCTACCCTCCGTTTGTGCGCCAAGCGGGAGTTGAACCCGCACAACTTGGATTTTAAGTCCAATACGTTTACCAGTTACGTCATTGGCGCATTGTGCATTTGGAGGGAGTTGAACCCTCAAAATCTTGTTCCTAAGACAAGCGCGTTTACCAGTTACGCCACAAATGCAAAAAGCCCCTTGAAGTTAATCAAGAGGCTCGTTAATTTTTTTAATGAAAAACTATCGCATACCAAGCCCCTTGTCATTCGAACTCGAATAACTTAACAAGAGGGATAACAATAGATTGTTTTTCATAACGCCACAAAGGTAAAAACTTTTTTTAAAATACCAAACTATTTCTTAATATTTTATCCTACTTGAACCAAAAAAAAATCTTTTCAAAAAAAGCACTTGCCTTCAGTTCGTTCTTTATTAGCTCCTTTTCTGCATCAAATATCCAACTACCATCATTCAACCTTGTCATGTTCTTTTCCCCTCCAAGGGTTTCACCAATTTGCGCTTCACATTCCTTTTCGTTGGCAATAATCTCGTCAAGAAATTCTTGCAGTTCCTTTACAGAACAATCAAGCATTTTCCTAAAATACCAACAGCCCGAATCTTTCATGCCGCTTGTATATTCGCTCCAGCCTTTTTTTACACCCAAACTTGGATGCCTTTTGCAGATTTCGTCAATGATTTCAATTTTCTTTTTCATGGTTTAAACTTCTTATGATAATACCCCTCCGCCTCAACCTTATAATCTTCCTTCAACGGATTAAGCAACAAAGGGGCTGTGCTTCTCGCTTCAACGATTTGCTGCTTTTCAAGTTCCTTAGCTTTGGTTGCAAGGTCTTGAAAAAGGAACGGGTCTTTGAATTGAAGCATCCCATTGGAAACAAGGTCGAGGACAAGTTGGTCAATTGCGGTGAGGGTCATTGGTGTAATATTTAAATTTTGCTTTCTCAATATAAATTCTGTTAGTTTTAAGCGTATCATCGTATAGTTGCTTGGCAATCCTTCCAAAAACAACTTTGACGCAATCCTGCCCAACCATTGTGTCAATTTCGGGATAACAAGCCTCCATGATGTGAACCTCGTCAATCTGTTCAAGCTTGTCAATCTCGAAAGCCTGGGCAATGCATAATAGAGATAAAAGTAGGATGAATATGTTTTTCATTACAAAAGTTGTTTATCTTTGCCTCGTGAATTTTCCGTGGTTGGTTTTGATTCACTTTTTTTCATAGTTTTTTAAAGTTCATCCAAGGCCGCTGTAATAGGTGGCCTTCGGTGTTTTTAGGGGGTTAGTGCAACATAAGCACAGCTATTAGAACCGCCTCAAAAACGATAAAAACAACTGCCGATATTAAATAGGTTTTATATTCAATCACTTCCTTATTTATTTTTCGCAAATCTGCCAACCTTTCATCAATCGTCCTTTTCAATCGCTTGTTTTCGGCGGCAAGACGTTCTTGTTCGTACACTTGCTTTGCGGAGGTGAGGGATGGGTTTTCAATCTTGCTAACCTTTCCCATTTCAGGCATTCCTTTTGGCGTGTTCATTACTTCCTGTTTTTCAGTTCAAAGCAAAATAGTTCGTTTTCGTTCGGCTCTTCAACCTCATCTTGGAGGATGGGGCGGGGTTTGTTTCTTGCAGTCATTGCAATTGCTCGTTCAACCCATTTGCCGTAATAATCAAGGTGGCGCTCATCCTTCCTTCGGCGTAGTTCTGATTTAATTAAGTGTTGCATGGTGGTTATTCTTTAAAAGCCTCTATTAGTTGTTTCTTATCCAGTTCTCTTCTTTCCTTTTCTCTTTCCTCAACTTCCTTGACAACCCTTTCAGGAGGCAAGCCTGTCATTGAACTGATAATCCTTGCACCTTTGCAGGCAGGGCATTTGACGTTAGAGTTAAAGGCTGTTGTTGCAGTGTAAGGTTCGGGAACGTACCCGCTTCCGTCGCAGATTGGACATTTTTGGTAAGTCATGGTTATTCCTCCCCGTAAAATTGTTTGTAATCAGTTTCGGATAATTCGGTAATGGAGAGGATGAAAATATTGGTAAGGCTTGGAATTGAATTTAACACAAATTTTTTAATCTTTTCCATACTAGGGAAATCGCCTTTAGTTGTCACCCTTATAGCGTTCGTAGATTCTTGATTATCTATATTGCCATTTACTACCACATAAAAGTGGCGTGTTTTAGTTTTACTCATTTTCAAAATTATTATTTGGTTCGATACTTACACTATTACTCTTGTTTGTGTTGTTAAGCAGTTCAATATGCTTCTGAAAGCCAGCAGCATTTTCAATATACACTATCCTTCTATCACCCCTAAACAACACATTGGGATTGATAAAAAACCCACTACTCGTTCCAAGCTTTCTCGATAATATATCCTTCTCAAGCAAATCAATCACTCCATCAATAATGCTTTTATTTGTCTTATACCCCAAAGCCTTCATAGCGTGTTTATGGCTCAATTCAATTTCCCATTGGTTCGGTCTTAACAACTTATCGCAGATATAAAAAAACAACCTCATGCCTGCATTACTCAAACCCCCAAGCCTTTCGTGGTTTCCCATAAACAACTTTGTAAAGTGAGAATTATCACCATAAGGAAACTCATACTCCTTTGTATAATATTCCTCAACGCCACTTTTACTTAAACCCCTTTCCTGTTTATACCTCTTCCCTTTTGGATGCTTAAACAATCCTTTTACTTCAATATAAGGTGAAGCATCATAAACAAAAAAATCATTAATACCCTTCTTCATTTTGCAAATATGAAACATATTTCTATACCCAAAACATACATAGCAAAATATTATTTTACAGCTATGTACAAATTATACTACACCACTTACAATTCATATCATACCAAAAATCGCTGTAACCCTACTCTACCTAAGTATACCTCAACTTTTTCACTTTCAAGCGTCTTATATTAGTATAACGTGAAATTGTTGCAAAGCTTTTTTGCGACTATTGAACCCTTGACTTACATTCAAAACATTCAAAACATCCATAACATTCAATGAAAGCTGTTGTTGAAGTGTTTGCTTACCAATCAATCAATCTAAACTTTCTTACATTCAAGAGAAATGAATGAAAGCTAAATTTTATCGTGATGAAGGAAAGAAGCTGTTGAAGGGAAAGGAATGATTGAAAAGAAAGCTAAAGGTTGGTAAGGGAGAAAGAAAGAAGGGTTTGATTAATTTTATCAGGGAGGAAAGAAAGGGGCTGAAAGAAGAAATCTTGATTTTAACTGTGGGAGAAAGAAAGAGGGTTCAAAGAGGGTACCTTTCATTGAAAGAGGGGTTTGATAAAAAACGACAGAGCTGATTAGCTGAGGGAGAATGAAAGAGGGGTTAACCCCAATGTTCAGCCAAACCAAGCCAACAAAAAAAGTACCCCCCTACCTTCACCCCTCCCCGCCTTACTTTTTTTTGCAAGGTCAAACCACAACCACAACCAGAGGAACCAAGGCAAGGGAAGCAAGGACAACTAATATACGACCAGGGTGCTATTGTATATTTAAAAAATTGCTTTATCTTTGCGCCAGTTCAACGATTATTAATATTAACAAAATGCTCCAATCGATTGCCCAAACCCTGAAAATTCACAAACCTGAACGAACGTTCAAGGATGTGGAAAACGGGAAAAGGTAAATTGAAAGGAGGGAAAAGGTAAATCTTCAAATGTACTTGGCAAATTATACAAGAGAGAACAGGTTACAGAGAAGAGAAAGAAAGTATGAAAACCATTCTTCCAAGTTACCCAACGATGAAGCTAAAGCCCATTTTAAAGCGTTAGGCACCTTGTCCCTCCAAAGTAATGAAAAGTACTTTATCCCTACAATTACTTCCTTTATAACTAAATTTAGAGCCAATTTGCACTACGTCCAAGAATGTAGTGGATTGACTAAAAAACAATTTGCTTGCATTGCTCAAATTAGTAACGGACTATTTACTAGGCAATACAACATTTACCTAAATGCAATTCCTTTGCATACATTTGTTAAAGTATACACTACCTTTTTAATCTACCTTCCTTCCCTCGATTTTTGCGATATGTTTACCCTAGATTTTCGTACAACTTTCCCATTTTTGGTTGAACAACAGGAAGAAAATCGGCGAAAACTTGGTAAAAAACCACTGAAAAAAGCCAAGAAATAAAGGTTATATGTAAATTTTTTTCATTGATTTTCAAGCAGTTACAAAAATATTTACTTGCTTGTGTATTTTGTATTGTTTTATGGCTTTAATTTGCAGAGTCAATAACAATAAAAAATACAACAATGAACAACCAACCAAACACACCCCTATTAATTAGCTTACTTTTTTGCCTATTCCTTGTCGGCTTTTCAGCCTTCTCTAAGGAATATCAATTCTTTGCCTTCTTTGCCTTGATTAGTATAGGTTTATCAATTGTGCTTTTCCTTGATAATTTGACTTCAAAAAACTAAACTAAACTA